>SDBV01000440.1_pt1 | contig 59903 bp, 53 predicted proteins | sample 2277081 | NCBI WGS metagenome assembly SDBV01 (sample SAMN10402039, study PRJNA504765) | marine sediment metagenome | isolation source: marine sediment core GS10_PC15, 223 cmbsf | place: Arctic Ocean: Southern Knipovich Ridge | collected 2010
GTGAACATGCTTGTTTCGGCGCTAAGACAATTCATGAAATAACCGGGAATGCATACAAGAAATACGAAGCTCGCCTCGTCATCGGGTTGCGAACCACGGCAGGTCGCCGCTGAAAGGACCGCTTAGCGGTTGGCCGCCGTCGTCCACGCCGCTTGGTCCTACGCTGTACACTACGAAGCCTTCCCCTTCGCGCCGGTAAATAAAACTGTTGCCGCTGTATGGGTCTTGCGGCAATTCCTCGATGTAGTGCGGCTCCAAGCCGGATAGCTCGCCTGGATACTCGCCGTTGTCCCGCTTGTACTGCTTCAGCGCAATCGCGATCCGTGCGCCGTTGGTCTGGGCGTCCATCCGCTCGAAGGCTTCCATGCCACGAAGCAATGCCGGTGCAAGCATATCGGCAAGGACTCGGTGCTGAGCTACCACTGCACCTATATCCGGTGGTTCAATCTCTTTGAGAGGTTTTAGAATGGCCTGCCTTTTGTCGTAGTCAGTCTCACTTGCTGCCTCTGCGAGGGTTGTAAGCATGTCATTGATTCTGATTTGGTTCGGTGTATGGATCAGCACCCTGGCCATCAGGCCGCCTGCATCGCTGCTCGATTTATACATAGCATTACTGAAACAACGCTCACCTTGAAGTGTTCGTGCAAATAAACTTCGATCAGCCAGCCTATCAAGCTCGTTAATCAAGGTTGGCGGCAATGGTTCAGGAAGATCTGCTTCACACAACATCGCTTGAAGAGCTTCAAGAGCAATACCTGCGCAGGCTACCCGAACCAATCCGCAAATCAAAAAGGGCTCGGAATCTGAATCGTTTGCGATATGCATCACGGTGGCTACCCATTCATATGCCGCATCCACATTTCCTTGACGGTATTCCCAGATAGCCTTCGTGGCAGCGTTTCGTGCAAGTTCACGCATGTATGTCAGCCGGGGCAAGTAAGATTCTGGATCTTCTACAATACTCACTGGGTTGTCGTAGCGGTTAATTTGGCATCCGGGCAATGCCTGGGCCTCCCGCAGTAGTTTGAAGTTTTCTTCGTTAAGTGCAACATGTTCTTCGATTAGTCTTAGCTCTTCAGAGGAGAGCGGTTCATATCGATTGTCTTGATCGCCTTTGGGGGGTTTGCGTGCCGACTTGCAGACAGCGGTCGAACGATAGCGTCCGCACAACTCGGCTGTGTTGACGTTGTCGTTGCCCGGATATTTCAGTTGGCTGGCGACAAACCGGTACACTATCGCCGCGTTCTGTTTGTCGTCCAGGTTTGGCAGGTTGAAATCCGAAAAGCTCAGCGCGCCGCCCGCTTTGCGTATGGCTTCCCGCTGTGTCGCAAGCATACGCAATTGCACCTGGTCGATAATCATCGGGGCAATCACGCAAAAGATCACAAATGTGGCCGTTATGCGCCAACGGCGTATAGGCCAAGTGATAAAACGGCCAAGTTTTCCCAATGTAGGAAACTTCAACTGTTTGTTTGGTTCCATGAAACGATTTCTCCTGTTTGTGCGTTGATAATTGTGGAAACTTTGAGTGTGAGCCGTGTCGACGCGTAACCTTCAGGCAGCGGCATGCGCATGCGCGGATTCAGCATGTTTTGATGTATGCGTGCCAGCAGTCCGTCCGGTTCCGTTTGTGGCGCCTTCTTGGCATACGACTGGACTCCACGCGATTTCGCGGCGGTTTGGGCCATTAACTCTGCTGTTCGACGTTCCTGCCAGGAAGCCCACACGCATGTGAGCACTAGCGCGGCGATCGCCCACCGCAAGGCAATCTCCGACGCGAGAGGCTTGGCCGGTTTGGACGCGGCGCTAAGCACGCGTTCGCGCAGTCCGGACGGCGCCGAAGCGAGCGAGTATGCGCTCAACGTCTTTTCGATGTCGTGCTGTTCGTTGGGATTGTTGTCTTCGTGGTTCATATGACAAAATCCTCCTTTTTTAGCTTCACGCGAAGCTTTTCAAGCGCATACCTATACCTGCTGGCCGCCGTATTTGGCGATATTTCGAGTATCTCCGCGATCTCCTGAAAAGTCATGTCTTCGTACACTTTCAATACAACAATTTCGCGCTGTTTTGCAGGCAACGTGCGCAAAGCGGCCTCGATTGCCTCACGCTCACCATGCGGACGGCTGTCTGTAGCCTGGACAAGCAGGGCGGGTTGCTCTTCCAAGGTCTTTCGCACCCGCAAACCAAGTCTACGGCGACGAAGCCGGCTATAGGCCTCATTTCGCGCCGCCCTGAACAGATAAGCCTGAGGATCGCGCGGCACGCGTTTACTCGAATGCATCCGCGCAAACACGTCCTGGACAATTTCCTCCGCGTCCGACGGATCAGAGACAAGAGCGAGAACATAGCCATACACCTTTGACCCGCATTGGTCGTACAGCTCAGCCAAAAGCTGGGCCTTGTCCTCCAGCGATCTCTTTTTCTTACCCCATCCGCGCAGAACAGCGACTCCTTTTGTCAATATAGACGCACCAAGCCCCCGAATTTGTCTATTATAACCGCTGGAAGGATTTGGCGCAGTTCGACGCAGTGCCACAAAATTGACATGTGCCAGCGTAATGGGCCATAATCCGGCCCTTAAAAATGTCGGGGTGTAGCGCAGCCCGGTTAGCGCGCTTCGTTCGGGACGAAGAGGTCGGAGGTTCAAATCCTCTCACCCCGACCATATAACCACTTTAAGGCCAATGACTTATGGCAATGAGTCATTGGCCTTTTGTTTTTACAAGCTTGACGTGTGGCCAGACTGTGTCAGTCTTCATGTGGTTTCAAACGACGCACTGCTGTTTTACACAGTTTGCTGCGTGCAAGGAGGGCACACAAAATGGCAAGTATTTTCAAGAGAAACGGGGTTTACTACATCAAGTTCTATGAAAACGGGAAACGCGTTCGGAGGTCGCTCGGCACCTCAAAACGCAATCAGGCCTTGCAGCTTAAGGAACAAGTCGAGCGCGAACTGGCCAATGGTAAGTACCAGACAGAACGAAAAGATACCCCTGTTGAGGTCTTCTGGCCAGAGTACCTTCAATGGGCTGAAGCACATAAGCAACGGTCCAGTTTCGAAACGGAGAGCGTCTTCTGGAGGAAGTTGATTCAGTTTACTCGGCCGTTACGGCTTGGCAATGTGACTTCACGCAAGATTGAGGAACTGAAACTAAAACTGCTCAAAGATGGACTGAAGCCAAGATCTGTGAACGAGGCTCTCACGCGACTCCATGCGATATTCAACCACGCTATCAAGCTGGGTTATTTCTCGGGTCCCAATCCTGTTCAAGGTGTTCAGCGGTTCAAGATTCCCAAGAACCCACCTAAGTTTATTCAGAAAGAGGAAATAGAACGAGTATTGAAGCTCTCCTATGCACGCGGCCAGGACATCTATCTGGTATTTGCGCTTGGCATCTATGCTGGTCTTCGGAAGAACGAAATTGTCAACACGAGGTGGGAATGGTTTGACTTCGCTCACAAACTCATCACCCTAACCAGCCACGAGGGTTTCGAACTCAAGGATTCGGAAAGCCGCACTATTCCCCTCCACGACCGACTAGCGGAAATTCTTCTTCCGTACCGGGAAGAGAAGGGCTTTGGATGGCCGGCCAACCGTACGCGTGAGCAAATGCTCAATGGTGCGCCGTAAGTTCTGGTTAGCGGGTACAGCGTTTGCCAAAGGCGTCTTGGTTGGAAACACATTTCCCTCGCCGCGTGCACTGGCAGAATCGAACCGTCGTTGCCTCTCTTTCGCCACTTCAAGCGAAGCGGTGTGGAGACTGACGCATGCGCGCACGCCGTTTTCGGAAAACCGGAGATAGAAAACCTTGCCGCTTTCTTGATACTGGATTTTGGTATTGCCATAACGAACGATCCTTTCCTGATGTTCGTGGTTGGGCAAGTCCCAAATGAATAGACGCCTTCGCCGTGTGAAACATGTCCATGTCTACCGAAAAACGACACAGAACATGCCACATCGCAGCCCCATGGCCTCGGAGCATGTTTCACTGACCACGCGCGCCCAGCCGGGCCCACGCAAAAGAAGCGCCCTGAGGAAATCCAGGACGCTGTGGGGGAGATTATTCGTGCTTCCACCTCGCACTCTTGTGACGTTTTTTGTGACGTTTCTTCGTAAGTCCTTGCGCCCCAAGGCCCAACCATATAACCGTATGTGCGACGGCTTTGGCGTAGGCTTGTTGCCATAACCCTTATACGTTGAAGAGTTTAACTTAACTCTTGACTGATTTGATGTTGCGACCTAAGGGCAGGGGAAGTGCAGCATGAAAGGCACTGCGAGCCCAATGCGGGGTTGTCTGTTTCGTACAGAGCGTGTTATTTCGAGCCAATTCCAAGCACGGTTTTGATTACGGTTTGTGCATCGCTGGCGTCTATTATCCGTCTCCAGTTAGGTCCAGAAGGATACTTTTACCTGGGCTTATCAGTATCGAGGGTATCTTATTTCCCTCTTATTAGGATTGTTTTTCCGTAACAAAGGCGCGGACAGTTTGATATAAGTCTTCTTCCCTGCCTCGAAAAAAGTGGTCGCATTCCTTGAATTGTTGAAATACTTTGGGCGTTGGAAGAGCGCTAAACATGCCGTGGAACTTTTGGAACGCAAAGGTGAAATCATTATCACCTGCGATAAAAATCTTTGGTAGCGCGCAATGCCCATAAACGTCCAAGGATACTTTCTTGACAGGTGGCCCAATGACAACTAAATGGGTAGGCTCCCGTTCTTTTGCCAGCATACCTGCCAGGATAGCGCCTAGCGAATATCCAATAACAATGCGATTGGGGGGATGTTCCACTGCCGACTGTAGATAAGCATAGGCGTCAATTATATCAGGGAGAAGTTCCTCATATCGTTGTTCCTGCTCAATGCCTGCCCAATAATCGTACAAGCTTGTCTTTTCGGGAAGGGCAATAGAGCTTTCGCCTACCCCCCTGTAATTAAATCTAAGCGAAGTACAACCATCTTGGGCAAAGCGCCGTGACAGATGACGGATAACGTTATTGTCCATGTTTCCGCCCATGTGTGGATGTGGGGAAAGAAGGAGAACACTGAAATCAGGTCCGGCTGTGGTTTCAGGGTATGAAAGGACACCTTCTAAAACAGAATCGCTTGATGGAAAGTGGATATGTTCCTCTATGATTTCGTTACGGAGCATTAGTAAAGCCCTTGTTGCATCTGCTTACTGTTTTTTTCAGGAGGACGGGGGTTAGAAATGCCGAAGGGTTGAAAACCTTTTGCCTTGATATAAGGGGGTGTCCCTATGCTCTCCACTTCATCACGCTCAATCACATTGGGTAAGAAGCAGCTTTCGTCCAGCCTATGAAAACATAGTGTCCCTCGCCCTGTATCTTGCTTATTGTGGACTTCGAGAATCAATCGATGTCCATATGAAAAATACTCCGGCAGACCCTCTAGGTTTAATGAGAGTTGCGGACACATGCCTGCCAGACTGTTTCCGTATCCCGCCAGGGCCTTTGCATTTGGAAACCACTGGCTGGTCAGATGCTCCCAAAAGTCATTATCGGCTGCCATGCCGCCCAGATGGATGCCGGCAATGGATTCTCGAAGCGATTGCTCAAGACGCGTGCCCAATGAAGCCAGGATGGGCGGAGTGCTGAAAATCACGCCGATTTCCTGCGTGTGAAGCACATTTTCCGCCTGCCGAAGGACATGTTCCACATATCGTTTTCGGGCCAGTGAACCGGGAACTAAGCTGCGCACCCATTTGGGATCAAAATCGACAAAAAAGGGATCGATGGAACCAAGGGCCGTTGCGCATGCCCTTGCCGCCTTCCCCACGATATGCGGGCCCGATGGGCCAATATACAACCAATCTACATCTCGTGGAAAATCGGCCATTTGGGCGGCTTGCAGAAAGGGCGATACAAATGCCATCTCGAATTCTTCAGGAAGGAAGGCAGTCCGTTTCGGGGGGCCTGTAGTTCCTCCGGTTTCCGAACTGATAAAGGTGCGTAGTGCATGATGATATTTGCGGGGTATAAAGTCCCTGATTTTTCGTTGGGCCAGTAGCTCAAGGGGCATATGGCCGAAACGCGCCAAGTCCTCCACATTCCTGATATCTGTCCGGGGATCGAAACCCAAATTCGAAACACGTTCCAGCCAATAGGGTGTACCCCATTTTGGGTCGAAGTGGGAATCGAGGACTTTTGCTAAATGCTGATTCATACTATCCATGTTGTCGTCTTTCTCGGAAAACGATAAGTAACAAAGCGGGAGCAATCCAAATATCGGCCATAAGGGCGGTTAGCATGGCCAAGCCGCTTAGCAGGCCAAAATAGCGAATAGGAACAAATGAAGAAAAACTTAACGAAAAGAAACCGATACTCGTCACTAAAGTGGTTATGATCATTGCCGGACCGACTCGTTCAAGGCTTGCAAAGCAGGCGTCATATGGGGAAAGTCCATCCAGGAGTTTGTGTTTATAGGCGCTCAGAAGATGAGCGGTATCGTCTACGGCAATACCGAGGGCTACACTGGCCACCATGACTGTAGCCGCATCCAAAGGAACATCGCATAAAGCCATCACACTGAACGCAATAGCGATGGGTAATACATTTGGAATAACGGAAACAAACATAAGTGCGAAGGAGCGAAGCCCTATAAGCAGGCAGATAAAGACGACGCAAAAAGCCAGACCGAAACTTCGTATCTGGGTTTGGACAAGATCGAGTTGTGCGTTGACCAGTTGGGGAACGATGCCGGTATGATATCCGGACAAGGGCGCCGGGCATTCCGAGAGCATGGACTCTACGATTTCTACCAGGTGCGATAATTGCCTAGAATCCATAGCCCCAGTGAGCACTGATAACCGAATATGCTCATTGTCTTCTGCGACAAAACAGGCAAGTCGTTTCTTCCCAGATGAGTCTAATTCACCCAGGAGCATTTGTGCCTGGGCTGTATCCCGTGGGAGCTGGTAGCGGTCTGGATCAAAGCCACTGTTCAACTGATTTAACTTCTTAAGGAAATCCAGCGGCGTAAGTACGCAGGCGACCTCTGGAAGGGCTTCCAATTTGGCGGCCAATGACTCTAGGTATGGCCAATGTTGGCTATGCAGCCATCCGCCTGGTGTGTTTATGACTATTTCCAGTGAAAATGCGCCCGATAGATTTTCATCTATGTATACATAGGACTTTGCCAATTCCGCGTCTTTTGGGAAAAACGTAAGTGGATTGGATTCGATTTTTATCGTGCTCAATGTTGCAGCCGAAAACATAATCAGCAGGCAGGCAAAAAAGAGAAGGCTTTTACGTCTTCGGAATGAAAAAAGACTTATGGAGTGAAAAAAGGAGACAGGAGATGTTTTGTGGCTGTGTCTGGGCAATCCCAGCCAATTCAGTAAAAAAGGGCCCACCAGCAAATTCACAGCCAGGGAGAGCAGGGTGCCTACCGCGGCAAAAAGGCCCAATTCACGCACTGGCGCCATGTTGGACAGTAATAATGATGAAAACCCCAATGCCGTTGTGACTGATGCCAATACACAGGGTGGTGTAAGCTCTTTCAGAATGATATTCGTACTTTTTTTTGGGGCTTGGCCCAAAGCGTAGTAGTGCTTGAATCGCTGAAGAATATGGGTAGAGCCAGAGAGCGAGAGCACCCACAACAGGGTAGGAAGCGCGGCGGATATCATGTTTAGAGAATGTCCGGTCAGGCCCATTAATCCCAAGGTGATAAGAATTGTTAATGCCGCGCAGAGTAATGCGACGAGTGTAGCCCGAATCGACCGAAGTAAAAACAGCAGTGCCGTGATGGAACAAAGGAATGCCACGGGAAACATGCGGAGAGATTCCCTTGATGAAGTTTCATCGAGTGCAACATTCAGGACAGGGGGGCCAATAAGATGCAGTTCCCAAGCGTCCCGTTCCATAAGAAGCAACGCGCTACGGACGGCATGAACCAGATTGCGGCGGCCGGCTGCATCATCCGGCGGTTCCACTTGAATGAAGAAACCTGCGACGTTGCCGTCTTCGTTAATGATAAAGTTCTTGTAAAAGGGCGTTGATAGAAGTTCATAGGCAAGGCCTGCCGACTCTTCACTGCCGAAGATGTCCCTATACACTGACGGAACACCCAATATGCCCGTTACACCTGGGATGGCCTCTAGCTGAGCGAGCACTGCAAGTTGCAGATCCAAGGCTTTCCCTGAAAAAATGTCCTTGCCCGTGTAGGCTGCCAGTATGAACTCATCGGTTCCGAAAAGGTGGCGAAATTCCTTGTATAGATGTGCATCGCTACTGTTCGGCTCAATCCATCGCTCAATCCTGTTGTCTACACGGACCTTTAATGCTGATGGGATGAGTAGGAGGCCAAGCAACACCAATACGACGGCACAGGCTGAACGTACTTCTGCGAAGAACTTCTGTTTCTCCGTATTCATGCTGTAAATGGGAACCTCTGATAGAAAAGCTCAAGGACCGTACTGAGCTTAAGACCCAGTTCGATATCGCCCTCTATTTCAATGCGCATCTCAAAAAAGGCCTCTTGTGGAGATGATCGGGCGGAAACAACTTCCAGGAGTGTGCCTGTATCCAGCGTGAAGCGGCACATTGTTTCGGAGTCGGATTTGCCAACGCGCATAAGGACGCCTTCTTCTATATCGAGCCGCCATGGCCTCCCTTCGATATCCGAGACCATGATCTCAAAACTTGCGGTTAAACCGGAGAGATCTTCTAAAAGCAGCTGCCCGCAAATAGAGGGGAGAAACTCTTCGAAATAGCGATTGGCTTGAATTTTGGCCTGCGCCACTTCCTGGGAATTGCTTTCGTGTAGCGCGGCTATATTGGTTCCTATCATGATGCCTTCCTTAAGGGTTGTGTTGACATAGGTGTGTTGTAATCGGTTAGAGGTTATATCCGCAATCACCTTGAAGAATCATTGAGACTCCAGTCGTATTTCGTATATTTGATTTTGAATTCGGACAAAGCTCCATGAGTGTTTTCACCTCCTAAGAAATAGGGTTGAACAAAGTCCTGAATACTTCCGCTTTCCTCCATAAAATCCTTTTTATACCACTTGAAAATGGGGGATAGGGATAAGGTCTGATTATCTAGATCGATTCTGTTTTTTGAAGGGTCGGAAAGGAACACTTTTGTTTGATTCTCAAGTTGTTTTTCCAGTAAATTGCCCTGATAGGGCTCACTGCGAAGAGGCGGACACCCATTAGCGCCACAGACCAGGACAAAATGAATTCTAGGCTCCTTAAAGTTTTTTCGGATCATTTCATGCTCAACATCGTCCAAGGTAACTGATTTTCCAAACAGCTCAACGACGGGCGATCGCCACGGGTTTGATACAGAACCATTCAGTTTTTTTATGGACTCTGCCGGATAATGGTCAATGATCAGTTGAAGCGTCTGCGCATTATAAGTATTGAGCAGGAAGGCCAGTTGATCATTATGGCTCCATGTCTGAAAATCACTTACTTTTATCGCGGCGACCTGATTCAAGTATTCATCCAAGGCCCTTCGATTTTCTTTAAGCGCCTTGTAGTCCACCAGGCCATGCTGAACATAACTTTTTAGAATCCCGCCGTATAATCCATGGGTATGGTCAAATGCGGCCGCAAGCACAAATGGCTGCCATAAAAGGGCTACCAGCAGTGCAGTGTATAATCGTGCTCGGAAGGCGTTTTTTACAGCCATGTTAAATCCCTATTCCTTTGCGTGCTGATTGTCAACTTCCGTTGTGGAAGCTAAGACGATTTCACCTAGAAAAGAAATCTCGCTCCCATCTATTGTGAGTGGAGGCATAAAGGTCAGGACATTCCTTTCGGCCCCCGTTTTACCGGCAAGACACCTTCTGTTTTTGAGTGATTCAAGATAATCGTCACAACGAGCGGCATCCGGATTGCCCTGTTCATCGACGACTTCCACACCGATCATCAGCCCTTTACCGCGAAGGTTAACCAGGCAAGATTTCTTTTCGCTGATTTCCGAGAGTATTTGTTGCAACTGCTGCCCGCGTTCTTGTGCGCATTTGCCCAATTGACAAATCTCATGAAACTCCAAAGTAGCCAGGGCCGCGGCGCAGGATATCGGGTTTGCCCCAAATGTAGAGGCGCCAGGGCGCGTATAGGCCCCCGCCAGTTTATCCGATGTAATCATTGCGGCAATGGGGAAACCATTCCCAAGGGCTTTCGCGACTGTTACAATATCGGGCACGGCATCCCAATGTTCCGAAGCAAACCACTTTCCTGTCCGATTGATGGCGGTTTGAATTTCATCGAAAATCAGCAAAATGCCATAGCGATCACAAAGTTCACGTACTTGCTGCCAGTATCCTTCAGGAGGGATGATGATGCCGCCATTGCCCTGTATGGGTTCCGCGATGAGGGCTGCAATATTGTCTGGTCCGGCCTCTTCGATCAAGTCCCCGATAGCATTGACGCATGCCATTTCACAGGCCGGGTGCTGCTTATTGAAGGGACAGCGCTGGCAATATGCGTGGTGAGCGAAGTGAATGTTTTCCAAAAGACTGTCGTCCGTTCGCCACATTTTCAAACCAGTCGCGCTCATGGCCCATTTCGTGCGGCCATGAAGGGAGTCCGTCAGACTTATAAATCCCTGCCGACCTGTCGCCAAGGTGGCGAGTAACATGGCGGCCTCGTTCGCTTCAGAACCACTGGCGCAAAAGAAACTGCGTTTCAGGGCACCGGGCGTTATTTCCGCCAGGCGCTCAGCAAGACGAACCATTGGGTCGCTCAAGTAGATAGTGGTTGTATGTTGGAATTTATGCAGTTGCTCGATTGCCGCGGAGAGGATTGAAGGATTGCTGTGCCCCGCGCTCATCACGGTTACGCCGCTGTAACAATCCAAGTATTGCCTGCCGTTTTGATCTATCAAGTAGTTTCCTTTCGCAGCGGCAATAACGGGTGGATCTTTGTAGAAATGATAGACACACGGCATGATGTAGTTTGCCTTGGCTTCAAGTATGGATGCCGCCCCCATGTTAGTCATGTCTACACTCATTTCAAGGCCTTCATAACGGATAGCGTGGAATCAGAACAGCTTATCCGTTTGCTGTAGCCGCCGTAATTCCAAGGGCGTGGGCTTGCTTCCACGAGCGATTCCACCTCTTCGCGTGGGGGAACAGCCGTCGGCGCCCCAGCTTTCCACTGGTCAATAGCGTTCCTATAGGCCTTTGTTAATCTAGCTACAAGTTCAGGCGAATAGAACTGGCCCTCTATGCGCAGCGAAGCGACACGTAAGGAAAGGAATGCGTCGATTTGAGGAAGAATAGCCAAATCTTTCGCTGCCAGGATGTGATTTCGACAGTACTGGTCCGCAATGATATGCCGTTCCTCACCTTTCATATCACGGATGGCGAATTCCATTTGCTGGCAGGGCGCGCGACATACGTCCTTTGCTCCGGATTTGGTGAGATTTATCGCAATCAGACAATGTTCCAGCAGCATGCCAGTCAGTGGGCCGTGTGCGAGTAACTCAATGGGCAATTCCGAAGTGGACGCGACCTCTTCAACATTGCTGAAGCTCGCTTCTTGAGATAGCGTGATTGCGCCTGCGCCCAATTTAGCCAAAAAGGAAACGGCGGCCGTATTTAAGGTGTTAAATCCATAATCCGCCAGGATGGTCGCCTGCGGAAGATCCTGGCGCGCCCTTTTCAGTACACCGAGATGGTGGGCCAAAACATAGTGTACCGGGCGTCCGGAGCATTGCCGCAGAAGATTATTCCATTCAAGAATGCTCCGTGCAGTAGAAACACGCGGTGTGTCAAGACCGGCCTTGGCGCCGTTTTCCGCAATTATTTCAAGCGCTTCGGCGAAGGTGCCTGGCGTCCATTGTTCAGGGCTGAATTGACTGGTTTCGGAAGCCAAATATACCCTATTGGCGCCCGCGTCCAGGGCGGCCCTTACGGAATCCAGGGAGCCTACACTGATAGACAATTCGGGGACAGAGCGATTCCCGTTTACAGGTACCTTGGCAGAGAATATCTCTCTTGCCGTACACGAAGAAGAGCATTCTTCCCGGCAGCCATTAGAAAGCATGAGGGATTCACGTTTTCCTGACACATCGAAAAATGTGCTGTTGGAGGGAGCACCGTTGGTGCTCAATGAGGACAAATCGCGAAGCCGTGAACGAAACAATGATTCCAGGGACTTTGAACGCACATAAAAGCTGCTGGGCCACCGATAAAACTCGTCAAGCACCTCCCTGTACAAAGCAACCAGATTTTTCAAATACGCCGCATCACGCATGCGGCCCTCGATTTTCAATGCGCAAATACCTGCATCCACGAGTTCGGGAACGTTGCGCATCAGGGAAAGGTCGCGTAGCGCCATGAGATGCCCCTGCCGAAGGGGCTTAGACACACCGCCATTGTGGAGACTTATAAGTTCATATTCCCAGCGGCACGGTTTCATGCACTCCCCGCGATTTGCGCTTTTCCCCATGGCAATTCCGCTCAATGTGCATTGTCCGGACTGGGCCACACACATATCGCCATGCACGAAATACTCAACAGGAATGTTTGCCTTTTCTCCCAATATGCCTGCCTCACGGATACTGATGTCGCGTGAAGTGACGATTCGGTTAACACCAAGCTCTTTCAACATTCGAACCTGATCCAGGTCGTGAACGTTCATCATGGTACTGGCATGCAGTTCGTAGGAAACGTCCAGTTCCCTGGCCAAGGCAAGTATGGCAAGGTCGCACACAATGACGGCATCTACCCCTATCTCTTCCAAATCCTCAAGAAAACCACGCGCATCGTTAAGTTCATGGTTGGACAGGATCGTATTGACCGTGACGTAAATTCTCTTGCCGCACTCATGCACCAACTGGGTGGCTTCTCTTAATCCCTCATTGTCAAAATGGAAATCACCTCGGTGCGAACGCATCTGAAAACGTTTGCCACTAAGATAAACGGAGTCCGCGCCTGCTTCTATGACGGCTTCCAAAACATCCTTCCGTCCCGCGGGAGCGAGTAATTCCATGTGTCGTTTTCCGGATCGAATATCTTCCGTTGTCGGTCCTGATTGATCCAGAAAGGAAAAGGACAAAGCGCTGTTTTGTCGCGAATGACCTTTCTTAGCAAGCCTAATAACTGTTGTTTGCATGCAAAAGCTCCATATCCTCGGGACAGTTAGAGTTTCCAACCATTGAGCCTGAGAAACTGTTCGTACTTCCACATATCCGACTTGCGTTTTTTCCAGGGATTCAGACTGGTGTAGAACCGGTGTCCCGTACCTGCCTTGCTCCCGTATTCCCGGTCTTGCCCGACATGGCTATCACCTATCCACAACCCAAATAAAAGCGTCTCCCACGGCTTAAACGCGCCTTTAACCAAGCCCCGTTTGCGGCCCTTGGAAAAATACAGGGACGTTTCCCCGTTTTCCATCGCCAAATGTTTTAGTGATTCCATAGGAGCCAAAGATATTTTTTCCAAATCATGTTTTCGGCTTAGATTCTCCATCGACTCTACTACAATATTTTTCGCCCGATGGGTGCCGCTCCGAAGGGTAATAACCAACCTCGCGCCGACTGTCCCATGATCGGGGAAATCGAGCAAACCGGGTAGAACTTCACCATAAACTTCAAGTTGGTGTGTGTCCCAGTCTTTGGGGTAGGACACCTCCGGCAAATAAGTGGTAGGCAGGACGGCGTGATAACATCCACAACTTTGTACAGTGTTAACCAGAATCGGCGTTTCATTTTCGTCCAGGGTGATGACCGTGACAAAACCCACATTAGGTCCGGCCCCTGGATTAAAGGGCTTCCAGGTGAAGGGGCTTCGCTCGAAATGGATGCGGTAAATCAGGTTAGTATATTTGCCCTGTTCCGTCCTAAAGGAAATCGCCTGTCCATAAATGGTCGCTTTCGACGGGTCAATGACAACCTCTTCACGGCCCTTATCGCCCATGCGAACTACGGGGGTCCCAATTTGGTTATAAGAAAAGCAGCTGTTTTCCGTCACAAAAACCGGCGCATGGCGTTCAAGAAGCGTGTCGGCGCCTTCCACTACATATCCCAGGCTGCGTTTCGTTTCCAGCCCTTCTGTTGTGACTGATCGCGTCGTTGCACAGCCGGCCAAGACCGCAACTTGCATGATGCAGACAAAAAAGAACAGACCTGATTTAACCCTATTCATAGACTACTTTCTCTCTTAATAACCGCATCCTCGGGATGCGCGTTCTGTCGCATCGAATTCGCGCGCTCCGCGAGTTCCAGCGCTTCTGTTTGACTCAAGCGATCTTGACGCATCTTTCCTCTTCCTGAAGCAATTCTAAAAAGACTTCCATGCCCCGCATGTCCTTGTTGTTCAATCTTGGGCGTATGTTTTGGAAATATCGATTGAGAAATGCCAGCGAATACTCACGGGACGAAGCCGACTGCATAAGGCGCGCTCCTTCCGGACTCTCCGCCAAGGCTACGTTGTCCTCAATCCATGCGGAAACAGCGGCCTTGGCTTCGTCATTCAAATCATGGCGTACAACCCACTGCGCGAATACAAACGGCAAACCAGTCAGGCGATGCCACCACGCACCCAAATCGTAATCAAAACATACGGATTCGGTCTGGCAGGTGTCTTGAAGTGCATCATCCCCGATAAGCAAGAAAGCTTGGGCCCTGTGTTTATCAGTAGTTAAGACAGGCTCTACCTTGTATTCCAGGCCCACGAGAATGCGCAGAAGGGCACGGGAAGTCTGGGATTTTTCGGTAATGAATATCGGGCATTTCCTAAGGATTATATGCTGTATGGGCTTCCGGGAAAAGAGCTTGACGCTATGCACTGGACCTTTACATGCGACGCCATAGAGACCGGCAGGTTTGACAAGATGCCTCACTTCATTTAACCGCGCGACTGGCAATAAGGCGGCATGAAATTTCCCCTCCAGCACCCGGCGACAAATCTCCGTTGGGGTGGCAAGTTCTACGCGCCAGGGAAATGGCGGAGCTACCAAGGTGTAAGGCAGCGCGCCTTTGGCCTTTGGGGTCAGGTCTGACATTCAGACATTTTGCTTTCGTATGTGCTTATGGCGCGGCTGACGGTTTTGTAGTGGATGCCCATGAAATCGGCTATCATTTTCATTGTGTAGCCGTGTTTGAGATACGCTGATGCCATTGCGGCGTTTCGACGTTTTTTGTCTGCTGGATCGATGCGGTCGAGCAGGGCGGGCAAGGATGGACGTCCCGTATGTCTCTGTTCTCTGGATATCTCGCTGAGCTCTCGGCTGGCCGAAAGCAGTTCACGGCATCTTGCAATGAACTCTTCGCTGCCCAGCAGAAGCCCGCCTGCAAGACCTTCCCAAGGCGCGCTCTCATCAAGCCCTTCTCTAACGAATCTCCTGTACCCTCGTTGGGCATCGGCGCGCTGCTTGCCGAACTGGCTTAGAATCCAATCGGTTGACAAGAAATCTGGCGGTTTCCTAAGTCCTGCCGTCGCACGATAGCTGCTCCACCGCCACTGTCGCGGATCTTCGACCATTCCCGCACGTACCGGGTTGAGTACTATATAGCGGCACACCTCAAGAAGATGAGTTTCCTTCTCGATTGCAATGCTCTTGAAACGGCCTTGAAATACATGGCCAACTCGCCCGTGGCTACGGTTGAATCGCTGTGTATAGACTCCGTTTAGCTGACGCATCCCGCGGGACAAATTCGGCTGCGGAGTTTCCACCAGAAGGTGATAGTGGTTATCCATAAGACAATAACCATGGCACAGCCATTCAAACCGATCAATGACCGATTTGAGCACCGACAAAAACGTCTTCCTGTCTTTATCGTCCTCGCAGATACTCTCCCGCCGATCACCGCGACTCGTTATGTGATACAACGCTCCGGGATACTCTATTCGTAACGGTCTCGCCATGACCACAGTATACCAAACAATTTCAGAAATGTCCGAATGTCAGACCTGACCCCTATTACTTTGTTGTAAAAAAGGGTTCCGTAATGTGCGGCAAATCATCCGAATTTATGCCACGGCCCCAATCAGTAACTTCAGCCATTATTTCTTGTTCGAGGTTATTGGTGAAGGTCTTGACTTGAACATGCTGCTCCTTGTTTTCAAGGGCATCACAGGCATTTATGATGAGATTGATTAGAACCTGTTCGAGCCGCTGAAAGTTACCCTGAATCTTGGGAATACCTTCGCCGTAAAGCACCTTGAAATGGTTCGTGGATTTTGTAATGTGATTGGAAACGAGACGAATGGCAGATTCAACAACTTTGTTAATATCCAGCATCTCGAATGATGAAGCAGGGCCTTGCCGGGTGAAATCTTTGAGATCATCTACAATGCGCTTGATCTGTGTGGAACCATTTTTCATGTCTGCAAGCAATATGGGGATGTGAGCGCGCATGTCGCTGAAGTTCCGGGCGCCCAAACTGAAATCCCCCTCTCTTTTATAATATTCGTCCAGCACAGGCAAGGCCCTCTCCCACGCTTCCTGCAGCACGGGTATGTTCAGGCCGATAAGCCCATTGGGATTATTGATCTCGTGGGCCACACCCGAAACGAGAATACCCAATGAGACCATTTTATCCGCTTGAACCAGTTGCTGCTGCCGTGACCTGGCCTTCTCCTCGGCCTCTTTACGTTCCTCGATTTCCTCGCGCAAACGGTTTACCGTATGTTCCAGTTCATGTGTTCGCTCGTCGACCGTGTTATCTAAGGTGTCGATATGGCGCTTCAGATTCACACGCATGATGTCCAAATCCTGGGCCAGCCGGCCGATCTCGTCACCTGACACATAGCCGGGGCTCAAATCTAAATTTCCTCCCGCGATTTCCCGTGCTGTTTGCGATAATCTTACTATGGGATGGCTGATTTTTCGAGATAGAAGCAACGAGACTGCAATGACAAAACATATGGCCATGGCACTGATTAGTAAAATACCAAGTTCCAGTCGTCGTACGGACTGGAGGACAACACTTTCCTCCAACGTAACCACCGAAAACAGCTCGATCCCATGTTCTTGTGCCCAAACATGCGTAATAGCATTCAAGGTTCTCTGCCCCTTTGCGTTGAAGCCGTGGCCGATGACACTCTTTCCCTTTGGGACGGTATTGAGTTCGCGGCCTAAACGTGCCGTGTCCAAAGCTTCAGAAAAATCCATGCCTTCGTGAGAGGATGCCACCAAATGGTGTTCCCTATCCAGAAGAAGTACCTCCTGGACTTCCGGATCCTGGGCAACGGTGTGATTTTTTACCATGTCCGCAACTTCTTCCCACTCGTAGAGGCCGAACAAAGCACCTATGACTAAGGCATCATCAAAAGAGGCAACCAAGGGATGGGCAAACGTAATCATGAAAGCCGGCCGCTCTCCCTGAGACTCAACACGATCTATCATCGAGATATAGGGATGACCTTCAAGAACGATGGGTAAGGCCAATGCATCATCCATCGATTTACCAACCATGCCAAAGTCACTGGATGCCACGATTTCTCCGGAGGCATTCACACACCAAAGTTCACGAAAACTGGTCGCATTCGCCAGGTCGCGAAGCATCAAACCCATTTTGAGGTCCGTATCTTCACCAATGAATACGCCTTGAAGGGTATCAAGTTTACTCCACGTGGCCAGGTTGTCCGCCGCGCCACTCATCATCGAAACGGCCCGGATGCCAACCGTCTTTGCATCGAAAGAAAGGTTTTCCCCTGCCATTTCAATCAATGAATTCCTGCTGATTATGAATGTTACAAAAGCAACTAAAACAAGAGGGAGCAGGGCCGTAACAAGCAGACTTACAAGATGTTTCGTGTAAATGCGCATAATCAGTTTTTCCGTTTAGGCGCCTTGCCGGATCCCGGGCCTCGTTCACCATCATCGATTGCATTTTCATCGGTCGAGGAACCAGGCGGAGGAGGGACGTAGATTTCCGAAAGCCCTTTCACCCCAATCGCCTTGATGGAATCATCTATCTCATCCTTATAGATATAACCAATGCCGCCTGCTATTCTTTCTATATACTTTTTCACCGTGGCAGAACTGTCCAGTACCACCGGCGGTTTGGCGCTTCCAGTCATAGTCTGTTGCATCCAATAGCGCTTCATCGCTTGCACTTCTTTATTCAAAACCAGATCGGAAAAAGTCTGCCGGATATCCTGAGCTGCCGATTGATTGATGGGCACGCAACGTTTTCCCGGCCCCCAGAAAGTCCGTTGTTTGAGAAATATTCTTTTTAGATCAAATTTGGAAATCTCATTCAAAGGATTGGATTTATTCACTATGACGGCGATTGCTCGCGGCTTTGGTTTACTTGCCTCTTCTTTTTCCTCTGAGGATAGGCAAAGAGGAAAAAGAGTGAGCATGAAGCATGCCATCATTACAATCACACTTTGATGAGAAACATTCGGAATGAATGTGAGTGGTTTCATGCAATCAGTTCTCTGATCTAAAAGTTAAATACAACTGAAGTGTCTAAACCCGTAAAAGAATCCCTATTATCATCAGGAATTGCTTCAAACCCTTCCAGTTTTAGCGATATATTGGTCCTTGGCCTGAAGTTTAATCCCAGAGTATGTCGATGCTCGTCAAAAAGGGTAGCCCCATCATCAAGCAAATCGAGCTCATCAAAGCGATAGAATGCGTGCCATTTAGTTAAAAAATTGTAGCCGATTTGTAAGTAATATCCCGTAGATGTGGATTCATCAAAGATCCTATATAGGTGTGAATCGGGAGACATGGACATGCGAATTTCCTGTGAGCCGACCACAAATTCTGAAAGAAACTCCAGCTTTCCTATCCGCATCTGTGTATCCAGTCCAAACATGTGTTCCGTGTTGCTATTGTCATCACGTCCCGAATATCCTGACGCCGAAACATCAAATGTCCTAAAACGTTTTCCCCTTCCAAAATGCAAGGTGATGCGACCGCCTACAGATTTGTTGTCGTTGCCGTCCAGGGCGCTGTTGTCCATGTGCTGGCCATTTCCAACATATACCGCATACGTAAGCCCCATCTCATTCTCGAACCACCAATTACCATGTGCCTGGATTCCAATGATGTCCTTTGGGAGAATCTTTCCCACCATTAAAGGACGCTGGGTTGATAAGGTAAGGTTCGGGTAATGATTAGTTTGCCAATATTGCGGCAACAGCAACTTCCCCGCGCGCAACTTAAACGTATCATTGCGGCGATATTCCAACCAGGCCGTTTCAATTGTAAGCACGTCCGATTCTCCCGTGCCCGCCAATGAACTGTCCGATGCATCTTCAAACTCGATCTCACTGAAGAACTTCCATTTCTCATCCTCCGTAGTGCTGCTGATAAATAGACTTAAATGATGTTGTCGAAAAGTGCTGATAGAATCATTCTCGGCGTTCCGGTATTCGAAATCGTAATACCCACTCCAGTCCAAGCGGTCTATCAAGGTGGAACGAAGAACACCCGTAGATGTTTCTTGCTCAAGCATCTTTTCTTCAAGGATCTCTTGCTCCAGGGTCACATGTTCGTCTGCCGCTTCAAGCTCCTCAACCCGATCCTGCAACACCTGCAATTGACCCTGATATTCAGTAATCATATTCTCCATGCTTTTCTGCATCGTTTGAATCATTACTTTCAATTCAGCAATCTCGTCACGATCCTCAGCGGTCATGTCGCTACTGGGAAATACAAGGAAAAGAAGTGGGACGAAGCACAGAAATAAGAGGCTCTTTCTCTTTTCGGTCTCCAAGGGAAGGAACACAACAATCTCCTTTGCATCAATGTATGGACTAGTCTAATCCAAGCAAAATCAGCCTGGGCAAACACAGAACCATTGACCAATATCAACAATATTTATTTGATGACCATACCATAGAGAACCCAGAAGAATACTTGAAAGATGCTTGAACTTTCCCCCTTGAAACAGGATGGCCGGAGGCATCCGGCGAAGGCCCCCTCAACTCCGCCCCGGACAAGTTAACGGCATTGGCCAAGGCATCCTTCGTTCCGTCCCCAGCTTGGAGTCGTTACGAGAAACGGTCTTCCCGTATGTGCAGTGCCTGTAGGTCAATAGAGTGTATTTAAAGTTTTTTACACCAATGGTTTACGAAACTCTTGACACGTTAAGGCAAGCAGATTAAGTTCGTGGGAAGTCCACCTGAAACCCAGTTGGAGAGATAAAATTGATCCGCCTGCCGGAGAACGGAGTCTATTCTAAGTCTTTATATAGGGCCGTGGAACCTGGCCGTTGCGCAGTGCTCAATTTTCGTGTTCCTTGCTTTGAGGTCCGCTTCAAGAACGAGAAGAATTTTGGTCCGCTGTTTCAAGCCAAAATCGTCAGCGTGCCCGTACGTTCTCATTGGTTCCTATTCTTGCGATGTTATCTTGCCTTCTGCGGGTACTGTCAGTTTTTTCAAACGTGCCTGGAAAATGTTTCTCAAGGCGCATTGGGAAGCACTTACCGTCGCCGACTTCACGACTGTCGAAGTATGGACGCGCAAGGTGCTGGTGATCTTTTGCATTCTTGCCGTCATGCGGCCTACTCAAACAAGATGACGATATCGTTTTTGCCGCTGGCAAATGAACTTGTGGAAAAGGCCCCTCGCCCGCGCTGGTCTGTTATATCAGGTCCGAGACTATAAAGAATCGGTAGCGCTTGCTCGAAACGATATACAAACATGTCTTCCGTAAAGGGGTCGATAATGGCCTCGGGCCCAATCCCCAGCGAGTCAATATTTGCTGGCCACTGGCCGTTTACGGCTTTATAGCGGTGAATGGCGGCGGCGACCAGCGATAAACGGCTCGCCGCGAGTATCCGCACGTTGGCTTCATGCCTGTCGCGGTATCGAAGCGTGCCCAGCATATTTTGTAGACAGGGGTGTAACTGACCGGCCAGTGAGTCAAAATCAAATTGACGATACTGGGGAAAGGGCAGTTTCATTGCTTCGAGGGCCGCTTTGAAATACGCGTCAACTTGGCTTTCAAGATCGGCTTCATGTTTGGCAATGCTCGTCCACCAGCGTGACTGCTCATAAGGGCGCAGATCCTGCCACGCTTGCTCCATTTCAGCCGTATCACTCAATTCGGATCGTGCGCCGCCCGACTCCAGGGAAAACAATCTCCAGGTTGGCACGCGGTTCTGTATGTCTAACGCGATTTCAAGAATGGCCTTTCCCATTTCAGCAGGGTGGTTGATTGCCCATCGCGCGGCTTCCCATTCCAGCGCCGTCGATTCCCAGATCGGCGGCAACTGCGCGCCGTGCGTTTCGAGCATCGAAACGATACGATCATACCGTGTTGGATCAAGCTTTGCTCTCGCCATAAAGGCTATCATTTCGTTCAGCGTCCAATCCATCAGAATCAGGTTTGCGGAATGGCCTAATGCCAGCGGGTGGTCTGCTGGAATACGCCGTGCCAGTGTGAGTGCGCTGTCATAGACATCGATGGCGTCATCCAGGCGGCCGTCAGCTTCCATCCCCCGGGCGGAAAGCAGTAAAAGAAGCCCGAGAACCTTGGCTTTAGTGTAATGATCAAGCGGCCAAACATAGGGGTTTTCGGCCACCGTGCTCCAATGAGGATACCGGACAAAAGGCTTCCGGCATGCTTCAACAACAAGCGCCAGGCAAGGCTCCGCCTGGTAAATGGCCTGGGCGGCCAAAGGCTCATTACCCACCCACCCCCGATCGAACACCGAGTGTAACATCTCGATATTCTTGAGGCAGAGCGAAGCATTCAGACGGTCGATGGCCTCAACATATGGGCTCAGCGCGTTATCCCTCGCGTCGGCCGCCGGCGTGTTCAGGTAACGGCGCATTGCGTCAACCCAGGAAGAGGCCGGTTGCCCAACGCAGCGGCCCGCCATCAGACAAGCCAACGCCGCCACACAGACATGCAAAGCGCGGAGCCTGCATGATCGAAGTGCCGCTGAGATACCAACTCTTAGGTTATTATTCAAGTTCCAATCCGCCTTCCGCTGAAAAAACCAATGAATTGACAATTGTGTTTCGCTGACGCTAGTGTCGTGTCATGCTTGAAATGCCGCATGCCTGCTTGTTGCGGCATCGGCTGACTGCGTCACAAAACCTTGACGTAGCACCGCTATGCCTGGTCTCCTTCGGAGCCCCTGGCACTTCTGAGAAGAAGTGCTGGCTTCGCCTGCGGTTTTGTTCCTTGCCAGCCTTGTCCTCACTGGCGCATCCATACGACATCTCAAACATGACACGACACTAGTTTGTGTCTGACAATAGGCCAAACCGTTGGTTGATACCCGCTTCGAACTCGCTCCGTGTTCGCCCATCCAGAAGGAAACGTTCGATTGATTCCAGGAGTTTCTCGACCGTGGGGCGTAGTGATTCATCCGGCGCTTCGCCGTTCGAGAGCCTCTCAGATGTTCTCTGCCGGGCCAGAGCAAGGTGTTTAACGATGTTTTCCAACTCTGTTTTTAGCGAAGAGGGTAGAAACGCCGGGGAAGTGGGTCTTGGGCCACCTTCCGCCGCGTTCCCTGGTTGCATTGAGAAATCCAACGCGCCCATCTGGCCAAGAGCGGTGAAAAGTTCCCCGCCTCCCCGCCGATACGTCGAATTGGCGATGTGGTCCACTTTCCAATAGGTTTCGGGCAGCAGACTTAGTTTTTCCCCCATGAGTCTGTCCGCCCACTTTCTTCGTTGCCAGTGATTGAGTTGTTGGCGCCAAAATTCTTCCTGTTCCGTCCTTGCGGCAAGATCGCGCCAGGGTATTGCCTCATAAATAAAGATTAGCTGGCCCACTCGCGCGGCCACTTTTGTTCCGTCGGGCGACCAGCAGGAGGCCCTGTTCCTGTACCCGGCTCCCCACGAGAATGTAAGAAGATCCCGGCCCGTCTCAGCATCCCATATCTTCACCAAGGTATCCTTGGAAGAAACCAAAATCCTTGCCCGGTCCGGGCTGAAACCCGTGTTCGTCACCTCTCCCAAATGGCCCGCGAGTTTAAACTGGATTTCCCCGGCGCCGGCCCTTAAGACCTCAGCCGTACCGTCGTTAAAACCCGTCAGGATATGATCACCATCATCACTGAATGCTATAGCGCTTACCGGCACGTCATGGGTTTTTGACTCGAAGGTAAGTTCACTTTGTGGAAGGCGATAGATTCTTACCGCGCCATCATGGAATCCTGCGGCTAGCCGTCCTCCATCCGGACTAAACGCGCAGCAGGTGGGCTGTTGCGCGGGGGCGCTGATCGTTTTGACTGACGTTCCGGTTTGCATGTCCAGCAAGTCCAATGCCCCCGTGGATGACTTGCGATAATCTCCCCAGCATAGCGCCACCATATTTAGATGGGGACTGAATACAATTCCCCGCGCCCGCTGCTCGACCTTATCCGTAACCAGAATGGCCCGGCCCGAGAAAGCGTCCCAGACGCGAAAAGTTCGGTCTGAGGAGGCCGTTCCCACAAGTCTGCCATCTGGACTGAACTCCGAGTAACCATTCACTATGGCCGTGTGTCCTTTAAAATTCAGGATTTCAAAGCCAAACCGCGCATCCAGAATGCTGGCGAAGCCCTGCATGCTTGTGAACAACAAAGACTTGGAGTCCGGACTCCAGCGCAGGTTCTGAATCGTTCTTCCGTTGGGTGATTTCAAATGACGCCTGCCGCCTACGTTTTCATCGGGGTCGAAGAGCCACAGTTTGGCCGTGCCATCCTCAGAGGCTGTCAGGATGTATTTTCCATCATTGCTAATCTGAGCGGTCCATACGGTATTCGAGTGGCCCGGAAGCCAAAAATAGGGTTCAGTATTCTCCGAATCAACCCGGTATACATAGGCGTTTCTCGTTGATGCGACGATTACCCATTTCCCGGTTGAGTCGATGCGGGCGTCCCGGCTGACGTGGTCCACAAGTTCTTCGCCGCCGTACAATGTCTCATCGGTGAACGCTTTTACAAGCTCATACTGTTGCGTATCAAAGAGTTTAATGAACATTGGGCCGCTCGCGTAAACGACATCTCTTCCACTTCGGGAATAGTTGATGGATCCGCCTACTCCCTCATCAAAAGACCTCATCCCCAGTTCCGTCCCGTCCCAGGCGTCGTAGAATCCCCACGCGCGACGTTGTGAAAGAGCGCAGAAGCGGCGTCCGTCCGGGCTGAGATCAAACGATTCCAGCAATTCGGTATCCAGGTCGAAGTCGCGAGCCAAATCGCCGCTTAAGAGATCCCAGAATCGGATGTGGCCGTCGTTGCTCGATGTGACCAAATAGTCCATATCCGCACTGAACCGGGCGTCTGTTACGATTGATTCATGGCCTGTAAAAGTGTGAATTTCCCGGCCCGACTCAGCATCCCACACGATGGCCGTCTTGTCGGCCGAGGCCGTGGCAATGAAGTTGCCATCTTGGGAATAACGGACACGCCGGACCGGGCCGGTATGCTTCTCAAGGCGTACCAACTCCCGCCCCGTGTACAGGTCCCAGATGATGGCCGTGCCGTCTTTGGACGCTGTTGCGATCCGCTGTCTCTTGGGATCGAATTCCGCATACCACACGCCCGCGCCATGCCCCCGGTATTCCATCAATTCCGGATGGGCCGCGGCCGCCAGATATCCCCATTCCCAATGCCGGTGTTTACGCGGGGCGGCAAGCAGGGTCGCCTCCGCGCGTTCAAATTGCCCCTCTTGGATGTCCCGCGAAGCGGTCCGAATACTGTAGATGTAGTTTTCGTATTCCGTCAATTCCCTCTGTATGTTTGCGGCACGCGTTGCGTCGTCCGCTTGCTCGTGCGCGGCTTCGGCCGATGCCTTCTCCTGCAGGGCAATGCCTTTTTCCTCCAGGATTGTCAGGTAGGAGTAGATACCTCCAGCCAGCAACAGCAGGACCGCAACCGCCGCCGTTGCGAGGATGGCTTTGTATCTGGCGGCGAAGCGGCCCAGGTGCTCGGAGAACCGGTACTCGTAGGCGCGTACCAAGCCACCCGATAGATACTGCTGAATCTCCTCCGCCAAGTCTTTGGCGGAGGGATATCGTTCCGATGGCACATTAGCCATGGCCTTGTGGCAAATTGAAGCCAGTTCGGCGGGTGTGTTTGGCTCGGCCGTTGTAACGGGCTCGGGCTTTCCCTCGATGACCTTGACCAAGACTTCGTCACTGCGTTTCCCCTGGAATGGCGCGTGACCCGTGAGCACCGTGTAGAGGACCGCACCGAGAGAATAGACGTCTGTTTGGTCACCGATCTGATCTACTTCGCCCCGGGCCTGCTCGGGGGCCATGTACGCGGGCGTGCCCAGCACCTCGCCGTTGGCCGTTTGTTCCGCGTCGGCATCCTTGCCCAGCCATAGCCGCTGTGCGGTTCTCTCGAGGGGGCGCTCAAAGATGTCCTCCTTGTCTTTTACCTTGGCCAAGCCCCAGTCGAGGAGCACGGTCTCACCGAATTCCCCGACCATGACATTGGCGGGCTTGATGTCGCGGTGAACCACCCCCCGGCTGTGGGCGTAGGAGACGGCCTGGCAGAGGTCGAGGAAGTGAGGGAGCAGACGCAGGCGTTCGGTCACCGAGTCCGCCTCGGAAATCGCCTTCGATAGGCTCCGGCCCCGGATCAGCTTCATGGTGTAGTACAGCGTGCCATCCTGGCGATAGCCGATTTCATAAACGGGTACGATGGACGGATGCTGCAATTGTCCCGTGACCCGGGCTTCCCGGAGAAAACGGGTAACGGCGGGCGTTGATTTCCAGATCGGGCTTGGGGTTATGCGATGCTTGGAACTGTCGCCGGCCTCTGGAAGCAGTTCTTTGATGGCGATGTCCCGGCCCAGATGCTCGTCGTGGGCGACAAGAATCCGACCCATGCCACCGAGCGCCAGTTCCTTTTCCACTGTGTAGCGGCCGGGGTACTCTTCGACCGCGGCTATCGACTCCAACTCATCGGCCAGGATTCCATTGGGCAGGAGTTCCGGCGTATTCAGCTCGTCATCGCCTGCGTCCAGCCCGCGCAGCAGCATGCATCTTAGACACAAGCCCTCCGGGGCATAGGACGCCAAAGTCCCGCCACAATCGGGGCATCTGTCATTCGTTGATGTTTGTTCGCCCGCCACTGGCCAAGAACCTCCACTATATACTATATAGAGACGAATAATGCCGGAAAGGTTACAGACGAACGGTGTTACGAACCGATTACCTCGATCAAATAACGCAGTTCCCCATCTATATCTTCCGGCTTTTCAACGGTTTTCGCGATTTCATCGCGCAACAAGGCGCCGTACCGTTTGCGCATGCGGTGAATGGTGACCTTGAGCGCCCCTTCCGATAGACCCAGTTCTTGCGCTAAATTCTTGTAGGGAAGGCCCGCGTTTTGTCCGGAAAGACAACGCTTGAGGCGGTTGAAGAGCTGAGATTTGTCCGACGCCGAGAATTCAGCTTCCAGCCGGGCGAGAACGGCTTCGATGACGGTACGCGCCCATTCCACATCGAAGAGGACTTCCGGAGCGAGACGGTGAGAAGGGCCTATCGCGTACCTTTGTTCCGCTTCGGCAAAGTCCAGGGGCAGCCGGACTTGGCCCCCGCCCCGCTTTTGGGCCTGGCTCCGGGTGAACTCCTTGGCCAGGAAATGATTCAGGGAGGCAAGAAGGAAGGAGCGGAACTTCCCCTTATACGGCGCAACGTCTTCAAGATAATTGTGCTCCAGGAACCGCGTAAAAAATTCCTGGGTCAGATCCTCGGCGTTTTCCACGGCATGTCCCCTGTGCCGGATGTACGAATAAAGGGGGCGCCAGTACGTCTCGCACAAGGTGTTCAGGGCGTGCCGCGAAACTGCCGACTGCTCGTCTTTAGCTGCCAGCACGACCGTCCAGGAGGTCGTGTTAAAGTCCCTATCCGGCACAAGCAATCCCTCCTTTCCCCAGCCGAGCGCCCTCCCCGGTTTGAACTGCTGTCCAGACAAAGCGGAACTATCGGGCTCGGGCCAATAATGTGAATCCTGAAAAACCTTAGGAACCATTGTACACCCCGAAGATACTATGGACAAAATATTGCTGCCTATCAAGAAATGCGGTTTCCACGGCAAGGATCGCTGGTTCCACGATCCCATAAGCACTTGTTTCATAAGGGGATACATCCACACATCCAGCGCTGATGGAGGACTCACAATAGCCAATCCCATCCGCGTTGATCGCTATGCGCGTCAAAACACTTTGTAACCTTGACCATTTTTTTGGTCTTTTATGTAGTAAGGATACTCAGGAAGAACGATTCACTGGAGGGAGCATGGCCCACGGAGGGTGAGCGAGATGCAGACCGAGTGAAGTGGGCTGAAACTAGAGAGAGAAGGACAAGAAGTAGGTTTAGTTAACTCGTTTTTAACAGCGCGGCCGGTGCGTCCAGAGCCAGCAAGCAACCGTACGCACCGGCCCGGCCCCGCCCGGGCGGCATGTCTGCGCGTCCGGGACAAAGGCTTTGCTTATTGTGCCGCAGACGAGAGCGAAAAGAAAACTGGAGGAGTGCAACGATGTTAAACACAAAGAAAACGAGCGTCTGGTTGATAGCCCTGACCCTAATGGTGGTCCTCGGCACCGGTCTACTTATTCCTGCCGCAGCCAATGCAACGGTGTGGTTCGTGGACAAGGACAATACGGGGAGCGAGGACGGTCTCACATGGGCAACGGCGTTTAATACGATTCAGGAGGGGATAAACGCGGCGTTCGCGGCTTCCGGCGGCGAGGTGTGGGTAGCGGAAGGGGTGTATGACGAAGTGCGGACGAGTAGCCCGCAGGGGTTGGGCACGGGCAACATCGGCTCGATCATAATGAAGGCCGGGGTGGCACTCTACGGCGGGTTCGCCGACACCGAGACTGCCCGCGATCAACGCGACTGGGCAACACACATCACCATCCTTGATGGCGCGACCGCCCGCGACGGGCTAGCCGCATACCACGTTATTGTTGGTACATCGGACGGAACCTTAGACGGATTCATAGTATCAGGTGGAAATGCCAATCTTTCAACTATCTATACAGGGGACTTCAGACAATACGGCGGCGGGATGTTTAACGGCGTGTCCTCGTCACCAATGGTGTCAAATTGTACGTTTACCGCTAATAACGCAGGCAAGGGTGGTGGAATATACAACAGAGGCTCCTCGTCGCCGACGGTAACGGATTGCGCGTTTACTGCAAACACTGCTGGCCGCGGCGGTGGGATGTACAATGATCGCCTGTCGTCGCCTGCGGTGACGAATTGCACGTTTTCAGAAAACGTGTGTGGCGGAGGTGGCGGCGGAATGCTTAACGATCGTTCCTCGTCTCCCACACTGACCAACTGCGTGTTTTGGAAAAACTCCAATCCTACCAACAACAATTCCGGTGGCGGGATGTTCAACCTGCCTGATTCCACACCGCTGTTGACCAACTGCACGTTTTCAGAAAACTGGGCTAAATTTGGGGATGGCGGGATCCAAAACTGGTCCTCATCACCGACGTTGACAAACTGCATTCTGTGGGGAAATTCGCATGGTGCGTACACGACTGCGGGCGATCCGGCCATCACCTACTCCATCGTCCAAGGGGGGTTCCCGGGCACCGGAAATCTGGATGTGGATCCACTTTTTTTTGATGCAGCGAACGGAGACCTTCGCATCTTCTTGGAGTCGCCGGCTGTCGATAGTGGCACGTCTACCGGAGCGCCAATCGACGATATCCGGGGTGTTTTGCGGCCCCAAGGACTTGGCTGGGATATGGGCGCCTACGAGTGGACAGTTGGCGACCCCAGCTCGTCTATCACCGTGACCACCACGGCGGATGTCGTAGATCCTAGCGATGGGCTGATTTCATTGCGCGAGGCGATTGACATCTCGAATTGGAATGGCGAGCCTGATACCATCAACTTTGATGCGTCACTAGCCGGACAGACCATATCTCTTACATCCCTTCTTCCTCCTCTAATGGAGGGGAATACAACCATCTCGGGCAATGGTGTAATTACCTTGGATGGGTCATCACTCCCAAGTGCTTATATTTTGCAGATCCTCGAAAGTGCTAACAACATCATTGAAGGCTTAACAATTATAGGAGGCCCGTACATAGGTGTTGAGATTGGAGGCTACGCGGCCCAGAACAACATCGTTAGGAACTGCCGAATCGGGACCAACGGGATTACGTCCATGGGAAACTGGCATGGAATTATGATAGTTGGAGGAGCTTCGCAAAACCTCATCGGCGGGACCGGGCCACAGGACGGGAACATTATTTCGGGCAACACTCATGTGGGTGTCTACATTCTGGATGGTTCCCATTTGAATATTGTTCAAGGGAACTACATCGGCACTGACGCCACGGGCACCTTCAGCATACCTAATTCTCAAGGCGTAAGAATAAGAGGGGGCGCCTCAGATAATCTCGTGGGCGGCCCCACACCCGAATGTCGTAACATCGTTTCAGGGAACAACACCGTAGGCTTCCGGATTAGGGAGGGGGGATTTAATGTCGTGCAAGGCAATTTCATTGGCGCGGATGTTACGGGAAACGCACCACTGGGTAACGGCGGTGCAGGGATTAGCATCATGGCCCACTCGTCAAACAACCTCATCGGCGGCATCGTGCCCGGAGAAGAAAATGTTATTGCATGGAATTCCAGGGGAATCCGTGTCGTGCAAGTTGAAACCCTCAAAAATCAGTTCAGGCGGAATTCCATTCACGACAACCTTTCTCAAGGAATAGAACTTCGGAATGGTTCTAACAATGGAATTGCAGCGCCAACTATTACATCGCTGAATCCCATAAGCGGCGTGGCCGGCCCCGGTGACACGGTTGAAATCTTCGCGGATTTCCAGGACGAGGGCGAGATCTATCTTGACACCGTTTTGGCGGACGGAACCGGTGCGTTTCAGAGCAGTGTGGCACCCATCCCAGGCATGAATATCACGGCCACGGCAACGGATGTTGACGGCAATACTTCGGAGTTTAGTGAGACGGACACGACGCCGCCGGTTATCACGCTGAACGGCGATGCGGCCATCACCCTCGAACTTAACGTGGACAGCTACACCGAAGAAGGGGCGGTGGCCACTGACAATGTTGATCCGAACGTTGCAGTGGTCATTGGCGGCGATACAGTGGATGTCTCAGCAATCGGCACCTATGTTGTGACCTACGACGCGACCGACGAATCTGGTAATACCGCGGCGCAGGTCACGCGGACGGTAACGGTCGAGGACACCACGCCGCCGGACGTGACTTCGGCATATGCCTCGCCGGATTGCCTGTGGCCGCCAAACCACAAGATGCATGAAGTCGCGGTAGTGGTCAGTGCAACTGATAACGATGGCGGGACGCCAACGGTAACCGTAGCCAGCATAACCAACAGCGAGTCCGACGACGGTTGGGGCGACGGCGAAACCAGCAATGACATCCAGGTCGTGGACGGCGTCGTTTTCCTTCGCGCAGAGCGTTCGGGCAACGGCGTTGGGCGGCTGTACACCATTACACTGCATGTTCTAGACGCTACAGGGAACGCGACGACGGTCACGAGCACGGTCGAGGTGCCGCACGATGCCAGCGCCCATTCTTGCGACAGCCCGGACTGCGACTTGAATGGCCAATAGGAAAAGCCACTAGAAGCGCGATCCATAAGTTCACGCCCGCCTCTCCTTGGGTTCCAATGCGAAACCCAGGGAGGGGCGTCTCCTTTCAAACAACTATGGGCTGAGAGTCAAGTTTTCGACAATAGGTGCTATGAGTTGTGCGGCTTAATAGCTTGGGGATTATGAAACGCACTCCGCCCGTATGTGCGATAGTTATCGGTACCATTTTCACGCTCCTTGGGGTAGCAATGTCGCGCATCAAGTGCAACTGGCCCTTGCTGGCATCTTTCAGGCGGCAAGGGTGGCAAAACAAGGTGAGGGAAGCGGTCAGGACATAGGTAACACTCTTGGGTCAAGACATGGGTGACAAATAGGTTCTGCAAAGAGACAATCGCTATCCTCTGCGCTATTGATGTGACTGTGGCCCAAACTGAGGCCCATGGTGGGTGGTTTTGGACAGTTTTCTGCATTGTCGCGCAAGTTTTGAATTTGTGTAAGTGGTTTATATGCAATAAGTTGCAGTAGCCAGCATTTTTGTGCATTACGTCTTTTCTTTGTTCGGGACGAAGAGGCCGGAAGTTCAAATCCTCTCACCCCGACCATTTTTTCACATCTCCTTTCCCTCTTTTCCAGTCACAACGGTGTGCCCCAAAGACCTCTTCTCTTTGAGAAACTGCTTGCACAGAATCGATATTGGGCGTAGAATGTTTCTAATTGTATCTTTGTGCTTGAACGTTCTTTCACCGCTGAGGGAAATTGGAGGCAACATGAAAAACACAAATCTATTCAGTGCCCTTGTTGTGGGCTGTATGATTCTGATCTGCGCGACTTGCGCACTGGCACAGGATTGGCCTCAATGGCGAGGGGCAAATCGTGACGGAAACGTGGCGAGTTTCACGGTTCCCGAAAAATGGCCAACGGAATTGACGGAAAAGTGGACAGTGACGGTAGGCACGGGTGATGCGACGCCGGCGCTTGTGGGAGATAAAGTCTTTGTCTTTGCGCGGGTCGGCGAGAATGAGGTGATATCGTGCCTGGACGCGGGCAGTGGAAAGATGCTGTGGGAGCGCCCTTATCCGGCGCAGGCCGTGACCGGAGCGGCCTCCCGCCATCCGGGACCCAGAAGTTCACCCGCGGTTGCTGATGGAAAGATCGCAACGGTGGGCGTTGGCGGGGTCCTCTACTGCCTGGACGCGGCCACGGGTAATGTCGCGTGGCACGCGGACCCGTTCCCCAAGGTGGTGCCGAAATTTTTCACGTCCTCGTCGCCGATCATAGTAGATGGTATGGTCATAGCGCATCTCGGTGGCGCGGGTAACGGGGCGATCATCGCTTATGAATTGGCCACGGGCAACGAGAAGTGGCGGTGGGCGGGCGAAGGGCCTGATTACGCTTCACCGGCACTATTGACTGTGGAAGGCACGAAGCAGGTCGTTACGCTGACGGAGAAGAGCATCGTCGGGATTGGCGCGTCCGATGGGAAACTCCTGTGGCAACTCCCATTCTTGCCCCAGAGAAGGGCGTACAACGCCGCCACGCCGATCATCAATGGGCAAACGGTAATCTACACAGGGGCAGCCCGAGGCTGCAAGGCGGTGAAGATTGAAAAAGAGGGGGATGGCTTTGTTGCCAAAGAGCTTTGGAGCAATCCTGAGTTGGCGCCGCAGTTCAACACGCCGGTGCTCAAAGACGGACTGCTTTTTGGCCTCTCTGATCGTGGCAATCTCTTTTGCATCAACGCTGAGACAGGCCAGACGGCCTGGACAGACGCAACTTCTCGAGACCGCAGCGGTTTCGGCGCGATTGTCAGCGCCGGTTCGGTCATGCTGGCATTGCCCAGCAGCTCCGAGCTGATAGTATTCAAGCCAAGCGGCAAGGAATTCTCGGAGTTGGCGCGCATCAAAGTTGCCAATACGCCAACCTACGCGCACCCGCTAATCGCCGGGAACAGGATTTTCGTAAAGGATCAGGATGCGTTGGCATTGTTAACCATAGAGTAAGGGGCCCATCCATTTGCAGTTGCCAGCGGCACTGAGAATGCCCGTGTGTTCTGCAACATATCGGGATGCTGCCCTGGCACGAATCGAATGCCTCGTTATCGGCCCGCTGTGTCTCCGGCTCCGAAAATGTGTTTGCCTATCCAAAGCCTGACCTATTTGACAAGATGGATCTCCCCACTTATGGGCTTTATGTCCGGCATGTTGAAAACATTACTTTTGATAATGTTAAAATGTATTACACGAACGAGGATGTTCGTCCGGCGCCTGTCTTTGATGATATCAAAGATTTCCACATCTCAAATACTGGCGCAAAAAGTAACGCATCGACCATGCCAGCCGTTTTTTGGCATGTGACGGCGCCGGAGTGAGGACTATTGGGATGGCATGATGACCCGGAATCTAGCTGTCCCGCTGGACAAATGGTTTAGGAGGATCAAGGCAATGAAACTTTTCTTATCGACACTGGCTGTTACCTTAGTCGCTGTTGCCGCTCAAGCGGACTGGCCACAGTATCTTGGTCCGAATCGCAACGCCACAACGGAAGAAGCCAAACTGGCGAGGAGCTGGCCCGATGGGGGGCCCAAGAAGCTCTGGTCTTTCCCTTTGGGGACGGGACACGGCGGTGCTAGTATCCGCGATGGCGAGGTCTTTGTCTTGGATCGCATTGTCGACCAGAGTGACATCCTGCGGTGCATCGATCTCGTGACTGGGGCGGAGAAATGGAAGTACTCCTATGATGCCCCAGGCAGACATTCACATCCAGGGTCACGAGCCGTTCCCACCGTAGACAATCAGTATGTGTGGGTGGTTGGGCCATTCGGCCATTTCCATTGCATTAGCCGGAAAACGCATCAACCGGTTTGGAGCACGCACATCCTCGACGAATTCGATGCCGGGGAACCAAACTGGGGCGTGGCGCAGTCGCCGTTGATTTACCGGGACATGGTCATTGTGGCTCCCCAGGGTAAGAAAGGCGGCGTAGTCGCATTCGACAAAAAAACAGGTGAAGTGCGATGGGCAAGTCGCAAACTGACAGGAGTCCCCTGCTACGTCTCGCCGACGCTCGCAAATATCGGCGGCTTTGATCAGATCATTATGATTTCCGCAAATGACAGAGACGACGAATCCATCCAGGGCGAGGTCGTCTCATTAAACCCTGTCAACGGCCAGCCACTGTGGAGCTACCGGGATTTCAATACCTTCGTGAATATCGCTCCCCCTACCGTCATCGGCGATGGCAGGCTCTTTCTTACAAACGGTTCAAGCAACAACCAGTTCCCTCCCATCGCGATCATGTTGAAGGTCACATGTAAAGGGGACGACTTTGTAGTCGAGGAATTGTTCAGGACGGGAGAAGCTGCCGGTAAAGTACATCCTCCCGTTTTGCATGACGGCTATCTTTACTTTAACGGCATCCGCAAACCCAACCGTATGCGGTGTCTATCGCTAGATGGCAGGGTAATGTGGGATGAAGCCCCGGATTTTCAGCTTGGCGCGTTCATTTTGGCCGACGGGCTTATTCTGAACCAAAACGGCAAGAACGGAGATTTGCATCTGATCGAGCCAAGTCCGGACGGGTACAAGGAACTCGCCACAGCCGAATTGTTCCCAGACAAAAAAGGCGAACCATGGGCACCTCTCGCTTTGAGTGACGGCAAACTCCTGATCCGCGATGGCGCACAGATGATCTGCCTGGAGCTGGAGTAACAATCAGTTAATGTGGGATCATGATGTTCATTTATTTGGATAGCGTTTGATCAGAATTCATAACTGAATCTTGATTTGGCGCTTGACAAATCAACCAGTCAGTGGTCAAAATTCAACCATGATCAGGGGCACCTATCCCGAGGAAGAGATCATCTTTATCTTAAAGGGAAAAGCCGAGTTCACACTCCGCGAAGAGACCAAAGTCGTGGGATCAAATTCCACTCTTTTCTGCCCATCGGGCGTATTGCACGGAATACGCAACGTCGGGGACACGCCGCTACGATACGCCATAATCAAGGGAAATTATCCTGCGGAAAGGGGAACATAATGAATTCAAGCCGACGTAGTTTCTTACAGAGTCTAGCGGTCGGAACGCTGGCCGTCGCTTCATCTGAAAAAAGCCTGGCAAGCGAAAAAAAGCCGAACATCATCTTCATTCTAGGCGACGATATTGGGTGGGGCGATGTTGGCTACCACGGCTCAGAAATAAAAACGCCGATCATCGACCAGCTTGCCGCCGAAGGAAAACGGTTCCGCCGCCACTATGTCGCGCCTACATGCACGCCGACGCGCGTGGGACTGATGACCGGACGTTACCCGAGCCGATACGGCGTACTGTCTCCGGCGTATGGAGACATTTTTGACAAGGACACCGTGACAATGGCGGCCGCGCTGGGCGACTGCGGCTATGAGACAAGCATCTCCGGCAAGTGGCACATGGGTTCGCCGCCCAACTGTCTCCCGCGCAAGTATGGATTCAAGTCGTCATACGGCTATTTTCACGGCCAAATCGATCCCTACACGCATCTTTATAAGAACGGTGAAGCGTGTTGGCACCGCAACGACGAATTGCTGGAAGAAAAAGGCCACGCAACCGACTTAATCACCGATGAAGCCGTGCGTGTCATCGAAGCGAGCGGCGACAAGCCCTTCTTCCTCTATGTTGCATACAGCGTCCCACACTATCCGCTCGACGAACCGGAGGAGTGGACCGCTATGTATGATGGTGTCTTCGAGGAGCCCTCACGCCGCATCTACGCCGCGAGCATGACGCACATGGACCATGGTATAGGCCGCATTATGGATGCGTTGAAGCGTTCCGGCTTACGGGAACGCACCCTCGTTGTTTTTTCGAGCGATAATGGCGGCCAGGAAAGCTGGCAAAGCGATGAACAATATCACGGCCGCTACGCGGAGAAACCGCATACCGTTTTGGGCGACAATCTGCCTCTTCGCGGATGGAAGGGAGACGTCTATGAGGGCGGTATCCGAGTGCCCGCGCTGGCCAACTGGCCGGGCGTTCTCAAACCCGGAACCGTCAAAGAACCCATACATATTGTGGATTGGATGGCGACCTTCTGCGGCCTGGCCGGTTACAAGCCCAAACACGATCTAAAATGGGACGGCCACGACATATGGCCCCTCCTCATTCGAGGCGAAAAGGGCGGCAAACCGCGAGTGTTCTACTGGAAAACGCCCAATGCCTCCGCCATACTGCGCGACGATTGGAAGTTGGTCGTTTTAAACAAAGGCGAGCAAATCGAACTCTACGACTTATCCGCCGACTCATGCGAAACAAAAGATCTGGCTAACTACGAAAAGAAACGTATGACAGCCTTAAAGGATCTGCTAACCGAACATGCCAAGAAAGATCGACCCCGCGTGCGGTAGTGAAAAGGCAGAAAAACACGCATTACAAAATCATTTTTTCATTATCTCAGATAGTGCAATTGAGCGCGGTGAATCACGGCAATCTATTGGCGCAGAAGAACTTGAAGATGAGTTCGCAACACTTGTTGAGTAAGTATTCGTTAAACCCGTGGCGGTTTTGGGCAAGGGCCGCAAGAAAAGGGACAGACCCGTCTGCGCTCGAAGACTCGCTTCTGCTTGCTGGTCTCTAAGAAGAGCCCTAAGTCCCTTTTTTGCTCAGTTTTTCGCGCTCATGCACGGGTTTATCGAATATTTACCTTGTTGATGTTATTGCAAGTGCCTCCCGATAAGAGGGGCAGGGGGGATTATAAACAACGGATGCCGCGGAAAGAGGTGTAAGGTGCAGGTCTATCCGAGCTTGCGGATCACGTCTGGCCGTTTTCTTCATTGGCGCCGTGCCGCTTTTTGGCGTCTGCGTGAAGGACGCCGAGCACCGCGGCGAACTTTTCGGCATTTCTTGAATCCGCTTCTACTAGAGCTTCATGTGATTGGAGTAGAAGTCTGCCCATTTGTGCTCGACGGGGAGTTGCGCCTTCAATTGGATGCATGGAACTTGGCAGGTGCATGTGTTCCGTTCTGCAGTGCAGAAATATGTCGTTCAGGCCCAATTCCGCGATTTCTCGCATTAATGCCTGATTGATTCCCTGAAGTTCAAAATCACTGTCTGCGCATTTGTCCATGTTCTTGGTGATTGTGTATAGCGTTCCGAGAAAGGTGCTGTCCATTCGCGTGCAGTGTGAAAAGTCGATCAGCACTGGCATCTTGTTTTCGCGCGCTTTCGCGCATAAATCGCGGGCTCGCTGGCTTTCCTGCCATGTACCCGGCCCAGTTATGCTGATATAGACACGGTCGTTTTCCGTGCTGGTTAACAGCCCGGCGGCATCCAAGTCCGATAGAGGTTCAAGTTCCGCTACTTCGGGTTCATGGAATGGTACGCTCTGCGGTTCCAGGGTCAGTGCCAGCAGCGTCCTGTCGTCATCAGGTTTATTCATTCCTCCAAACCGTCGAATATCTTTTTCGACCGACTTTGCAAGCTCCTCGGCATTCATTGGAGTTTCAGACAAGACCTTCTTGAGCCGCTCTTCGCCGTAGGTCTCTTTCTTGCTGTTTCTTGTCATCACTATCCCGTCGGTGAATAACACCATTGCCGAATCTTTGTCGAGTTGGAATGTGTCCTCCGAAAAATCCGCTTTGTAGTTGAGCCCAAGTGCTGGGGCCGACAGAAAATAAGGCACAATTTCCCCGTCCTGTTTTCTCACCAGAAGTGGGGGATGCCCTGCCGATGCAAACGTGACTTCCAGAGTGTTCATGTCCAGAATCAGATAGATCATTGAGATGAAGACTTCGCCCTCGAGTGTATGCGACATCAATTCTTTGTTCAGTTCATCCAGCAGCGTCGCAGGACTTAGCACGTCGTGGCTGTTTTTTCCGTGACACAGCATGTGTACCGAGTGTTTCAGAAACATCGTCACCATCGCGGAACTTACTCCGTGGCCGGATGTGTCCGCTACGTAAAGCCCGATGCTGTTCGGGTCGAGTTTGAAGATGTCGTAAAAATCGCCGCCGATTTTCCCGGCAGGTTCATAAATGACTGACATCGACATCTTGTCTGAAAACGGCAGTTCCCTTGGCAGCAAGCTGGTCTGAATCTGTTTGGCCCGGTTGAGATCGACCTGAATGGCCGCCGCTTGTGAGTGCAAAACGTCATAGGCCAACTCAAGCTGTGCGAATCGATTCTCAAGTTCGATGTTCGCCGATTGAAGCTCTTTATGAAGTTTGTTATGGCTGTCTGAGAGGCGCTTGTGTTGAACAGCTCGTTCGATTTGCAGACAGAAACCTTCTCGAATCTTTCCTGTCTTGACAACGAAGTTGAAGGCCCCTTTGTTCACTGCTTGAGCGGCGTCGGTGACGGATGCGGACCCGGACATGACGATGGCCACGGTTTGTGGCCTTTCGCTTTTCATCCATTCGAGGAGCTGAAGCCCGTTCATGTCGGGCATGGCCAGGTCGACTATGGCAACGTCATAGTCCTTTTGTCTGAGCAACTTCTGTGCGATCAACCCGCCGCCGGCCACGTCGACGTCGAACCCGGCAGCCTTCAAAAGACTGCCGAACGAATCAAGAATCTCTTGCGCGTCGTCTACTAATAAGATATTGCCTTCCATCCGTTCAGCTTACTACAATGTATGGCCTGCGTCCAGAAATTTGTTGCCAACCTTAGGGGCAAAGTCGAGAAATCACTGTTCCTCGAGTCCCTCCAGGTATTCTGACAGCGCTCCGGTGGTCTTTCTGAGTCTGGTGCTCATCATCTGGCTGATTTTTTTCAGCAGGGCCAGCGCCAGATGTGGAGATTCCTCGGCCAAATCGTCGAAGTCTTGCTCTGAAAAGGCCAGAACCACGGATTTTTCGTTGGCCACGACAGATGCCGACCTTGGTTGGGCATCAATAAGCGCCATTTCACCGAATGTTTTCCCCACTCCCAGCAAAGCCAGCCGCTTGAAGTCCTGATTGGAATCTTTTTTCACAACGCAAACGCTTCCCTTAAGCACCAGGCACATCTGTGCGCTGCATTCACCTTCCTTGAAAAGCAATACCCCCTGCTCGACCTCGTAGGCACGCATGAATTTTGCCAGCGCCTGCAATTGTTTCCAACTGAACTCGGCCGCCCATTGGGTCGCGTCAATCATCTCGGCCCGCTCATCGGCCGTGCATGTGATAAGCTTGGTCCCTTCCTGGGTGTCAAAAGGGTGCTTGCCTGACATGTTGTTCTCCCGTTGCCTACGCTCTTCCAAAATCTACGCAATAGTTGCAGCATGCGTCCGGCCAAAAACACATGCGTCCATCCAGCGGCTAACGGAGGGTACTCGACGTGTTTGTGAGTATGCCCCCATGCACCACAAGTTTAGCATGAATATGCCCTCCACGTGTAGGTCAAGCTGCCCTGTTTCGGTGATCGCGAAAATCGCAATAAATATAGCGAGAAATGTCTTTACAGTGCAAAGGTTTAGTGATAGGATCAAGAAGGAGAATAGTTTTATTAGTGTAAATTTTCGAGAGATACTAACGAAGAAAGGAAAAGCAGTTATGAAAAGAAAAGGTTTTACACTTATTGAACTTCTAGTAGTCATCGCAATCATTGGTATTCTAGCTGCGATTCTACTACCGGCACTCGCGCGAGCGCGTGAGGCAGCAAGGCGAGCGAGCTGTGCAAACAATCTCAAACAGATGGGCATTGTGTGCAAGATGTACAGTAACGAGTCGAGCGGCGGCCTGTTGCCGCCGAACGGAATGAATACCAATGGGAATATGGGCCGCGAGCAGGTGCTGGGCGCAAAAAGCCTTTACCCGGAATACCTGACGGACACCAGTGTGCTGTTTTGCCCCTCGTCAGCCGCCAAAACCGGTACCATGGACGGCCTAGAAGCCTTACGAGACGGGAATGCCATCACGTTCACGCGGACGGACTACGGCCAGAACGATTTCCAGGCGGGCAATGTGTTTAACGACGTGGGTGAATTGGTAGGCGCGCGGTATTTTGGCCAGTACATATCCTACACTTACAACGCCTATGCCACGGCCCAGGACTCCGATTATCTGGGCATGGTGTGGTCTGCCCATCAAAACAGGCCCGAGGATTCGTCCGACCTTGTATTCGATACTGGCGGCAAGCTACAAGGCGGCTTCGGGAGGATCTATGCATACTTCCGGGATGCCGTTCCCGCCACGGGCTCTGGCGGCGTGGCCGCGCCCCAAACGGGTACCATATACCGTCTTAAGGAAGGCATCGAACGCTTCATGATAACCGACATCAACAACCCCGCGGGCAGCGCTCAGTCGCAGAGCTCGATGGCGATCATGTGGGACGTGATTTCTGACGGACAATTCGGTGGAAAAACTGAAGGTACCGTTTCCTTCAACCACATTCCCGGCGGCGGCAACGTACTGTTCATGGACGGACACGTCGAGTTCCTCAAGTATCCCAGCGGCGTGGCCGAAGGCCAGACAGGCGGCGCCTTCCCCATCACCCCCGTGGTTGCGCGCTGCAACGGACGGACAATCGGCGCAGGCAGAATATTCGAGTTTGAGATATACTTGCCATAGCCCAGAAACTAACGAGGTTTAGAGCAAGGCGGTTCGGCATTAGAGCGCCGGGCCGCCCTCTTAAGTTCCTGGATCCTAAACAGTCTTATGCCCCCTGTTTCGCCGTGTGGGAAGGCTCCCTTCTCGCTCCGTTCAAATTCGATATTCATTTTGTCTAAATCTCTTTACAAAGGAAAGTATTCGTGATAAGATCAAAAAGGCAGAATAACTTTATTAGTGCAAATTTTGGAGAGATACTAACGAAGAAAGGGAAAGAAGCTATGAAAAGAAAAGGTTTTACACTTATTGAACTTCTGGTAGTCATCGCAATCATTGGTATTTTGGCTGCGATTCTACTGCCGGCACTCGCGCGGGCGCGTGAGGCGGCAAGGCGCGCGAGCTGCGCCAACAACCTCAAACAGATGGGCATTGTGTGCAAGATGTACGCTAACGAGGCTGGAGGCTTGTTTCCGCCGAATTCACTCAATCCTGGCAACGGCCAACTGGGCCGGGAACAGATTCTAGGCATAAGGAACGTATACCCGGAATACTTGACGGATCTGAGCGTGCTTTTCTGTCCGTCGGCCGCGGCAAAGGACGGCACGGTCGGTGCAATCGATGCATTGCAGGACGGCCACCCCATCGTCTATACACGACAGGACTATGGCCAGCAGGACATCAAGACCGGCACCACTTTTGACACCATCAGCGATCTGGTCAACGCCAAGAATCTGGGCCAGTACATATCGTATACGTACAACGCCTATGCAACCACATCGGATTCTGATTATTTTGGCATGATGTGGGCTGCGCACCAGACAAGGCCAGTGGAGCCGGGCGATCTTGTGTTCGATCCCACGGGTAAACTAAAGGGCGGGTTTCAGCAAGACGTCTACAACTACTTTATCGATAATGTTCAGCCGACAGGATCAGGAGGCGCGTTGCCGAACCCAAACGGAACAGTTTACCGCTTACGTGAGGGTGTTGAGCGCTTCATGCTGACGGACATCTACAATCCGGCTGCGGCATCGCTCGCGCAGAGCAGCGTTCCCGTGATGTGGGACGTGGTAGCGGACGGTGAGTTCGAATTTGGCGGTGGCGGCGACGGGATAGTGTCGTTCAACCACGTACCAGGCGGGGCGAATGTGCTGTTCATGGACGGGCACGTTGAGTTTATCAAGTATCCGATCGGCACACCCGACCACATGCCGGCCGGCGATTTCCCGATTGGGCCGTTTGTTGCGCGTTGCAACGGACGCACAATTGGGCCGGGCAGAATATTCGAGTTCGAGTTACAGTAAACCGGAAACTAACGACGTTTTAGTGCAGGGCGGTCCGGCATTTAAGTGCCGGACCGCCCTCTTAAGTTTCCGAGGTCTGAACAGTCTTTTTCGCTATGCCGAACCTTTCTCAAGTTCCATATTCATTTTGTCGTTGTATTCCTTATGGGACTTTGGTTAAACTTTGCCGTTGTTGTCTAAGCTGGTATTTGTTTGTGAACATTCCGAATCCTATATGATTGAAACACTTGAAAATAATCTGCTGAGTATTTCCGTCGACAGCCAAGGTGCGGAACTCGTCAGCGTGAAGCACGCCGATAGCGGCGTTGAGCGGATGTGGAGTGGCGACAAGAGATACTGGGACCGCCATGCGCCGGTTCTGTTTCCGATAATTGGCAGTTTGAAGAACAACCGCTATCGCGTTGGCGGAAAGTCATATGAAATGTCTCAGCATGGTTTTGCGCGAAACATGGGGTTCACGCTGCTGCACAAAGACGCAACTTCGTTGCTTTATGAACTTCAGCATAGTGAAGAAACGCTTGCTGTGTATCCATTCCGATTTGTTTTTCAGATAGGGTATTGCCTATCAGGAAATAAGGTTTCCGTACATTACTCCGTGATGAATCCACATGTTAAGCAAATGTTTTTTTCTTTGGGTGGCCACCCTGGTTTTGCGTGTCCGGTGGAAAACGGCGAGAGTTTTTCAGACTATTACATCGAGTTTGAGAAAAAGGAGACCTCTCCAAGGCTGACGGTTGAGAACTCTCTTTTCACAGGCGAAACGGAGCAGTTTCTAAAGGACGACGACACAATAAATTTATCACACAAGTTGTTTTCCGATGATGCGTTGGTGTTCAAGAATCTGAAATCCAGATGGATCGCCTTGAAAAGCGCAAAGAGTGATAGATCCGTTAGAGTTGAGTTTCGTGGATTTCCGTATCTGGGGATTTGGAGCGCGAAGGGCAAAGCGCCGTTTTTGTGCATAGAGCCCTGGTTTGGCCTGGCCGACAGCAGTGATTTTGATGGTGATCTTTCTGAAAAGGAAGGTATCGAGAGCCTTGAGAGTGGCAAAAGCTTTCAGTGCAAATACTCTTTAGGCTTTGATTAATGCAAGAAAGTGGCCTTCTAGAAACGCACAATTAGCGCTGGTAGCATTGAGGCTAACACCGGTTGTGCCTGTTTGGCGAACCTTAGTGTATAGTTAGATCAAGAGATTATATGAAAGGTTTAGGAGAGTGGGTGTGTTTGGCATTGAGATAGACGAGAGCGCAATTTGCTTTTTCGACGGAGACTCTTCTAAGAAAGAGGTCCTTGACGCCCTTGTGGATGCGATGTCAGTGAGCGGCGATGCGGCAGATGTGGAAGCCTTTCGCAATGCCATTCATGAGCGTGAGTCGATTATGAGTACAGGTATCGGCTCCGGGGTGGCAATCCCGCACGTGCGGATTGACAATGTTCCTAAGCCTGCCGTGGGTCTTGGCATATGCAAAGATGGCTTGAACTTCGAGACCTTTGACGGTCAGCCAGTGCATGTAATTGTGTTGTTCGCCATGCCGTCAAATTCACACAGGGAATACTTAAGCATACTTTCCCGTGTGATGACGAAACTGAGGATGCCAGACTTCAGGGCACAGTTCCTTGGCTGCGATTCGCCCGCTGAAGTTGCCGAACTGTTGCGCGGAAATGAAGACGACTGAGCGTTCGCCCTGCCGCGTTGGTGTATTAGCAAGTGTCTTTAGGCGCGAATTGCCCGCTTGAGGTCCTCAACAGTCCTGTGCGTGGACCTGTTATCCTTCATGGCGTTGTTGATTTTCTGGCACGCGTACAGCACGGTAGTGTGATCTTTTCCCCCGAATGCTTCACCCACTTCATTCAATGACAGGCTTGGGATCAGGTTTTTGCACAGAAACATTGCTATTTGGCGGGGGAATGCAACTTGCCTCTGCCTGCTGCGGCCGCGCAGATCGGAAATTCGCACGTCAAAGAACTCGGCGACGGCGCGCTGGACACCGTCAATTGTTGCAGGTCTGATTTTCTCCCTGCCTATCAGGTCTCGCAGCACTTCTTCCACCATGGGTATTGAAATTGGCTGTTCGGTGAGTTTACTGTAGGCCATTACGGTAATAAGCGCGCCTTCAAGTTCTCGAATATTGCTCGTAATGTGCGTCGCGATGTATTTGTTTACGTCGGCCTCAACTGTGAAGTTCTCTTCCGATGCCTTGTTTTGAAGAATTGCTATCCTGGTTTCTATGTCAGGCGGCTGTATGTCTGTTACCAAGCCCCATTCAAAGCGCGATATCAGACGGTCTTCGATTCCGTCGATTTCCTTTGGGCTGCGGTCGCTTGAAATGACTATCTGTTTGTGCATGTCGAAAAGCGCGTTGAAGGTGTGAAAGAATTCTTCCTGAGTGGCTTCTTTTCCTGACAAAAAATGAACGTCATCGATAAGCAGAACGTCCACTTTGCGGTATTTTGCGCGAAACTGCTGCGTGGACTTCTTTGCGATACTCTCAATCATCTGGTTGGTGAATTGCTCGGAGGATATAAACATCACCTTTGCGCCGGGGTTGGCTTCGAGTATTTCCTGGCCTATCGCTTGCATTAAATGCGTCTTGCCCAAGCCTGTGCTTCCATACAGGAACAGCGGGTTGTATGCTCTTGCGGGCGATTCCGCAACGGCTTTTGCGGCGGCGTGCGCAAACCTGTTGGAGGCGCCTATGACGAAGCGGTCGAATGTGTAGCGCGGATTGAAGCCATTGAACTTTTGAACTACACTTTGTGCGCGCCTTCGGTTGCGCACTGGCGAAAGAGGTGTTGCCGGTGCAACCTGTGCTGAAGATGCCGAGCGGCCTGCCTCCAAATTTGGCACAAATCTTACTTCGCGAAAACTCGGAATAACCTCTTTGACGGATTGGCTTATAGCTTCCAGGTAATGGTCTTTGAGCCAGTCGGCAAAAAACTGGCTTGGAACACTTACAACGAGACATCCATCTGTAAAGGATTCGAAACAAGTCTGAGCAAACCAGTTCTTGTAGCTATGCTCATCAAGGATTTGCTTGAGATGAGTCTGTGCCAGGTCCCAAGGATTCATTTCACCAACAGGCATATTTGTTCTCCCGAAGCGTTGCCCTCTAAGTACTTATCAACTTCCGCATTGTGACTCTGTGCCCCAAGCCGTGCTTGCTGTTCACAATCATCTACATATTTGTTCAGCAAAGCTCTAGTGGCCCTTCTCGAGCGTTCACAATTCATGCGTTTAGAAATGCGGCTTTTGTAACTCTTTATCAGCAAACCACTTAGAAGCACTGTCATGTCTTCACAGCATTTCCAGAACGCCAAGACTCTTCCCTGGCAGCAGTGCGGCGTCTCAATCGCGTTCTGCTACTCGTATAAGAGTCTGAGATTCAAATGTTAATTGAGCGCGGCAAGTTATCCACAACTTATTAACAGCCGGCACCCTTCAACTGCTTTTTGTCTAAGCGTAGTAACTCCGTGCCCAATACGGACTACTCGAAGGCTTTGACCTGCTCCCATATTTTGTCCAGTTCATCCAGCGAGCATTCAGAAACGGTCCGCCCTCGTCTTTCCAAATTTTCGCGAAGATTTGAGAATCTTTCTTGAAACTTTTCGCTGCTTGCGAGCAAGTGCTTGGAAGGTTGTGCGCCTAGAAGTCTTGCTACATTTACCGCGGCGAAAAGAAGATCCCCCAGTTCCGTTTTTGCGTGTTCTACATCGCCTTGGCTCAAGGCGTCGCGAATCTCTTGCACTTCCTCGATAACTTTATCGAGAGCCCCCGTTGGATCTGGCCAATCGAAGCCTACAGCCGACGCGTCAAGTTGCACTTCCCAAGCATCGTGTAGCGCGTCAATTTGCCCAACTCCAGCGTTTTCCACAAAAGCACCCATCTAACTATCCGTTTAGATACAGTTATCCCGCAATAATACACATTCTGGGTTGAAACAGTCCCCTGAGCGCCCCGCACCAAGACCCATCGCAGAGAGTCTCCAATACGCCCCAAGCTCAGGCCCACCAAGCTTGCCTTCGCACAAGGTTCGCACAGTATAGCACCGATCACTTCGCACTGCAAGAAGAAAATTACATCTCGATTATACCTTTTATATAAAGGCCTGAATAAGTCCGCCGATATTCCTGTATTGAGAAAAAGCCGCGCATTGAAACAAGGCGTATCCTGCGCGGAAGATAAGGTTTTTCCGGAAGAAACCAGGTATTTCCTTTCCAAGTCTTTTCATGCCAAGTGTTTGCCCGTGGAACTGATGGAGAGGCTCGTGTGCAGCACCCCTTTTTGTTGTTCAATGCTGTTCGACAGGTTTTTTATCTGTTTTGCCCTGCCTTTGACTACTACGGTTTCCGTGCACAAGTGCCTATCTAGGTGTATATGTGTTGTAGTCAAAATCACTTGATGGTTTTCGTGTTGAATTTGAGTGAGCTTGTTGGACAGGCCGCTGGTGTGATGGTTGTAAACAAGTGTGATAGTGCCCACGGCCTCTTCGTTTCTATCCCATTCCTTCTCGACAAGCCTCTGCCGGATAAGATCTCGAATGAACTCGGACCTGTTTTCGTAGTTCTCGCTCTTGACCATTTTTTCCAGTTGTCTCAGCAGCGGCCCTTCAATTGAAATGCTCAGGCGTACGACTTTTGACATGCTGAAGTTTCTCTACGTGTGCTTGTTGAAGATTTCGAGTAGCTCGTGAAGTGAGAATGGTTTTTTGAGTACGCCCGCCAGGCTTTGTTTGTCCAGGATCGCCTCTGGCAAACAGGTCATCACGTAAAGCGGCAGCCCCTCCGATCCGGGACAATTCTGTAATTCTTCAATCATCCGTTCACCGTTGGAGTATTCGCCGTCTGCGTCAAGGAGGACATTATTGATTGGTATTTTGCGCATGATCCGCTTGGCGTGGGCAATGTCAGAGGCGAAGATGCTTTTGACGTCAGTTTTTCTCAGTGACAATTCCAGCCACTCTGCAAGGTCTGGGTCCGAACAGATTAGAAGACAGGATGTGGCGGATTGGTCTTCTTTGCGGGCAATACGTTGCACATTGTGAGCGTAAAACTCGTCCTTGTGTTTGTGCGCATGAGTTACTACTTCCAAAAATGCCTCTGATGTGAATGGTTTTGGAAGAAGCGCAACATGGGAACTCGCCAGGATCTTTGCATTAGCTTCGAGTTTCTCCTGCTCGAGAAAAACTATCGTTGAACCGCTTGTTCCGTCAACCGCTTGCTGCAGTTCAAGAACATGGCCCGGCTCCGCCACTGATTGTGATTTCCCGTCAATCAGCATAACGTCGGGTTTTGTTTCCTGCGCCTTGCGTATGCATGCGTAAATGTGCTCCGCGGTGTCCACGCTCCATCCGACTGATTCAGAGAGTTCGGCGAGTGCTTGCGAAAATGATGGCGCACAATCGGCCACCAGTAGGCGCAGTTTTTTTGGCATGCCGGGCTTCAGTTCCGCGGAACGGTTGAAAATGGAATTTGGCAGGACGATTTTGAATGTGCAGCCTTTACCCGCTTCACTTTCAAGTTCGATCAGGCCATCGTGCGCGAGCGTAATGCTTTTTGCTAACGAAAGGCCAATTCCTGCCCCTTCGTAATGCCGGCTCAGTGAACCGTCCACCTGAAAAAACTTGTCGTATACCCGCTGGTGGTATTTCTCATCAATGCCAATGCCTGTGTCGGAGACGCTCAGAGCGCAAGTGTTGTCGTCTTGCTGGACAACATTTACGTGAATGCTCCCTCCCTCAGGCGTAAATTTAGCGGCGTTTGAAAGCAGTATTGTGAGCGTTTGCGCCAGCCTTGTCCTGTCTCCCCACACATATGGAAAATCGTCCGGTACATAGCTGTTAAGGCTCAGATTTTTGAGCAGGGTTTGGGGTGTAGCTGAGTTGACGCATTCCTGGACTAGATCCCGGGCTGAAAAGAGCGAGCGGGCCAGAGCGATTCCTTTGATTTCCATTCGACTGAAGGTCAGCAGCTCCTCTATTAAACTAAGTAATCTTTCGGTGTTTCGTGCCATTACTTTTAGGGCGCCGAGTTGCGGGCCGCTCAGCTCGCCCATTGTGCCCTCTTGGAGCATTTCCATGTAGCCTCGGATTGTGCTAAGTGGGGTCTTGAGTTCGTGTCCGACGTTTGAAAGAAATGTGTCTCTTGCGCGGCCATGCATTTTGAGCTCTTCGTTGGCTACTTCCAAGGCCTCCGCACGTTGTTCTATGCTCTTTTGCATTTCCTTCAGTTCGCTAACGTCTGTCACAACGAGTGAGTAGCATTGTTTTTCGTCGCCTGGTTCTTCCACGGGTGCTACGGCAACGACCGTGTGAACTGTGTGGCCGTCGGGCTGGGTGAAGACAATCTCCTGCGCTTTTGGTGCGCTTTGAACATACCGTGGATATTCAAGGATTCCCAGCAAGCGTTCGCGGCTTGAGGCCTCAACGAAATCGAACAGTTCACTGCCTGCAATCTTGTCGTGCTCCAGTCCGAGCAGCTTACACATCATGTCGTTTGCGAAATCTATAACGAAGTTTTCATCAATGGTGATGAATCCCTCGTTCATATGCACCAGTAGATTGCGGAATACGTCTTCCGATTCGCGCAGTTTTTGCGTTTGTTCTTCCACGAGTTGTTGCAGCCCGCGCGTGTAGCTTTCGAGCTTCTCGGCCATATCGCGCTCTTTTGTGATGTCACGAATGGTCAGCAGTCTGCCTGTAACAAAGCCCGGCCTGTCGAAAATGGGGACGGCGTTTATGTGCAACGTCCTTTTCTCGCCACGAACGGGCACAGTCAGGTCATACTCGAGAAATAATTTCAGGTCCTCGGGATCGATCGTAGGAATGTTGTCCCGAACACCGAACTGTGAGGCCACTTCACTGACGTGTCTTCCGATTACGTCTTCTTCGGAAAGATCCAGCATTTCCAACAGGGACTTGTTGACGAGTGTGGCATGTCCGGTCACCGACAGCACCGCGAAACCTTCTTCCATGTGATCCGCAAGATGTCTGAACCTATCTGTAAATGTCTCGAAAACATCGCCTATTCGCGTGACGAGCCACAACACGACGCCAAGTCCCAGAACGAGGCTGATAGTTCCAATCCACTGGGAAATGCGCCAGATTGCCTCAGGCACGGCAGTGGTTTCCGTCAGCGAGCCTGAGAGCCCGAGGATATTTGTCACAGCGCCAAGAGTGAGCAAAGCGGAACCGGTTATTAACAGTATTTTTTCGGTACGCCTGCCATGCATGTGTGTCATCACAAAGCCCACTGCAAACAATGGCACGCCGACTGAAAAAAGGAGCACTATACTCTTAAGGACGTTACTTTCCATGTTCATGGAAAACAACACACCAGCAGAACCGATCAGGATCGGAACGAAGTGAAGTGATCGTTGTCTAAGCGGTTGGGCTTTTCCTGCCATCAGATAACAGCCTCATAAAGAACTTGACGAATGTTGGCCAAATCATCTCCTTGGCGCCTTGCTTTTCCGTTTGGCAATTTCTCCCGACGCAAGCGAGTCGCACAACTCATTGTACATGTTGCCGGCATGCCCCCGCACCCATTTCCATTGGATATCATGGTTGGAGCAGAGGCTATCAAGCGTTTTCCAAAGGTCGACGTTCTTGAGTTCGCCCCCTTTACGTTTCCAGTCGTTCTGCTTCCACTTGGGAAGCCAAGCCGTTATGCCGTTTTTGAGGTACTGCGAATCTGTATGCAAAACGATTTTGCATGGCCGCTTAAGTGCTCGAATCGCTTCTATTGCGGCCGTAATCTCCATGCGGTTATTCGTTGTTCTGGCATCTCCACCCGAAAGTTTTTTCATCTTTCTATTGAACATGAGCACGGCGCCCCATCCGCCGACGCCGGGATTTGGGTCGCATCCGCCGTCCGTGTAAATAGTAACGCAGTTGTTCTTAGCTGTCATTAACCGGCTCCATTCAAATTCAGTCTTCGATATTGTCCAAACGCGCCTTGTGTCCAAGGTATCCGCCATGGTGGCGCAGGCCGAAATCGTGCCTGGTCACACCTTTAAGTTCAATCAAGGAAATTGCGAGCGCGTCGCCAATTGCGAGCATAACCGCTATGCTTGCCGAGGGCGTCAAACCAAGCGGGCATGGTTCTTCGATTACGCCCATGTCGAGAATAATGTCGCTTAGTTCACGTATTCTCGAATCTGGATGTGACGTTATCCCGATTATGGTTTTGACACCAAGATGCTTGCTCAGTTCAAGCACCTCAAGCACCTCGTTGGTTTTGCCGCTTGTTGAAAAGGCTACTATGCAATCGTCCTCTCCCACCAGTCCCAAGTCGCCGTGGGCCGCACCGCCTGGGCTAAGAAAAGCGGCGGGCGTAGCCAGGGAACAAAGCGTTGCGGCAAGTTTTCGCGCGATGATACCCGCTTTGCCTGCTCCGGTAGTGAGGATCTTGCCACTGCAATCGCGTAACGCGTACGCGGCCTTTTCAAAGTCCCCGGTAACCCTTATGCTTGAGATGGCTTGGGCCTCTTTCGCCAGCACATCTTTCATTCTTTCGGCAAGATTCATTCGTTGTGTTCCATTCTTATTCTTGAGTGCTTTTCTCGACAGCGTCCCGCACCGCGCATATGGTTTCAAGAAGCTGCTCGACCTTGTCAAGTCTGAGGCTGTTCGCCCCGTCGCATAATGCCCGCTCCGGATCGGGATGCACCTCGCAAAACAGGCCGTCAATGCCGTATGCCGCGGCGGCGCGCGCAAGCGGTTCAATAAACTCGCTCTTGCCTGAAGAGCGGCCGCCGGTAGACGGAATCTGGACAGAATGAGTGGCATCGAAGATAACGGGATAACCATAGCCGGCCATCATGCTGAAGGACCTGAAATCGACCACAAGGTTGTTGTAGCCGAAGCATGTTCCACGTTCCGTGAGCATAATGTCGTTATTGCCAGTGGATTCCACCTTCTCGATGATGTATTTCACGTCGTCCGGCGAAACAAATTGTCCTTTTTTTATGTTTACAGTCCTTTTAGAATTGCCCGCAGCCAGAAGCATGTCTGTTTGACGGCATAAGAAGGCCGGTATCTGAATAATGTCTAGCACATCGGCAGCAGCTTCCACGTCAGAAGTACTGTGGACGTCGCTCAAGATCTCGACCCCAATCGAATCCTTCACTTTCTTGAGAATTAACATGCCCTTCTCAAAACCGGGGCCGCGATACGACTCGATGGATGTGCGGTTTGCCTTATCGTAGCTTGCCTTGAACACAAAACGCACGGGAAAGTGTGAAGTGATTTCCTTCAACTCCCCCGCAATCTCCAGCGTCAAGCCCTCATCCTCGATCACACAAGGGCCAGCTATATACGTGAATGTCTTCTTGGCCAATATGTATTCCTTTCCGCGGCGCACAGGCCACGATAACATAATGTACACAAAAACCACGATAAGATTCCATACGGGACGCTGACATGCTCATGATTGCCCATGCCATCGCCCGCTTTCCCCTGCTTGACGCCGGGGCAAGTCAGTGATACAGTCCTTATAGACAGGGGGGGAGCCTCTGGCTAAATCCCCAAGACATTCGAACCGCATATCAGGTCTTCACTAAGAAAGAAGACGGCCAAGAAGGGAAAAGACATGGAAACAATTATTTGCCGTACATGTGGTTGTTCCCTGGTTAGGCTGGGTATTAGCAAAGATGAGGCTGTTACTAGCCGTTACGATGACAAGGAACTCTTTTTCTGTTGTCAGGGCTGTGTTGACTTATTCGTCACCGACCCTGAGAAATACATCAAGGAAACTAATGATTTGGTTGTATGCCCTACATGCCTGGCTGAAAAACCTCGCCAGTGGGCAACAAAGCTAAACGTTGGAGGACAAGATGTCTATTTTTGTCGATGCCCTTATTGCGCGGAGGGCTTCCAAAAAGAGCCGGATTTTTACATTCGCCGCCTAGAAGGAAGTATACCCAATGAGGGAGTGCTTGGCCATGATGGCTGCTGTATAAAGCCAGACTAGGAACATCAATTGTAATTTGATCAAGAAACTAATGTTCATGCTCATTAGATTTAAGATAAAACCAGGCGCTGCACACGGCCGCTATTTAGCCGTGGATCATAACGGCGGATGAGCTTGATCCTTAGGCGAAAGAAAGGAGATATCATGCGCCGAACACCAAGCGAAAAAGCAAGTCGAATAAAGCTCCCGGCTATTGATGGTTCGACTTTTGATACAGACAGTCTTGAGGGAAAGCCGTTCATGCTGTCTTTTTTCCGTTTTGCCAGTTGTCCGTTCTGCAATGTACGCGTACACGAACTCGTCAAGCGCTTCGCGGAGTTTGGGGACGGCTTTACTATCGTCGCGGTTTTTGATTCGCCGCTAGATAATCTTGTGCGCCACGCAGAAGGCCACAAGGCCCCATTTCCCGTACTGGCCGACGAGAGCAACCGGTACTACAAGGAATACGGCATTGAGCACTCACTCACTGGTGTGTTTAAGGGGATGTTGCTGCGTATGCCGACGCTGATCAGGGCGATGTTTAAGGGGTATGTGCCCACGGCAATCAAAGGCAGCATGACCACCATGCCGGCCGATTTCCTAATTGATACGGATGGAATAATTCAAGTGGCGTATTACGGCAGCGACGAAGGAGACCACCTCCCATTTGAACAGGTAAAATCTTTTTCCTTAAAACAAGAAACGCCTAACCATGGCGTGGAACCGACGCACTAAAGCGTGCGACACTCGCTCGCCGGTCGCCGGGGTCAGGTCTTGAATTATAAGGTTTTTAGATAGGCTTTCTCACCATGACCTTATAATTCAAGACCTGACCCCAAATCCAAATCCCAAATCGGATATGCGCTCACCTATAACGCGCACACCGATACTGGCTTCCAGGACATGAAACCCTTGGCCCAATGCAATATGGATAATTTCGGGGCTCGATACCTTCACTTGCGTTGCGGCTGACAGACCGCCATCTCCATGGCTTCGCATGACTCGTTACCTCACCATACGCATGGTTCTGTTCCGTGCCGGGGGTTAGCCTTTGCACGTCGCCGGGGTCAGGTCTTGAATTATAAGGTTTTTAGATAGGCTTTCTCACCATGACCTTATAATTCAAGACCTGACCCCAAATCCTTGACCAAATATCATCAAATCAGTATAATTAAGTATGAATACGTATACAAAAAGTATGCTTTAAGGAACCGACACACCATGAAAGCAATAGTTGCTGAGCGAGGCCAGGTTACGATACCCAAAGCGCTTCGGGATCGACTCGGTATTACCCCTAAGATGGTCCTTGATTTCCGAGAGGAAAATGGACGCCTCATAGTTGAAAAAGTGGTCGAAACAGATCCATTAACCCAAGTGATAGGTTGCTTGGATCTGGATCGGCCAACTGATGAACTTCTGGCCGAACTGCGCGGGGACAAATGATTACGGCCGTTGATACGAGTGTACTAATCGACGTATTCCGCGACGATCCCAAGTACTGCCGTAAATCGGCCGGCGCTTTGCGCATATGCATGCAAGAGGGCCGGCTGGTCGTGTGCGATGTAGTCTGGGCTGAGTTGGCCTCCCTGTTTCCCTCCAAGAATCTGCTGGAAGAAAAGATGGGGCAACTTCGTATTGACTTTCTGGCCATGGATCGCGAGGCGGCGTCCTTGGCAGGCGAGCTTTGGCGTCAATACCGGTCACGAGGAGGCGCTCGCGAACGGGTCATTTCGGATTTCCTGATTGCGGGCCATGCCCAAACGCTGTGCGACAGGCTGCTGACGCGAGACAGAGGATTCTACCGCGACTACTTCAGCAAACTCGACGTGTTCGATCCCACATCATCTTAAACCGCTTCGCACTTTGACGCCGGGAATGCTATACTTGGCCCCAATTATGGATGAAGACAAAAAAAAATACGCCGTTGAGGTCTCGGTAGTTATACCAATATGCAACGAGGAAGAGAACCTTTATGAATTAAGGGACGATCTTTTCCCCGTACTCAAAGGTTTAGGAAAGTCCTTTGAGGTCATCATGATAGATGACGGAAGCGTTGACCGCACACCAGATATTTTGCGAGAAATGCACGAAAAGGATCCGTGTATCAGGGTGATCCGGTTCGCCCGCAATTTTGGCCAACAAATGGCTACAACTGCCGGGCTAAGATACGTGCGAGGCCGCTCGGTGATTATCATGGACGCGGACCTGCAAACGCCTTCAAAACATATTCCAGACCTGCTTGCAAAACTCGAGGAAGGCAACCATATCGTTTATGGTATCAGAACGCATTCATCTGGCCCACTATACAGACGAATAGGAACTATTTTCGCTAATTTCCTAATCAGAAAAATAACCGGCTTCAATTCTCCAGACGGTGCAAGCGGCTTTTTGGCGCTCAATGAAGAGTTGGTGCAACGGGTAAATCGATATAATGAGAAGTCGCGATACCTGAGCGGCCTGTTTGCTTGGCTATCGTATGGCAGTTACGACTGCGTTCCTGTATCGCGGCCAGACCGAAAGAGAGGAAAATCTCATTACGGTCCAATCCAATTGACAAGGCTCGTTCTGAATTTTATTACAAGTTTTTCTGTAAGGCCTCTGCATTTGGCTACAGCCGCAGGCTCAATTATTGGCGCGATGTCTATATTGACCGCAATGTTGTGGATATACCTCGCAATTACAAATGGTATTGCAACAGCCCAAACAACTCTACTGGCCGCTGTTATTCTATTCATGGCCGCAATACAACTGGTATGCATAGGTATACTCGGCGAATACGTCGGAAGAACATACGGCGAGGTCAGGCAAAGACCTCATTACATTATCGACGAAATACTCGAACAAGAAATCCCAGAATCCAAGTAGGAATCCCAAAAGCTTCAACCATAACCACGAGGAACAAGATCATAACGTGAACGTTTTGCTCGCAGTACCCCTGTCCAAAGACAGATACAACGGTATACCCGATATTGGACTCGGATATCTTGCTTCTATCGCACGAAATGCCGGACACAACGTAAGGTTGCTGGACTGCTTGCTTGAAAGATTCGATGTCAACGATTTTCGACAATATCTTTCCGATTTCAAACCCGATATCGTCGGCATGAAAACATTTTCATGCGATTTGGAATCAATCAGAGATATGATTGACGCCATTCGTGACATTGTGCCTGATGCAGTCTCCGTTATAGGCGGACCACACCCAACATGTGAGGCACCAGAAAGATTGTTCGTGCAATTCCCATTGCTGGACTACGCATTCGCTGGCGAAGGTGAACCAGGGTTTCCGATCTTAATAGAAAAAATCGCGTCCAAAAACACCGATTTAGAAGATGTGCCTGGCATGATCTGGAGAAAAGACGGAAAACTAATTGTTAACCAAAAAGCAATGGTCGACGATTTGAACGAACTCCCATTGCCTGCATGGGACCTGATTAAGCCTGAACGATACAAATGCGGATATTCGTTCATGACTTATCAACTGCCCGCAGCTCCAATGTCAATGACAAGAGGATGTCCATTCCTGTGTACTTTTTGCGGCTCTCACCTTATAACAGGGCGCAAGGTGAGAAAACGCAACGTGGACAACATCATAGAAGAAATCAAATTTCTACAGAAAAACTATGGCGTTCGCACTATAGATATTGTCGACGAAAACTTCATGTTCGACCCAGACCTCGTTACTGAGTTCTGCGAAAGATTGATGAGCGAAAAAATCGGAATAAGGTGGAACTGCCCATATGGGGTAAGGATAACGAGTCTAACCGAAAAACTCGTGCGACTGATGGACAAATCTGGGTGCTTTGGAATGTCGTTCGGAATCGAGAGCGGCTCACAACGCATTCTCGATATGGTAAAAAAACGTATCAAAGTCGAGCAAATCGTTGAAAAAATTCATATGGTAAGAAAAGAAACCAACATGATGCTGCAGGGATACTTCATGTTTGGGTTCCCAACCGAAACCGCCGAGGAAGTCGAGAAAACTATAAGCCTTGCAAAATCGTTGCCGTTAGATATCGCTCAGTTCTCGCCGCTTCGTGTAACACCCGGCACTGAAATATTCGAGGATCTTGTCAATTCCGGAAAAATCTCACCGGATGTCGATTACAAAGAGCTCGGCCACCACTATTTCGTCAGAAGCTATTGCGATATACCCGACGACGTTATGAGAAAGTTATATCGAAAAGCCTACTTTAAGTTCTACTCCAACCCCATTGTAGCAATTAAACTCGTATCAAAAGTCCGGTCGGTGGCGCAAATGAAAACACTCGCCGTAGGTCTTTGGCGAATGGTTTACAATTCCGACGCCAAAAAAAGAAAAAAACAGACTGTTAAACCCGGTTAAGCTTGCGCTTTTAAGTTCACCGTCAACACTACTTCCTTGCGAATCAGGTCATCGGTGCGGCCTGCAAAGCTAACCCCCCAATCAAAGCGCAGAATTGAAAACTCAGCATGGGCCTCTATCTGGCCGTCGGTGATAGTGACGGATGCCGGAAACGTAATCGCCTTAGTGATACCGTGCAAATCAAGATTTCCAGTAACGGTATAGGTTCCGTCATCGTTTTTTGTAACCCCGGTGGAAGTGAAAGTGGCCTTTGCGAAACTCTCCACATCCAAAAAGTCGGCCGACATCAGGTGGGTCGTAAGCCGGCGCGCATCGCTCCAGATCGAGCTGACGTCTACTGTTACCGTCAATGTCGAGCTTTCGGGATTTCCATCTGCCACCGTGAAATGGCCTTCAATTGTGTTAAAGCCGCCGCTGTGGCTGCCTGTAACTTTGGAGCCGACGAATTCAACGGAGGATTCATCCGTAAAGTTATATTGAACCGCTTCGCCCGACTTCGAATCTACGGCAGCAGGATCTATTTGTTTAGCATCGGAAACGACGGCCTTAGGTTTATTGTCTGCCGGGTTCTCGCAACCCATCAGAAGAAAAACTACACATAGTACGCAAGCTAACGTCTCAATAGTGAAGCGCTTCATAATGCGGTCCTTTCAATTGTTCTTGTTATTTGATCTTTGTTAGTTCATAACAGGCCACATCATAGCAGAAATTCCATTGCCGACCGTACAGGTGGTTCAAGAAACTCAGTTGCGTTGCAAGAAGCATGTTCGAGTTCGTACAATGGCTTGTCCATATACTTCGGCGTTTGCAGGGGATGGCGGCAAAACCGTTATCCAAAGAAAGGACCTGAGATGTCTACACTAAAAAGGCTGTTATCGTGTGCCGCAATCGTTTCCATGCTGGCCTGCGGGCTTTCAATTGCCCAAGATTCAAGAATCCATCACTCTGGTTCTCTGGGCCCGCAAGGAACCGTAAGTTTTATTGTCGAAACGCCCAAGGCGCTTCACAACGGCCCTTCCGCGGACAACTTCTCAATCGAAGTGTTCAAGATCGACGGAATCGGTCGAATGAGGCTGAAACAAGATTCCTCCAGTTGCACCATTGTTTGGGAATGGGACAAGGAAAAGATCAAAGGGGTATTGCCGCTGAACACGCTAGTGCCAGAACTGCCCGCCAAGGAAAAGTATCATTTTCTATACACATGGGATTCCGAAAAAGGTCTTTTTTACGGATACTTCAATGGGATTCCAATGCGTCTGCCGGGCACGGTTGTAGATCCATGGAAAATGGAAGTCGTGCCTGACGTCGTTGCGCATCTAAGCGAATGGGACACATCCGGGATACAAATAACTGCCGCCTATACGCCACCTGAAAAAATCGGCGACTATGTTCCCGACGAGTTGCAAAACCGTCATGCAACTTTGATTGGCGCGCCTTGGAAGAAAGTTGCCATGGATTTGAGCGGCAGGCTCGGCAAAAAGCTGTACCAGTCAAAACTCGCTTCGCCCGAGTCAACGAAAGGTTGGGTGCTCGAAGGCCCAGGTATAATCAAGTATGAAAGCGGCTGGATGACCATGGCCTCCGAACGTCCAAACGGCCCCGACGGCAACATAGTCCACTGGCAGCCGGACGATTTCCCCAAAAGCTTCGTGGCGGAGTGGGAAATGCAGATTTTGTCCGAGGACGGCCTGTGCATAGTGTTCTTTTCCGCCAAGGGAAATGAAGGGCAGGACATTTTCGATCCCTCCCTTCCAAAAAGAGAGGGCATATTCAAGAGGTACAACCGTGGCGCGATAAGCTGCTACCACATTTCCTATTTCTCGAACAACCCAAAGCTCCGGCCTGGCCGAATTACTTCAAACCTGCGAAAGAATCCCGGCGCATTTCTCGTTGCCAATGGTCCGGTCGGAATCGAACCCAATTCGGACAAAATGCACAAAGTAAGGCTCGTCAGAGACGACGCGCACATACAATTGACGGTTGACGGTAAAGTCGCAATAGACTACGTTGACAAGGGAGACATCTACGGCCCGGTACACGGAGGCGGCAAGATAGGCTTGCGCCAAATGCAATGGACCGTTGCCAGGTATCGCAATTTCAAAATATGGGAACTTCTGCCGCGCTAGTTCGCAATTAGGAATTTCACACTTCTGCCGCGCGTTAACTCACGTAGCGGTTTGTGTATCGTTACCCGTTCAGGATACAATTGCCCGTTCAAGGAAAAGGTATAACATGACTGAACAAGATAACGAGCAGGGTTACGTAGACTATTTCGAGGTACTTGGCGTGGACAAAAACGCCAAGCCGGGTGAGGTGCGCAAAGTGTACAAGCGCAAAATGAAGAGCCTCGTTAACGAAATAGCCAGGGTTGAAATTACGCCTGAGCGCAGAGACACATTTCTGCTCGATATGGCAAAACTTAACGCTGCGTGCTTTATCCTTCGCAACAACAAGCAAAGGGAAGATTACGTTCAGGCGCGCGAACAGGCCATTGAACTCGAGCAAGAATGGCGCGACGCATATGACTCAGGGTCAGGTAACGAGGACGCATCGAGAAGGCAATTTGACGCCGCGCTTCAGGACTTCCTTTCTAAGTACGTTGAAGAGGCCATGCTGGATGCAGGCCGCGATAAGGAATGCGTCGAGGCCAGCCATTGGAATGCCGCGCACGAATGCCACGCTTTCAATATTCTGCGACACTTCAGGCATAGTCTCTACAGGACCATACTTGAACGCCTGCCCTACTCGGAAGTCACTGAACCGAAAGTAAACTGGGAGGAAAGAAGCCGCTTAGTGTCCGATATACTGGGCTAGAGGGGCAAATGCGAGTAATGGCAAAACAAAATACCGCAACACTAGACCGGAAATCTATTCTTGATTTGACTGCCTCCGCGCTTGCAAAGGCCGTTGCCGACGGCGACTTGGTCAACTTCACGGCAATTTTCATGCCTGCATCACCGGCACACGAGGATTCCACCGAGAACTTTAATACTGACAAATACGCCTATATGTTGCCTGATTCGGAACAGGAACAGCAGTCGCAATACAAAGATGCGCTCGATCTGGTGCGTAAACCGGAGATTTGGACGCTTATACAACAGGAACTCGATGCCAACCGGCCGGCACAATTGCCTTATGAACTCGTAATGTTGCTGGCGGACAACGCACTGCGGCTGGAAAAATTTACATGCGCTTCCCAGGCATACGAAATCCTAAGAATTCGCGAACGTATGCAGCAGGAGTTTCTCGCTCACGGCGACAAAGCATTGGACAATCGTGATATGGCAACAGCAGTTCGCGCTTATCGAACGGCTATTGGACTGGCCTACGACTACGCGGCGTTTCCATCTCCCCTGCCCGAAGTCGCCGATTACCAGGCGCGGGCGCTTGTTCTACACGGAGATTACCCCGAAAAAATCGAGGACTGTGTGGGAATGAAGGACACCGAAAGCTTCGTGCAGGTTGCCTTGAACTTCCTGCTGGTGGACGCATCGATTGCGGCACGATTGGCTGAGCGGTCGATAGAACTCAAGTTGGATTTTCTCAAAGAACTCGTCTTACATTTGGACCCAAACTGGGACGCTTTTTCCCAAAGATTCAGGGAAGCGCAAGAAACCGCAAATGAACTGCATGAAAAGATTAAGAGCTACCTTGCTGAATCTTCGACTGTCGCGCTGAGTTTGGCGGAAGAAATTGAGGGAATGCTGGTTGGTGATCCCCGCAGGATAGCGCATCAGCTTCTGGGCAGAGAAATTCAAGACGGCGAATGGTGGCAGTACCTTAAGGAATTGACATACAAACACCCTGCCGCGGCACTGTTTGTTGCGCGCCAGGAACTTGGAAAATCCGAAGTAATTGTGCCGCGCTGCAGGCCGGACCTGGAACTGGCCGTCATGCTGGGTCTTACTGAAAATAAATGACGTAGAGTTTCTTGATTATGGGTTTGATGATAGATTTACATATTCATACGAAACGATATTCCGCATGCAGCGTACTCGATCCGGAACGATTGATTGCAAGGGCTATCGAGGTCGGACTTGACGGTTTGGTTTTAACGGAACACCATCATCAATGGACCGAGGACGAGTTGGCCAAGCTGCGTGAAAGCGCGCAAGATCCGGGTTTCATACTGCTGGCCGGCTTCGAGTATACTTCAACAATGGGAGACATACTCGTGTATGGGCTCGAAGCCCCGCACGTGGCCGATTTGACGCCGAATATGGAACCGGGGCAAGCCGTCGAGTTGTTCAACAGCAAAGGCGCCGTATGCATCGCAGCACACCCCACCAGAGCGGGGATAAGCTTCGATGAGCGGCTGCTCTCGTTGCCGCTGGTAGCTATAGAGGCGTGTAGCGTAAACCTTCAGCCTCA
>SDBV01000441.1_pt1 | contig 59737 bp, 78 predicted proteins | sample 2277081 | NCBI WGS metagenome assembly SDBV01 (sample SAMN10402039, study PRJNA504765) | marine sediment metagenome | isolation source: marine sediment core GS10_PC15, 223 cmbsf | place: Arctic Ocean: Southern Knipovich Ridge | collected 2010
GACTTCGAGCAGTTCACTCTGGCGGGCGGCGATTTCGCGAACATAGGGTTCTTTGGTCTGAGGTGATTGATGAGTCGGAGGCACAGGGCGAAGTGCGACAGGTGCGGGCGGGGCAGGTGGGTTCAGATCAAGGCCGGAAAGGGGCTCTGCTCCGTATGCCTGTCCAAGCCGAAGAAGAAGAAGAGGAAGGACAGGGGGCGCCTCCGCGCGGCTGCCTGGTGAGGATTGCCTAACGTTTCGGTGTATCTGGTGAGGAGGCGCACGTGATCAAGGGCCTGGTTTCTGTAGTGATCCCCAAGGCATCCCCGAGGGATAGTGGGGTGATGCTTGCGGAAAACTCTCTTTTGAATCAGATCTACGACAAGATAGACATCCGCGTCATACTTGACACGGAGAACCTCGGAGCGAACTGGGTCAGAAACAAGGGAAGGGGCTGGGCCCAAGGGGAGTTTCTCCTCTTTTCCGACTGCGATTGCGAGTGGGTACCGGATGCAATCGAAAAACTGGTTTCGGCCCTCTCTCGCGACCCTGTCGCGAGCTACGCCTACTGCGGATTCAGGTGGGGGGACCAGTTGAGGGGCGTCGGACCTTTCGTGGCCGCTGAGGTTCGCGGAACGTCGAGGTTCTCGACGATGAGCCTCTTTAGGGCTAAGCATTTTCCCTGGTTCGACGAGAAATTGCGGCGCCTGCAGGACTGGGATCTGTACCTCACCCTACTCGAGAGGGACGGGCGGCTGGGCGTCGCCGTTCCGCTGTGCCTTTTCACGACCCCCGTCAGGGAGGGGATGAGCCACGGCAGCGAGAAGAATCTGTCGTGGGAGGACGCGGACAGGATCGTGAGGGAGAAGCACGGGCTACCGATCCCCCAGTACTCCTCGGACAAGAGCATCGGTCTCAAGAAATGAGTGCCAAGTTCGACATCGTCATACCGACCCACAACCAGCATCTCTTGACGACCAAGTGCCTGGAGTCGATTCGCCATTCAGGTGGTGATTATAGGGTCATCTGGGTGGACAACGGATCGGATTCTTTTGACAAGACGATGGTGCAGGCATTTCTAGAATCTAGAGACGTCCCTCACTATTCCGTGATGCTTCCGGAAAACGAGGGGTTCGTCGTCGCTACCAACATCGGGATGCTTCTCTCTCGCGCCCCCTATGTCGTTTTACTGAACAACGACACCGAGGTCCCCTCGGGGTGGCTCGAGAGGATGGCGACGGAGGCTAGAGGGTCCGCGGTCGGCATCGTGGGAGTGGTGGAGGATCCCGAAGAACCTTCCGTCGGGACCATAAACCGCAGGGAGAAGATAGAGGCCGCGATCGACCGCAGTGTGCCGTTCAACTCCTACCGCATCCAGACGATGGTCCCGTTTTTCTGCTGTATGCTCCCGCGGAGGACCATCGAGAAGGTGGGCCTCCTTTCGATGAGGTACTCGCCGGGCGCCCTCGACGACGACGATTACTGCCGGCGCGTGTCGCGAGCGAAGCTTCAGATAGTGGTCGACCTGAGCGTGGTTGTGAAGCACGTGGGCGGGGCGACCCGGAAGGCCGTGTACCCACCGGGGGAGTACGAGAGGATCGTCGAGGACCACAAGAGGATCTTCAAGGAGGGGGCGGCGGAATGACCAGGGTAGCCGTGATGTCTCTGACGAGGGACAGGCTCAAGTACACGAGGCACTGCTTCGCGTCGCTCGCGTCCGAGGCGGGCATCTCTTATGACCACTATGTTCTGGACAACGGGTCGGGAGATGGAACGGTTGACTGGTTGAGTCGTTTATTTCACTCTAACAGACTCATTCTTCAGCAGAAAAATTTAGGTCTCGCTGGTGGACTGAATATACTCCTTGACAGGATCAAGAGAGAGAACCCCTCCTACGATGTCATCGTCAAGTTCGACAACGACTGCGAGCCGGTTACAGAAGGGTTCCTCGCGAAAGCCGTCGACTTTGTCACGAGGCACCCGAACGCGGTGTGCTCGCCGAAGGTCCTGGGCCTCGGGAGACCCCCGTCATACGAGCCCCAGGGCACGATGTTCGGCCACAGGGTCAGGCAGGTGGGGCACCTAGGCGGGCTGTGCCACGTCGCGCCGGCCCGGGCGCACGAGGGGTTTTACTGGGACGGCGGTAAGATCAAGCTCGCACGGGGAGCGGACTCCTACTTCTCGGCCCACCTCGCGAGGCAGGGATGGCGCCAATATTACTTGGTCGATGTTGAAGTATCTCATTATCTAACGACGCGAGGGCAAGAAAGAGATCCAGAAATGGCCGGTTACTTTCAGCGTAAAAGGGTTGAAGAGGAGCTGCCCGGGGCGTCTTGTGAGTAAGCACGGGGTCATCATCAATCGCCGAGACTGGGTGTTCGTGCTCGAAGACAACGAAGAGAGGCGAGACTGGTTCAGGGAGAGGGTGCCCTGGGCTGCGGTTGCGCTGACCGTCCGTGAGGCGAGAGAGAAGCTTCTCGGGTTCGAGAATAGGTACGATTTCTTCTTCCTCGACCACGATCTCGGGGGCAGGGTCTACTTGGAGCCGGGTGACGAGACCGGCTACGCGGTCGCGCAGATGCTGGCATCGGCTGGCGTTCCCGGCTGCAGGGTTCTCGTTCATTCCTGGAACCCGGCTGGTACGATGGCCATGAAGAGCCTTCTCCCCGGCTCGGTTTGCGTCCCCTTCGGGCAGTTCGACGTGAAGGTGGTCGATGGCTAGTCGAGCAAAGTACGACGTCATCGTTCTCTCCTGTGGCAGGGCAGACGTCGATAAGTGCATTTCTTCTGTTGTGCAGAACTCAAACGACTTTCGAATAATCTGGATAGACAACGCTCCCCACGTCGTAGATCAGCATCGGGAATTCTTCACCGACAAGGTGTTCTACCTCCCGATGCAGGAGAACATCGGATTCACCAAGGGCGTGAACGTCGGCTTCGCTGTTTCGACGGCCCCCTACGTCGTCATCCTCAATGACGACGTTCAGGTCCCCGCGGGGTGGTTGCCTTCAATGGAGCTGGGATTCAGGTTCGCCCAGTCTGTTGGCAAGGTGGCCGCGGTGGGAACCTTGAGTACCTCCAGGGCCCAGGGGCAGGGCGTCTGGCCGGCTGGCCTGGGCCCGCAGGAGGTCACCCCCAAGTTATCACTGGCTGGTAATGCCATAGGCGGCCCGATGCTAGCCTTTTTCTGCACGATGTTCAGTAGGGAGGCCATCGAGCAGATCGGTTACCTGGACGAAATCTTTTCGCCCGGCTTCGGTGAGGATGACGACTGGTGCGCCAGGGCCCACCTTGCGGGGTGGAAACTGGTAATTCAGACGGACCTCAGGGTTCAGCACCAGCATCACGCGTCCTGGGACCCGAATGTCCGGGCTCAGCTTCAGAAGAGAAATTGTAAGCTCCTCCGGGAGAAATATGTGGGAGTGATAAGGTGAAGTTGATTCTCTGCACGTGCCCGGGGCGGTTTGGTGACATATTCTGGGCCCTTGCGTCGGCTCGACAGGCTTATCTTCTTGGAGGGGAGGTCGATTTCGGTATCATGGGTAAGTATGAGAGGGCCCTTCCCTTCATCAAGTCCCAGTCGTACATCAGGGATGCCTTCCCGGTCCCCGGGTGGGTCGAGGTTCACAGCAACTGGGGGTCGCAGCCCTGGGAGTCCCCGTCTGAGAAGCTCGGGTACGAGAAGGTCTACGACTTTGGGTACAGGGAGGCCCCAGGAGTGCAACTGATAGACTACGCGTCGAGTATCTACCCCGAGTTGAAACTTGACCCCGGGACGTTCCCCTTTCTCCAAATGCCGCACAAGGAGATTGTCAACTGCGTCCCCTACCATTTCAGTCCCCACCAGGGGCCACACGGCGGTGCACTCGTTGAGAAGCTGAGGAGGGCGTTCCCCGAGAAGGAGTTCGTAGATACCGGGGGGCTTCCTTTCATCGATGTGGCCAAGATAATCTCGGGGTCCAGGGTGTTTCTCGGTTCCAGGAGCTCAAACTACGTCATAGCCCAGGGGCTGGGTAAGCCCTGCGTCATCCTGGAGCTGGCGGGCTACCGCAGGCACCCGAAGTACGCGAACTCCTATGGTAAGCAGATCATGACGGGATCACTCGACTTCAAGTTTTTCGTGGACGGGATTCGGGAGGCTTTCGGATGAGGAAGAGAAAGAGGGCCCTCATAACTGGGCTGGCCGGGCAGGACGGGTCGTACCTAGCTGAGTTTCTTCTGAGGAAGGGGTACGAGGTCTGGGGTACGGTCAGGACCTCGGCTAGGCCGGACCTCAGTAACCTCGGTGTGGCGGGCAACGACCCTCGCCTCCACATACTGAAGGCCGACATGGTCGACTCCGAGTCCCTGTTCAAGGCCGTGATGGCCGCGAAGCCTGACGAGGTGTACAACCTGGCCGCGATCTCGCACGCTCCCACCTCCTGGTTGTGCCCCTCACTTACCCTGGACGTCAACGGGGCCGGGGTCGGTCGCATTCTTGAGGCCACCAGGTTGATAGTCCCGAAGGCGAGGTTCTACCAGGCGTCGACGTCGGAGCTGTTCGGGGCCGTCAGGGAGACACCGCAGAACGAGGACACACCATTCTCGCCCAACCACCCCTATGCTGCTGCCAAACTCGCCGGGCACATGATTGCGCGGCAGTACAGGGAGCAGTACGGTATGTTCGTGTGCTGTGGCATACTGTTCAACCATGAGAGCCCCCGGCGAAGCGACGCTTTCGTGACCAGGAAGATAACGAAGGCTGTCGCTAGGGCGGCGGCTGGGCACAACGAGAAGTTCAACCTCTGGACACTCGACACGGTCCGGGACTGGGGCTTTGCCGGTGACTATGTCAGGGCCATGTGGATGATGCTGCAGATGTCTCCCCCGCGAGACTATGTTATCGGGACGGGCGAGGGGCGCACTGTGGGCGAACTTTGCCAGATCGCGTTCGGGATAATGGGGTTAGACTGGAAGAGGTACGTCGTGGTCAGGCCCCCGGACTGGTTCAAGCCGGACACGAAGTCCAAGTACACTGCCGACCCTCGACTTGCCCGGCTCCGTCTCGGATGGAGGCCGAAGTGGTCCTTCCACAAGCTGATCTACTCCATGATCGAGAGGGACAGGGAGATACTGCGCCAGCAGGAGGGGGGTCTCTGTGCGGAAATGTAGGAAGGCGCTGGTGTTCGGTTGCGGCGGGCAGGCTGGCTCCTACCTGTGCGAGTTTCTACTTGCTAAGGGGTACGAGGTCTGGGGTACGACTAGGAGGATAGCTCCCCTCGAGAAATCGTTTGACTTTCTTGGTAGGGTCCACATGGTTCGTGTCGATCTGAGTGACCCTTCTGGAATCTCCTACGCTATCCGCGAGTCGAAGCCGGACGAGATCTACAACCTGGCGTCCCAGATGTTCGCCCCGGCGTCCTGGGAGACGCCGACGTACTCCCTCAGGGTGAACGGCCTCGCGGTCGTCACGATGCTCGAGGCGATAGAGAAGTTCGCCCCCGAGGCGAGGTTCTTCCAGGCGGGGTCCGCGGAGGTATTTCAACGTCTGGGAAGGCCATGCGACGAGGACTCTCCCCTGGGGCCGATCAACCCCTATGGGGTGGCCAAGGCGATGGCTTCCGAGGCTGTCAGGGTGTTCAGGCAAGAGAAGGGGACCTTCGCGTGCGCCGGGACGCTATTCAACATGGAGTCAGGTAGGCGCCCCGACTCGTTCTTCTCCAGGAAGGTCGTCACCGAGGTTGTCCGGATGCGCCGGGAGGCCGAGGGGGGTTTTTCTCCCGAACCGATGGAGCTCGGCTCACTTGTGGCCCAAAGGGACTGGGGGCTGACAAGGGAGTATGTCGAGGCGATGTGGTTGATGTTGCAGGCGCCACGTCCGAAGGACTACGTCATCGGGACCGGCAGGGTAGCGAGTTGCCAGGATTTCGTCGCCCAGGCCTGCTGGGCCGCGGGTATCTCTTTCTGGAAGTGTGTCAAATTTCCACCGCCGCCGAAGACGAAACTCGAAGCCACCTTGACAGCCGACACGATGTGCGCAAACCCTTTTAGTATCAATGTCAACCTCAGATGGGAAGCAAAGACGAAGTTCCCCGAGGTAGTTCATACGCTTGTGGCCGAGGAGATCCAGAGGAGAGAACGTGGCGAAGGTGATCCTACTTGACAGCCCGAGTTGGAAGTTGTTCGACCCCACGATGCACCTCAACCTCGGAATTCTGTACCTTGCGGGGACCCTTAGGGCCGCGGGGCACGACGTCAAGGTCCTTGACTCTCACTATGGTTTGACCTCGTGGAATAAGAAGCAGGATACTCTTACGGTGATGGTCGACGCTCTTGAGTCCTGCGACGTACTCGGTATCTCGGCCACCACGGCCAACGTGCACTGGGGAGCGCAACTCGCGGACGCCTGGCCCGCTAAGGTCAAGGTACTCGGTGGTCCCCACGCCAGTCACATCATGAACGGGCCCCACGAGAGGTTCAAGGCCCGCAGGTACTTCGAGAGCTTCGACTACCTGATGGTCGACGAGTGCGAGGAGACGTTCGTCAAGTTCTGCGACGCTGTCGACCAGAAGAGAGACCCGAAGATGAGTTCGGTCCCGGGTCTCGTCTGGTGGGACGCCCTTGGTAGGCATGCACTCGGGCACGCACCACTCCCGGACGTCACGAAGCTCCCGCCGCCGGCCTTTGATCTGTGGGCGTCGGGGTTCCACTCTGGCGGACTGGCCGGCCCGACTGACAGGGCTAGCAAGGCATCGAGGCTGATGACCGCCTCCCTCTACACGATGAGGGGGTGCCCCTACGCCTGCACTTTCTGCGCCGACGCAAGGACCAAGGTACGCGCCGAAACCGCCGAGCAGACGGAGCACCAGATATCGGTACTCAAGGGGCTCGGTGTGGGCGCCATCAGGATCCAGGACGACACCTTCACCATCCTGAAGGACCGCGCCAGGGCGATAGCTGACATTATGTCTCGCCACGGAATGGTCTGGAGGGGCACGACCAGGGTCAACCTCGTCGACCGTGATCTGTTCTCGTATCTCTCGGAGCGCGGCTGCGCGGAGCTTGGTTTCGGGGTAGAGCACGGGTCCGCCAGGATGCTGAAGGCCATGCAGAAGGGGACCACGCCCGAGAAGAACGAGGACAGCGTGAGGGCCTGCAGAGATGCCGGTATCGTCGCGCGATGCTTCCTGATGATCGGGTTTCCGGGAGAGACCAGGGAATCCATCCAGGAGATGAAGGACTGGGTGATACGCGCCCGGCCCGATGCCTGCACGCTGAGTCTCTTCACGCCCTACCCCGGATCGGACGTGTGGAACAACCCCGGTAGGTACGGCGTGGAGCTTCCGGACGACGCCTTCGCCCGGATGTGGCAGCTCGGGATGGACGACGACCCCGAGGCCATCGTCCTCGATCTCCCGACGATGTCGAAGGCCGAGTTGTTCGACGCCAGGTGCGACATGATCGAGTTCCTAGAGGAGGAGGTCGGCAGCCTCGACCGGAGGAAGATGGGCATGACGGCCGAGAGGACGATCAGGGGCAAGATTGGCCTCGAGGGGCCGGGGAGATAGGTAGTATGAAAATTGCAGTGGACATGGACGGAACCCTAACTTCTGCTCCCTCTTTGTTCGGTCAGTTAATTCGAGATCTACGCGAGAAAGGGAACTATGTGGCCCTGCTCACCGGGCAGTTAGACTCCGGCCTTCCTTCCTTGGAAGATCGGCAGCAGCAGTTGCGAGGCCTTGGAATCGAGGTTGACGCTATTCTTCTGGCCAAGGGTTCTTCGGATCCCATGTCTCATCTGTGGACCTGTGGTCAAGAAAAGGCTAGGATGGTTCGTGAGGGCGGTTTCGATGTGTTCATTGACGATAGGGCATCTTTCTGCAACCTCGTCAAACTCAGGAATCCTGATGTTCTTGTACTACAGATTGTCGCAGAGGATCCTTTTGCAGGTCCTGGGCGATGAGGCTGATCTACACGGAGTTCGGGGCGTTCAACGTCTTCAAGGGGTGCGACATCGGGAGGGAGGTAGAGAAGGGTACCTTCTGGGAGCCCTGGACCAGGAAGTACTTCGACGAGGTCGAGCCGGGGAGTCTTTTCGTCGACGCGGGGGCCAACTTCGGGTTCTACTCCGTGTACATGGCCAGGAAGGGCTGCAAGGTGGTCGCCTTCGAGCCCTGCAGGGAGGTTTTCGGGGTTCTTGAAGCTAACATTCGGGTGAATCTATTGGACCCGGATATCGAGGCCCACAGGGTCGCGCTGTGGGACGGAACCATCGACAAGGTCATCATAAGTAGGCAGTGGCTCACACAGAAGGAGTCTCGTATCAAGGTCGCGGATGATGGTGAGAGTATCGACTACGAGTTGATGCCCAACTCCGGTGGGATGTCCGTCGTGCCCGGCTCGGAGCCGTGCGCCGAGGACAAGAAGCTGAACGTATTCGACGCGAGGTCACTTGACAGTTACCAGCTCTGGAGGCGACCCGAGAGGGTGGGGCTCATCAAGATCGACTGCCAGGGGGCCGATCTCAGGGTCCTCAAGGGTGCGGTGGCCACGATAGACGCCGCCAGGCCGCTCCTCCTGTTCGAGTACGAGCCCATGCCTGCCAGGCACATCGGGGACTCGCTCGGTATGTGCCTGGAGTTTCTCGAGCAGATAGGGTATCTTCCTGAGGTCTTGAAACTGCCGCAGCCCAAGACGACCCAGGGGGCCGATTGGAGGCAGTTCGGGGCGAGGCCGGTATGAAGGTCTCGATCGTTACTAACAAGCATTTGACCTGCGGTGCAGCCGAGTACGCGCGCCACCTCAGCGCTCACCTCGGCAGGTTCTACGGAGGGGGGACCCCGGAGCTGATCGAGCTGTCCCAGTGGAGCAAGGGCGGCGACGTCCTCGTCCTGAACTGGCACCCGTCGCGGTTTACGCTCACAGTGCCACTGGTGCAGCAGATGAGGGCAACGGGCCGCAAGGTGATCCTGATCTACCACAACTCGTTCGAGAACGGTTTGAAACTTTTGGACCCCTGGGGCAGCAAGATAGGCGATCTTAGGAAAGCTGTCGATGCCGTCGTGTCCCACGAGCCAATCGAGGGCTGGGACGTCGACTTCATCCCCCACGGCATTCTCGAGGTACCGAACTTGAACGAGAGATCTGACCAGCCCCTGGCCTTCGGGACGGCGGGTTTCCCGATCCCGCACAAGCGAATCGACCTGGTAGTTGAGTCCTGTCTGAAACATGGTGCCCGACCAAACTTCGTTTTTCCATCGCACGATTATCTTAAGTTCGACGCCGATATCCGAAAGTGGGAGGCGCAGCTCGGGGTCACGATTCCGACGGTCTGGAGGCCCGCGGACGACGTCGTGAGGGCCCTGTCGATGTCCACGCTGAACATGTTCTGGTTCCAGAGCGTCCACCCGAAGGACCTGTGCGGCCAGTCCGGGGGCGCGCGGCTCGGCCTTTCAGCAAAGCGGCCGATCATCCTGTCGAGGCACAGGAAGTTCAGGACGCTGTTCCCTTACGGGGACGAGATTTACTTCGCACAGACGGAGGCCGACTTCTCGGACGTCTTAACTGGCCTGGTGCGTGATATCGCGCAGGGCAAGCCGGTCAAGACCCCCGACAGGGTCGTGAGGGAGCAGAGCTGGAGCAGCTCGGCGGAGAGGTACCAGGCGGTCATAGAGAGGGTGTCCGGATGATTTTCTCGAGGAGCATGAGGCAGTCAGACTACAGGCATTTTCTTGTGGGTGCGGGGGTTCTTGCGACCGTCGAGGAACTTGTCGCGCCACTCCATCCAGAGCAGCACATTCATCGTCGTTGGGAGTACTCGCTTGCCTGCGAGGCTTTCTCCTACAACAATCCGGCCCCAGTTGGAAAGGTTAAGATCGCAGACTTCGGGGGAGGTTTCGGGCTCCTTGCTCCCATGATGGTCCTCCTCGGGCATGACGTCACGATGTTCGAGATCTGGGAGCACGGCAGCAGGGAGGACCTAGCCCGCAAGCAGCTTGAGGCGGCCAAGTCAAAATCTGCGGGTTCGTACAGAATCTCTAACACACCGCTCGGCAAGCTGGATCCGAACATCGACCACTGTGTCTACGATGCGTCTTTCTGCATCTCCGTCATAGAGCACGTGCCGAACGAGGAGGAGGTCTTCAAGGACCTCTGCCGCACAGTGGTCCCCGGTGGGCTGGTGTTCCTGACCATGGACTTCGCGAACACGGACGTCGACCACTTCAGGCACAGTAGTATGCGCGCTAGGATCTACGACGAGAAGAGGATGAAACTCCTTGCCCATTTTGCCGCCACAGAGGGGCTTGAGCTTCTCGGGAACTCTCCCGACATCCCCCGCAGTGATTGGTCCTGGCAGGGGGCGATGGTGAACGAGTACAGTTTCTCGAGTTTGGCTCTCCGGAGGCTACGCTGACATGGCCAAAGTAGAGGCGGCACTTCCGATCCAGTGGTGCAGGGTCTGTGGTAGCAAGAAGCTCACGAACCTTCTTAGCCTGGGCGACCAGTACCTGACGTCGTTCTCCAAGGTCGCGGCCGTGGGGCCCAAGGTCCCCCTCACTCTGTTGATGTGTAGGGAGTGCAAGCTCGTCCAGTTGCACCACACCTGCCCGCGCGAGTGGCTCTACTCCTGGTACGGCTACAGGAGTGGGGTCAACGCGAGCATGAGGAGGGCGCTCCACGAGATCACGACCAGCGCGGGCCGGTTCCTCAGGGCGGGCGACACGGTAATCGACATCGGGAGCAACGACGGGACTCTGCTCAGAAGCTACAGCGTCATGGGTCTGAGAAAGATCGGGTTCGAGCCCGCACTCAATCTCCTCCCCGAGGCGAGGGAGGGGCTGGACCTCCTGGTTCCCGACTACTTCAACTTCAACGCTGTTCTGCACGAGCAGGCGACAGTAATAACCGCCATCGCGATGTTCTACGACCTCGACGACCCGGTCGATTTCTTGAGCGACGTGTCCGGGCTTCTCGCCCCCGGAGGGGTCCTCATAGTCCAGATGAACCACCTGCTTCCGATGGTGGAGGGGGCGGTGTTCGACAACATCTCCCACGAGCACGTCACCTACTACTCACTGGCTACGTTCACGGAGGTTGCGAAGAGGGCGGGCCTCGAGGTCTTCGACGTCGAGTTGAACGACGTCAACGGTGGCAGCTTCAGGGCCTACTGCCGCAACAAAGATAGCGGGCTGCGCGACCAGGCGTACTACAACCCCGAGCGCATAAGTGTGGTGCTGCGGATGGAGGAGCGTGCCGGGCTGGATGATCCCAAGACGTATGAGGAGTTCGGGGGCCGGGTCAACGCCATTGTCAGTCGCCTCCAGAGCCTCGTCCGCGGGCTCGCCGCCGAGGGGAAGAAGATCTACGTCTACGGCGCCTCCACGCGGGGCCTAGTGGTGATGCAGGCCTGCGGTATCGACTCCACAGTGATATCGGGGGCCGCCGAGAGGAACAGGGAGAAATGGGGCAGGAGATACGACGGGACCGGTATCATCTGCGTCTCCGAGCAGGAGGCCAGGGCGAGGGCTGACTACTTCCTGGTTTTGCCTTGGCAATTTGTGAGTGAGTTTCTCGAAAGAGAAAAGGATTTCCTGCAAGGGGGTGGCAAGTTCATCGTCCCACTCCCCGAGGTTAGGGTCATAGGAGCAGAGGACCTGGTATGAAGGAGGTCTTCGGCCAGCTCTGGGACTACTACGGCCGGGAGGGGTTCGTCGTCTGCATCACTACCAACTCTGCCTTCAAACTGAACGGTGAGGCAATCATGGGGCGCGGGTGCGCCGCGGAGGCCAAGGCGCGCATTCCGGCGATAGCTCTAGAGCTGGGTCTTAAGAACAAAGGGGGGAACCACAACGGGTTCCTTGACGACGACAGGGTCTACTCCTTCCAGGTCAAGAACAGGAGCTGGTGGGAAGAGGCTCGTCTCGACTTGATCATAGATTCCACAACCGCCCTGCACGCTAGCGCCATCGTCTTCAAGAATCTTACGTTCATCCTTCCCCGCCCCGGGTGCGGCAACGGCAAGCTGAAGTGGGAGGAAGTAGAGCCCCTGGTCAGGAGGCTCCCGGACAACGTCTGGATCATCGACAAGAGAAGGAGTCACTGATGAAAGGTCCCTGGATTGTGGATTTTGATGATTTCGAGGACAAGAACACTGGCTTTGAGCTGCTGCTCCGGCTGAAGAAGCTCGAGTCGAACTTTAAGGCGACGCTCTTCTCCATACCGATGGGCGTGACGCTCCCGACCATCGAGAAGGTGAAGGAGATGGGGTGGCTGGAGCTCGCGGTGCACGGGTGGAACCACGGGCACAAGGAGTGCGAGAACTGGACCAAGGCCTGGGCACTCCAGGTGCTCGAGGGCTGCGAGCAGGCCGGCTTCGCCAAGGTCTTCCGCGCCCCGCACTGGGCGACCTCCCAGAACCTGTACGAGGCCCTGCTCGAGAGGGGCTGGGTCTGCGCCGACCACCCGAAGAACGTCTCCAAGCAGCCCAGGGGGCTGCTCTCCTACGTCGTGGACGCGACCCCCGGGGCGGTGCACGGGCACATCACCTACGGCGGGAACGCACTCGCGGCCAACATGGAGTACTACGAGTCCCTCCACGGAGAATTTCTTTTCGTGTCGGAGTACATGGAACGCAAGTCTGCCGCTGGTAAGGATGAAACAATGACGATCCACAGTACGGCAGAGGGCAATTTGCCCGATCCTGTCACGTTCTCCAGTAAGAAAGTTTCCAGAAGGGGTAGAAAATTGGTCGAAAACAAGGAGGAGTGATGCTTGTTTGTCTCGTTGGGGGCGCGGGGTACGTGGGCAGTGTTCTGGCCCGGCACTTGATCGACTCGGGCCACCAGGTGATTATCGTCGACAACTTTCTGTTCGGTACGAAGGGATTCATAGGGGCTAGTGCAAGTCCGCCTGGTGAGGAAGCACATTGGAAGATTGCTCACTTCGGCGAGACCGATGTGACACTAATAAAACCAGATTTTTTCAAGGAACTCAGGAAAGCTATCGGTGTTAATCTTGGACCCCCGGGAGTGCAGATAGGAGCGGTCGTCCACCTAGCCGGGTTCAGCAACGACCCGACAGCCGAGTTCCGCCCCGACATCAACTACGAGCTGAACGTCACCACTGTCGGGAAGGTCGCGAACGCGGCCCGCCTGGCGGGGATCCGGAGGTTCGTCTACGCCTCCTCGTGCTCCATCTACCACTCCGCCGAGGCCGAGTACGACGTAGAGGTGACCGAGAAGTTCCCGGTGAAGCCTTCCTGGCACTACTCGGTCTCGAAGTACGCGGGGGAGCTGGCGAGTCTCGCCTTCAACCGGCCCGGCGAGTTCGACGTGGTGGTCGCTAGGAAGGGCACCGTCTGCGGGCCCTCGTACAGGATGCGGTACGACCTGATGCTGAACACGATGTTCCGGTCCGCGATGACCACGGGGGCCGTGGAGGTCCACGGCGGGGGGTGGATGTCGCGCCCGCTGCTCGGGATCAAAGACGCCGCGGAGGCGTACAGGGCCCTGATAGAGGCGCCCGGTGAGGCCGTGTCCGGCCAGGTCTTCAACGTGGTGAGCCAGAACAAGACCGTCAGGGAGTATGCGATCAGGGCGGTGGCCAAGTTGAACGAACTTCGCAAGAAAGACGCTTCTTTTAGACTCCCTATAGAGCTTGTCACCGTCCCTACTCCCTTCGGCCTGGTCAGGAGCTACAAGGTCAGCGCGAGAAAGATCAAGGAGACGCTAGGCTGGTGCCACGAGGAGTCGGTCGAGTCTCTGACCGAAGATCTTTATAATTGCTTCTACTCCCACGAGCAGGGCAAGAAGTACTCGGACATTTTTCTACCCCCCTTCGACGACGAGTCCACGGACAACATCAGGGTCGTGCAGAAATTGTACGGCTCGGGCTTAAGGAGGTGCCAAATGACCCGAAAGATTGAACTCGAGCCTCATCAGTTTGCCTTGAAGGGAAAGATGAAGGTCTATTTTGTTCATGACTTTTCGGGTTGTTAGGCGGATATTACCGCTGCTACATGCCCTTCAGGACGCTGATCTGGCTCGGGCTCTGCCAGGGCAGGACCTACCACGACGACATGCTGAAGCTCGAGTCGGACAGGTTCATCCGCCCCGAGGTCAGGGCGACGAGCAGGTACGGCGAGATGCAGGAGAAGGCCGTCTTCGGTAATATCGAGTGGGCCGACATTGTTGTTCTGCAGCGGATGGGAACGGGGACGGCGCTCAAGATCATAGACCTGGCCAAGAGGGCCGGCAAGCCCATCGTCCACGAGTGCGACGACCTTTGCGAGGACGTCCCTAAGGGCAACCCCGCGCACTGGTACTGGCGCAGCGAGGAGCGGCTGAAGCTCCACAGGAAGTGCTTCGAGGCCGCGGACCTCGTCTCCACCACGAACCCCAGGCTCGCCCAGTGGTACAGGGAGAAGTACAAGCAGCCCGTCGTGGTCCTCCCGAACCAGATAGACTGGCCGACGACCCGGTGGGAGTGCAACTTCAAGAAGGGCCCCGGCATGATACTGGGGTACATGGGCGCGGGGGGCCACCACGTCGACGTCGGGGTGCTGAGGGAGATCTTCCCGGCGCTGCTGGAGGAGTTCCCGGACCTGATGATCGAGATCCTCGGCCTGACGCCGGACTGGGCGAAAGACATGGACAGGGTTCTGTGCAGGACCGTCAGCATAGTCCAGGTGCCCGAGGCGATCTCGAGGTGGGACGTGGGGCTCGCTCCGATAATCGACCACCCCTTCAACGTCATCGGCAAGTCGGACATCAAGTTTCTCGAGTACTCCGTCGCCGGTATAGCCACCGTGGCGGCCAACCTCAAGCCGTACAGGGGGACGATCCAGCAGAAGGCGACGGGGCTGCTGGCCAGGTGGGACGACCCCGAGGACTGGCTGAGGAAGGTCGGGGGGCTTCTGCGCCGGGCAGGCTATAGGCAGAATCTTGCCGCCGCCGCCCGCCACTGGACGCTCCAGAACAGGACCTACGCTGGGAATGTCCACAAATGGTTTCAGGCTTACGCCGACCTTCTGGCGGGCCACATCAGAAAGGAATGGAAGGGGCCGGGGTGATGTTTTCCGCGAAGTATTGTACCGACGAGCTGGCGAAGGAATATTCCGGCGACCAGGAGGGGACCGAGGAGCTCGAGTTTCTCGGGGCCCTGATACTCTCCTCCTCCAGGTTCATCGAGCAGTACACGGGCAGGTACTTCGGGCCGTCCGCCGCGATCGTGGACGAGATCGTCGAGGACGTCATGGGCCAGTGGCGGAACGTGATCTACACGAACTGGACCCCCGTCCTGTCCATCACCTCACTCGTGGACGACACCCGCACCTACGTCGAGGGCACCGACTTCGTTCTCATGAACAAGAGGTCGGGAAAGATCAAGCTCAAGAGGGTCGCGGACGCGGACACGGTCCTGCGGCGGTTCTCCACGACCACGGGCGCGCTGCTGATCAACTACCTCGTCGGGATACAGGCCGCCGAGACGGAGACGTACCTCAAGACGATCCACGCGCCCGCGAACGTCCAGCTCGCCTGCGCGATGATCGCGGGCGCCACCTACCTCTCCCGCGACAGGAGCGGCATCTCGAGCAGGACCGACGGGGAGAGGACCATCTCCTACACGGAGCTCGACATACCGCCGAAGGCCGCCGCGCTGCTGTCGTCCGAGAAGAGACCTCGATTCTAAGCCGAATTCCAAAATTTGTCTCTTGAAAGCCCCCGGACAACCGTCCGGTGGAAATCCGAGAAAACGGATGGAAAAGAAATGAACAAGATCAAGAGAAAGCTTCAGCCCCTCGTCGAGGACATCAGGGAGTACTGGCTCGCCCGGTTCACCCGGCGCGCGTCGGTCGTCTCCTTCTGGACCCTGGCGTTCCTCGGTGCGCTGGTCCTGCTCCCGTTCAGCCCCGAGAGGCGGCGCAGGTACGCCGTCGGGATGGGCAACGCGGTCGGCGGGCTGCTCTGGGAGTTCCGGGGCATCGGCGCCCTGCGCGAGTGGTTCCCCCCGATGAGGAACATGGTTCGCATCGTGCACCGGCGCGCCAGCGGCGAGCTGGTCAAGACCCAGTTCCACTTCAACCTCCGGCCCACCGCGGGCAGGGACTGGCAGACCGAGCGCATGGGCGCGTCCACGACCACGAACCCGGCCAACTACATCACCGTCCACTCGTCCACCCCCTACACCCCCGTCGCCGGCACGGACATCACGGAGTGGGAGCTGGTCGAGGAGACCGGCTTCGGCTTCGGCCGGCAGCAGGCCGTCTACGCCCACACCCCCGGCAACGCCAACTACACGCTGGTCCACACCTACACGGCCACCGGGACCGTCACGATCTACGGCGCCGCCCTGATCGACGAGGACACCTCGCCGTCCGAGGCCGTGTTCGTCGCCAAGAACTTCGGGACCCAGGCGGACATGGAAAATAATGATACCTTGGAGTGCACGTGGGATATTACGGTCTAGGTAACTTATAGACCGTAAAGGAGTTGGTCGTTTGGAATGCAACTTGAGGCTCGCATATTTTACGCCAGAATTCAGGGCTAGAATGGCTGAGATTACCCGAGAAAATTGGACTGATCCAGTCAAGCGAGCCTCTCGTATGAGAGGACCGTCTCGGGCGGGAGACCCAAGGGCTCCTCGCGCCCCAGCCACCCAGAAGGCGACAGGGTTTTCCATGAGATGGGAGCTTAGGTACTGGAGGGACGAGGAGAAGCGCATAGTCCTTGTCTCTGACGGGCGGTTCGTGGACGCGCCCGCCGCCGGCGTGGTCTTCCTCCAGGTCTTCTACCCCGGGGTTCTTCCCCACGGTCTCCCCGGGCGCGAGTACTCGATGACCGTGCGCGGCTGCGACTGGTACTATCTGGATGACCTGGTCGGTGTCGTCCGCTGGGGCGGGTGGAACGACGACCCCGCCCACGGCTGCGCTGGCTGGACTCTCTACCCCGACGGGAGGACGGAGACCGAGATGAACCACGGGCGCCCCTCGTGGCTCCCCGCAGACTCGCCCGTCAAGGGCGGCGTCTGGATTCCGCAGCCCTGGGCCTTCGAGAACGGCATCGGGTGCGAGGTCCCGCCCTGGCAGTCGTTCTCCTGGCCCCACGGCCACCCCTGCGGGGCCGGTGACGACTACAGGGGCTGCTGCTGATGGCGCTCCGGTTCTTTCTGCGGGACGCGAACCTCGAGCCCTGCACCGGCGGGGTCAAGGACGGCGACCTTAGCAAGACCCAGGGATCTCCTTCGGCTGACTTTCTCTGCAGGGTCAACGACACCGCCTTCGTCGAGGGCTGCCGGCTCACCGTAGACATAGGTTCCGACACCTGGGCCGACGGCTCTCACTCGCTCAAGCTGGACGTCTCCTCCGTAGTCGGGTCTGTCGAGTACAGGTTCCGACTGGAGCGCCTCGACGGCTCCTGCGTCTCGCAGGCCCAGTCGGCCAACTCTTCGCTTTTCACCACCGCGGGCCTGAAGTCGTTCAGCCTGTCTCTGACCGGGGGTACCGGTAACAGGCTGGTGCTCTTTCTCGAGTCCCGGAGGACGGGCAGCCACGGCAACGTCGACGTCAACCTGAGTGTCCAGAACCCCAGCAGCTACGTCGACACGCCCTTCACCGCGGGCGCCGCATCGGCACTGACGCGGCAGAACGCCGAGGACCTCTCCGGTACTTTCGCAGACGTCACGACCAGGGGATGGGCGGGAAACAGGCTTCTGGGCGAGACCCTGCCTGCCCTTACCGATACCTTAACTCGCCTGTGGGTGGGCGCACGCACGGTCGTCGAGGACATCTCCGGTACCTTCGTGGACGCGGTCACCAGGGTAGTAGGCAGGATCAGGGTCCTGACAGAGGACGTGTCCGGTACCTTCGGTGACACTGTCGATCGTCTGACGACGTATCTCCGGACGGTTACCGAGGACATCTCCGGTACCTTCGTTGATGTTCTAACCAAGATCTTCACCCCCGCGGGGGGATTGGTCAGGACCCTGACCGAGGACGTGTCGGCGTCGTTCGTTGACGCGGTGGATCGTCTGGTCGTGTACCAGCGCTCCACTGCCGAGGACGTGTCGTCGTCCTTCGTGGACACCGTCACCAGAATCGGCGTCTATCTGCGCACGGTGACCGAGGACGTCTCCTCCGCGTTTTCTGACTCGGTTGCCAGGCTTGTGGCCTATGGCAGGGGCGTCGTGGAGGATTTTTCGTCCTCGTTCGTCGACGCGACCACCCGGGGGGTTTCGTATCTGCGCAACCTCACCGAGGATTTTTCTGGTGCATTTGTCGACGCCCTCACCAGGGTCAAGTCCGGGGTCACGAATTTCGTGCGCACCGTGACGCAGGACCTGTCGTCTTCGTTCTCGGACCTCGTGACTCGGCTAGCGAAGTACAGAAGGAGATCGTAGGTAGGAGGCAAGAATGTCTAGGATGGCGTTCGTCAACAAGAGGATCGGGGCGTTCCATCTCGTCGTCGATGCGGCTAGGGCCCCGGAGCTGTTCGCCGCGCACCTCATCCGCACCCGCACGGTGGTCGGGGACTACGAGGTGTTCTCCTCGTGCCCGGCGGGAAGGATCCGCTCGCGCGCGGAGGCCTTTCTGAAGGAGTACAAAGAGGCCAGTCTTTTTGATTCGAAGCTGAGCGGAAATCTTTCGCAGCAACAGTCTGAGATCCTGGAGCTCATCGGGCGCGGGCTGAGGAACAAGGAGATCGCCGAGAGGGTGAATATCGGCGTGCGGACGGTGAAGTACCACACGCGGGAGATCTTCAAGAAGCTCGGCATGGACAGCAGGATGCAGCTGATCGCGTTCGTGAACAAGAAGTGACCGAAAAGGAGAGGTGAAATGAAGCGCTTTGTTCTGATCATGTTGGCAGTTCTGCTCTTTCCACTGATCGCCTGCGGGCAGCAGACCGCCGAGCAGGAGCTCGCGCTCGACATCTCGCCAGCGCTGCTGGTCGTGATGACCCAGACGCTGCCGGGAGGGCAGATGGGCGTGCCCTACAGCGCGACCCTCACCGCGATGGGCGGCATCGCGCCTTACACCTGGGCGGTGATCCTGGGTGCGCTACCCGCCGGGCTGACGCTGGGCGTCGCGGACGGCGTCCTGGGTGGCGTGGCTACCGAGACGGGCTCGTTCATCTTCACCGTCGAGGCCACGGACAATGCCGGTAGCGCGGCCACGCGCACGTTCGAGTTCGGCAAGAGGCCGGAGAAAAAGGACGAAGAGAAGGTGGGGTGAAGCACTTCCTAGTTGCGCTGGCCACGCTGGCACTGGCGCTCGTTTTGGCGGCCTCCGGTGTGGCCCAGCAGACCGCCGAGAAGGTCCTGAACATCATCGTGATCTGGGAGCCGGTGGTCGAGCTGGCGTGGGACGCTAGCCAGTCGGTGAGCGTCGTTGGCTACAACGTCTACCGCTCCGAGCAGGACGGTGGGCCGTATGCGCGGCTGAACGCGGCGCTGATCCCCGACCTGACCTACGACGACGAGACCGTGGAGAAGGGCCTGACCTACTACTACGTGGTGCGCGCGGTGGATAAAAACGGCAGGGAGAGCGTGGACTCGAACCAGGCGACCGCCGTCGTCCCCGCGGAGAACTGAGGCAAAGAGGAGAATCATTATGCCTGGCGGCCCGATTTTCCCGCACAGCGCGTTCCCGGTAAGCTCCCGCGTTTTCCCGAACTTCCACGTCGGCGCGGGCGCGAACTCCAAGCACGACGAAGGCCTGGGCGTAGAGGCCAGCCTGGGCGCCGACGCCATCTGGCGGCTGCGCTTCCAACTATCGCCCACGCTCCCGACCGGCACAGGTAAGCTGCGCCTGCTGGCCCTGGCGAACGCGTCCACCGGCGTTGCGAAATTTGATCCAAAGTGGGCCAGTGTCGCGGTGGAGGAGTCCCCATCCGATGCGGCCCTCAACGCCGAGGGAACCGGCACGATCACCTGGGGCGCGGGCGACAACGACCAGTACAAGGAGCTCAAGGTCACGCTCGACGCCGATACCCTCGTCGCTGGCGAGGAGGTCGTGATGGACCTGATCTTCGAGACAGCTAGCTGGACGCTGGCCGTGGTTTCCACCTGGATTGCTTCGATTATCTGGGAGTAAAAGAATGGCCCGCAACTTCAACGGCGTAGATGATGACATCGTTGTTACTGGCAACAGCGGCCTCAACTTGGGCACGGGACAGTTCATTATTCTGGGGTGGCTTAACCTTACTGTTAATGACACGAACGGATCACGCATCATCGAACAAGGCTCAGACAGCATCAGCGGTTCGCCACAGGTCTATATAGGTGGGGCCAATAAGCTTACCTTCCAGATTGGTAACGACTTTACTGGTCGTATAGAACATCAAACGGGAATTTCACCGGACACTCTCTACTTTTTCTCGGTGCGGCGAAACGCCTCGGACTTAGTCGAGGTTGACCTGTGGGACGCGAATTTGGCAAAGGTTGGAAGCACTGCCAGCGCCACTAAAACAGACGACCTTGCGCCTGCTTCGGGCAATCTGAATATAGGTTTTGATGCTGCGTTTGAGGCTACTACACGCTGGAAAGGAGACCTAGCACACCTTTGGTGGATAAAAACTAGGCTGAGCGACAACGAGCTGAGAGCTATAGCCTATACATCAAAGCCCCTAACCGTAAATTACCGCCATTGGCCCCTGTGGGGGCTGGGTTCACCTGAACCCGATTTGAGCGGGAATAAAGATGACGGCACGGTGACGGGAGCCGTTCGCTCTAACCACCCACCTATTGCTTTGTTCACTTCCAAATGGGCGGCGACGATGCCGTTTGTTTCTGAGGGGGCAGAGTTCCTCCGCACACTGGCCGAGGACTTCTCGGGCGCCTTCGCTGACACGGTCGACAGACTTGCCGGATACTTGAGGTCGGTGGTCGAGGACGTCTCCTCGTCGTTCGTCGACGCGGTGACGAAAATCAAGTCCGGTGTCACGAACTTCTTCCGGACCCTTACGGAGGACGCCTCCTCGAGTTTCGCGGATGCGCTGGTGCGGGCCGCGACATACGGCCGGGGCGTGACCGAGAATTTGTCGTCCTCGTTCACCGATGCTGTCGGTCGCCTAGTCTCGTATGGAAGGGCAGTTGCTGAGGACCTCTCTTCGGCTTTCGCCGACGGCCTCTCCAGGTCTGCGTCGTATCTTCGTTCGCTCGCCGAGGACCTCTCGTCCTCCTTCGCGGATCTAGTAACCAAGGTGAAGGCGGGACCAGGGGCCATCTTCCGGACCCTGACGGAGAACTTCTCGGGCGCTTTCGCCGACGCGGTGACGAGGGTCACGACGTATGGCCGCACTGTGTCGGAGGACGTCTCGTCCTCGTTCACTGACGCGGCGGCTAGACTCGCGTCCTACGCCAGGACGCTTTCAGAAAATCTCTCGTCATTCTTCGGCGACACGGTGACTGCGCTCAGAGGATTGGTTAGGTCGCTGGCCGAGACGCTCCCTGCTCTCTCTGATTTGGTTACGAGGAAGGCGGACTATTTGCGCACCCTCGCCGAGGACTTCTCGTCGTTCTTCTCGGACGTTCTCACAAAGATCAAGTCTGGGATCAATAACTTTGTCAGGAGCCTGACGGAGAACTTCTCGTCGGTGTTCGTCGACGCGGTCTCTAGGGCCGCAGGCAGGGTGAGGGCGCTCGCCGAGGACCTGTCGTCCTCGTTCTCGGACGCCCTGTCGCGCGTCAGGGGGGTCGTGCGGACGCTGTCCGAGTCCCTCTCGTTCGCGGACCTGGTCGTGCGCAAGGCGTCCTACGCCAGATCGCTCGCGGAGGACCTGTCGTCGGCGTTCGTCGACGTCATTGCAACCGTCCTCGGGGTGCCGGGAAGGGTCGCGCGGGTCCTCGTCGGTTTCCTCGTCCCCGCGAAGGGAGTGGTGGTTGATTTCAAGACGGCGACCGTCGCCGTGGATTTTCAAATCACGGAGAGTTGAAGAATGGGAAGGAAAAGCAACCTCGTCCGAACGAAGAAGATCGTCAACGAGGGGAAGAGTGCGTTCGCCGTCGTCACTTTCAAGGACGAGAACGGCGACGACATCGTCCCCTCCACCGCCAAGTACACTCTGTACGACTACAAGTCCGACGGCGTGATCAACAGCAGGACGGACGTCGACATCCCCGGTTCCACGGCGACCAGGACCATCGAGCTGACCGACCTGGACAACGTCATCGTCAACGACGCGCTGTTCCTGGAGGAGCACCGGCTCTTCGTGGAATTCACCTACTCGGGCGGCGCGAAGAGCGGGAGCGTCGAGATACAGTTTCACGTAGCAAACATGAGGAAGGCATAGTGGCCTCGCCCGTAGAGCCGATTTGGACCAAGATCCGGGACGCGATCGCCGCGCAGTTGAGGAGCAACATCAAGAGCTCCCAGAACTCTCTGTACTGGAACGAGTTCGTCACGGTGCTCACGGAGCCCCGCCCCGACCGGCCCGAGACGTCCGACCTCCCCGTGATTGTCGTCCAGCACTGGGGCGCACTTTCTGCCAGGGAGTATGTGGGCGATGGCAGGCAGGTCACGGGGCAGTTCGGCATCAGGCTCGACTGCGTCATCGCCAACGACCCGGCGGACGATGTGGACCCGTTCACGGAGATGAACAGGTTTTGTCAGGATATTCACAGGGCGCTCACGACGACCCGCAACCTGGGGGTCGACGGAGTCAGGAGGATCTCTTTTCCGCAGGACGCTCTGTACGACGAGGGTGCGCTTGCGAGGGAGCAGGGTTTCACACTTTTCACGTACTTCGCAGTTGTCGACTACAGCTTTGAAGACACGGCGCCATGAAGCGTCACTGCCCCCACCGAGGGGCGCAATCTGATCCGGAGAGAGAACAACCATGCCCGAGGTAGGAAGCGGCAAGTTGGTCGGAAGCTTTGGGCCCTTCAAGGCCTTGACCTCCTTCTTCCTTGCGACGTATGTCGCCAGCGCGGTGGAGCCCGCGCCGTCGGCGAAGCTCGGCACGACCGATCCCAGTGGTAACTGGACGGCCATCGGACTTCTGCAGGGAGACGACATCACCATCACCAACACCGAGCCGACGCTGGTCGACGACCGGAGGGGATTCAAGCGGGTCCTCTTCAACCGGGCGATCAGCCAGGCGGGTTCCAGCATTTTCGAGGAGCTGGTCGTCGAGACCGACCCGGAGACCGTCGCGAAGATCACAGGCGAGACCGCCGACTCTATTGGGTCCGGCGGGAAGTCGCTGAAGGTCACCTACGACGTCCTGTACGACCGCTCCGCGCTGTTTTACACCAAGAACGCCTTCACGGAGACCCAGGAGAGGTACATCCACGTCCCGCACTGCCAGGTCAGGTACGTACTTGACCGAGGGGACGAGGACATCCTGGTGCTCCGGTGCACGGTCGAGGCGCTGCAGTTCACTGAGGGCAGTGAAAATTATCTTTTCGAGCTCGGCCGTTTCGACTAAACAAGTTAGCGTCGGTGGTGCCGGCAGAAATGTTGGCACCGCCCTCGCTATCAACTTCAAAAGGGGGTAGGGAATGGGCAAGTCGTTGACAAAGGTAGTGAGACTTGAGGTTGACAAGAAAGAGAGTCCGGATATCGACAAAGCGATGGCGGAGGCGAAGGACCCAGACCTTGTCGAGGACTGGGAAAAGTTCACCGTGGAAGGTCAGGAGTTCTGTTGCTGGCCACTGCCCCACAAGTGGGGAAAGATCTTCAGACACTTCGCGCTCCCGATAATGGGGGCCCAGTTCAAGCCGTTCGAGACGATCCTCTCCGCCATCATCGGCGAGAGGCTCGACGTCGAGGACGACGCCGGCGTCGTGAGGAGTGTCGTGGAGTCCGAGATGGAGATGGTCGAGAGGCTGGCGCCCGCCGTCGGGGCGATCTGCGCGTCCCAGGACGAGGAGAGTGCGGACGCCACCGACAAGATGAAGCAAGCCGCCGACTGGGGGATAAGGGTCGAGGAGGTTCTCACCACCTCGAAGCTCAGGGAGATCGTCGCCAAGCAGGTGGTGGTCGAGAAGGAGATTGAGTACCTGGGAAAATCCTTTGCGGCGAGATTTCGAAGCATAGCAAATCTCGTCCCGGAGGGAGACGACCTCGCTTCCCAGGTGCTAGCTTCGATCAAGTCTGCGCTGAGCTCCTCGGAAAAGACTGGGAAGAAAGGTGCAACATCGTCCAGGTCCTCTGGGCCGTCTACGGAAAGGCATTGAACGAAGAGCTGCCGGGCGACAAGAGTAGAAAGACGAGTCTGAACCTTGAGGGGGGGAATCTTTCGGTCTAGGGGTGTGCGAAGTGGTGATCATGGACGTCAGGTTCGTCGCGACGGGCGCTACTCCCTGGAGGAAGTTCGCCAGGGGCCCCGTCGTGGCGAGGATCTTCAACGACGCGACCGCGAGGGCCCGAGGTGCGGGCGGCCGCATCCACTACTTCAGGCTGGTCGACAAGGGAAGGGGGGAGGTCCGTCCCAGGCACCCGTTCCGTTTCCTTAGGATTTCTTTCCCCGACGCCGTTGTTTTCACCACCAGGGTTCGGCCCGCCCTGGGGAGGGGCATCAGGGAGAAGATGCTTGTCGACACCAGGGGCGCGTTCCTGCGGGAGGGGAAGCTCTTCAGTGTCCAGACCATCGTGCAGTTCGTGAACAGGGTTGCCTCGCTGGCCACCATGTCATTGATTAGATATACTCCCCGGGTGACCGGGAAGCTGGCTCGGTCGTACCGGATCGAGCCGGCCAAGAAGAGGCTCTAGGAGAGGGTAAGTTGAGGCCCAGAAGAAGTCTAGAGTCGAGGGCGCGGACGTTGCCAAACTTAAAGCATCACAGAAGATCAACTGTGGCAAAGAATGCCTGGCGTGATCCTGACCTTCGAGCTAGACAATCTATTACTACAAAGAAGGCCTGGGAGGATCCTGTTCGTCGAAATAAGAAATCGATCGAGATGAAACGCGCCTGGACAGATTTTGTCTATAAGGCAAGGACCAAAGCTGGAATGAAACTTTGTTGGACGAACCCAGTTCGAAAGAAAAAAGGTAGAGACATAATGAAACGCGCCTGGGCTTGTTCAAGCTATAGAGCAAAGATATCTGCGTCCCAAAAGGCCCTTTGGGCCGATCCAGCCTTTCGGGCGAAGATGTCGGCTATCCAGAAACGTATCCAAAACGACCCCAAGGTTCAAATCAAGAGATCTATCGCCTTGAAACTTTCTTGGGCGCGTCCTGGCTTCCGAGACAGAATGTCGATTGCCAGGAAAAAGTCTATGGCTGATCCGATTGTTCGTCAAGCATGGCTTCTTAAGATGAGCCGCTCGTGGAAGAAGAGAACAAAGATCGAATTGAAACTACTTGACTGGTTGAAACAAAATCAAGTCGAGTACGATGAACAGTCGACGGTTGTAGGAATTAGAAATCATGTTTTTGATTTCGTTATTCCAAGAAATGAAATTGTTTTGGAAGCTGATGGTTGCTTTTGGCACGCCTGCGCGGAACACTATCCGCTCAAAAAAGATGATAGGCGTTGTTCTCAGGCCATCAGGGATCGCAGGCTTGCAGATAGGTGTCTAGAGCTTGGCTGGAGGATCATCCGGCTCTGGGAGCACGAGATAAACTCTGGAGACTTCTCCAAACTTTCTGTCGCCTTGAAGGGAAAGTAGATGCCCGCCGGAAGCGAGCCAATAGTACTCGTAAAAGCCAGCGCTGATACGATGAGGCGCGCCGCCGCCGAGACGCGCGCCGAGGCCAGGAAGCTGACCTCGGAGCTGAAGGCCCTCCAGAAGCAGCTCTCTGCGGCCCAGATCGCGGAGGTTAGGGCCGCGACCCGCGCCGAGAGGCGCCTGCGCCGCGGTGAGATCAGGGAGTTCAGGCGCCAGATTTCGGAGAAGAGGAGGCTCGTCAGGTCGCTCTCCCGGGAGACCCGCATGGCCGCCGCCGAGGCCCGGCGCGCCGGGGCTGCTGGGGGCGCGATAGGGATCACCCGTGGTGGCCTCGGCAGGATCCTCGGGGGAACCACCGCCCTCTTCCTCGTATACCGCCTGATCTCCCGCATGATCTCCTCCATCATCCAGAAGATGAAGGAGTGGCTGACCATCGGCCTCAGGATGAACGCTCTGTTCGAGGTCATGAAGATCGGCGTGGCCGCCACTCTCGCCCAGAACGCGAAGATTACCGACGAGCTTGGCCGCCAGCTCCTGGGGCTCGAGGGGGTCGTCGCGGCCCAGGCAGTCTCGCTTGACCTCCAGAGGAAGATCGTCGCGGCCGCCTTCGAGTCCGGCTCCTCCCTCGACAACTTCCTTGACGCCTTCCGTATCGCCCTCCCACTCGCCCTCCAGATGGGAAACTCCGTAGAGGACACGGTAGACGTGACGAAGCGGCTCGTACTGGCCGCGACCGCGATCGGTGTGCCCTTCGAGCTCGTCCGCCTGCAGATCGACGACATCCTGCGCGGCCTCATCACCACCCGGACGACCCTGGCCCGCGTTCTCGGCCTGACCCAGAACGAGCTGCGCGCGGCCCGGCAGGCCGGGACCATCATCGATCTCGTCCGCCGCAAGACCCAGGCCTTCCTCGAAGCCCAGGAGCTGATCGCCAACACTTTCGCGCTGACCATGCAGCGCGCGAGGCTGCTGGGGCAGATCATACTGAGGGACATCGCGGGCGACGCCTTCGGGAAGCTGAAGGCGGCGGTGCAGGCGGTCCTGAGGGACGTTACGCAGATCGACGAGACCACGGGGGACTTGGTCATCAACCCCGAGGTACTCCGGGCGCTGAAGCAGATTGGCGAGGTCGTCTCCGCGACCCTGCAGGCCTTCCTGGACTGGATCCCCCCGATCCTTATCGTCACCGGCTTGCTTGCCAAGGTCTTCCGGCAGCTCCAGGGCATCTTTTTCGCGATAAGCGGCATCGTCAAGATAAGCATGGCGGGTTTCGGGGTGGGGGAGCTTTTCAAGGAGAGCAAGCTCGAGGAGGCCATGGAGGACTTCAGGAGGGCGGGAAGGGCATTCACCACCGACCTCGTCTCCATAGACAAAGTCGTGGACGTCTTTGGGTCGACGATCCGGAAGGCCCTGGATGCGATGCGGAGCTTCACAGGCGCGGCGCCCGAGTTCATGTCCGTCCTGGAGGCCCGGGCCATAAGGGTCGATTTTCAGAGGGTCAGGGACCAGCTCGACCAGTTGAAGGCCAGGGGGTTCACGGACGAGGAGCTTCTGGTTAGGAGGGAGACGCTGCTCAGGGCGGTCTTCGGCGTTACCCCGGAGGAGGCGACCAAGCTCCTGACCAGGGCCGTCGACGTGATAAACGAGGCGTCCGTCAAGGCCCAGACCGAGCTCCTTCCCCTGAAGCGCGCGCGGGCGGTTATCCGGGCCGGAAGGCTGTCGAGGGAGGAGATGTTCTCTCGCTTCGGTGCGTTCCTGAGGAACCTCGGCATTCCCCTGGACAGTGACTTCGAAGTCATCAAGCGCCTACTAGACGAGAGGATTAGGGAGCTGGAGGAGATTAAGGGCTTCAAGATCGACATCCAGGCCCGGCGCGAGGAGCCCTCGGTTCTGATCGCTCAAAGGAGGGTCAAGCTGGAGGAGCTCCTTGCGGAGAAGACGGCGAAAATCGCGGACGCCGAGTTCCGCATCGTCCAGATCAAGACCGACGCGGCTGCCTTGAGCAAGGAAGACGTGTTCAGGAACGTCGAGAGGCTGAAGCTCCTGAAGTCCCGGCTGCAGGTCGAGAAGGCGGTCGCGAGGGTCAGGGCCCAGGAGGACATAGTCGGCTTCGCCGAGGGCGAGGTCAGGCTGCGGGAGGAGGCCAGGCTCAAGAGGCTCATCGGCGAGCTGAACAAACAGGATCTCCGGGACGCTGGCCTGAAGCTTCAGGCCGCCGAGGACCTCGTCAAGGAGCTGGAGAAGGCCAGACGAGAGATGGAGGAGATAGAGGAACTCCAGAGGTCCGCGGTTGGGTTCAGGGCGCTCGAGAGGGCTGTCAAGAGCGTCGCCAGTGCTCAGAGAGATCTTGCCCTGGTTCGCGCCCGGGCCACGCAGGACAACGTTCTGGAGCTGGCCCAGGCGGAGGCTAGGCTGACGATCGCGCAGGCGCAGCTCAGGGTCGCGCAGGCCCTGAAGAAGCTGGACGACGCGAGGAGGGGCGTGGGGTTCGCGGAGGCCAGAAAAACACGTGCCTCGGTGACGAAGGACAGGAAGGACGACGAGGAGGCCCTGAAGGAATCTATCAAGGCTCAGAATGTTCTCCTCGAAGCTCAGAACGCTCTGCTCCTTTCGCGAGCACAACTTGCAGAGAGAACCGCGAAGGCCGAGAGGGATATCGTGGAAGCGGCCATCGAGCAGTTCAAGCGGGGAGGCGTGCTGAAGCAGGCCATCGGCGGGTTCCTCGAGATCGTGAAGGATTTTGCTGCAGGGCTGCCCGAGCAGCTAGTCAGGATGGTCGCGATCGTCGAGACGATCTTGCAGGTCCAGGAAGAAATATTCAAGATATTCGAAGAGGGGTTCGACTTCAAGGAGGACATCACTAAGCTCGTGGTTCAGCTTTCGAAGGCTGCGATCGCGATAGCCCAGGCCTTCCGCGAGGGGATCGCTGCGGGCATAGGCGCCTCTCTTCAGCTTATTGGAACCGCCGTAGGCGGTTCTGTTGGCGCTGCGATCAGCGCCGCGGGCCAGGTTCTGCAGTTGGTGTCCGGCTTGTTCACGAAGGGGGCTAGGAGGGTTGCCAAGGAGGTGGGGAAGGCTGTCAACAGGGTGCTTATCGCGTTCCAGGAGGGGAACGTCAAGCTCAAGGACACGATATCGGCACTCGAGCGCGAAAGAGCGAGGGCGATCAGTGAGCTAAGTCGCAAGAAAGGGGGCCAGAAGCAGCTAGATGCCCTCCTCCCCGAGATCGACCAGCGCCTAGCGCAGCTCAGGCGGCAGGCGAAGGATATCATCGACTCCTTCAACCGCGACTTGGACAGCCTTAGGCTCCCCGAGGCGCTGCGCGAGGCCGGGGACGCGATACAGGTACTCAACCAGAGGGTCAGGGACTTCCTTGACGCTGGGGGGAGCGCACTCAGGGCCCAGGAGTTCGTGGCCCGCACCCTGCAGGATATCTACAGGGAAACGGCTCTCCAGTTGCGCGACGACGAGATGGAGATAATAGGTCTCCTCCAGCGCGAGATAGAGCTGCAGAAGCAGAAGGAGGACGTTATCGCCCGGGCCGCGGAGCGCGAGCGGTCTGTTAGGTTGAGGTTTGGTGTGGGCCCGCTTCTTACCCCCTCTCAGAGGGCCTCTATTGAGATCAGGGAGATCCGGAGGCAGAGGGACGAGGAGCTCGCGAGGCTCGAGAAGGAGCAGGAGGCGCTCGACGCGGAGCTTTCCGGGCGGCGGGAGTTGTTTGGTCTCGAGCAGGAGACTAACGTGCTGCATGAGAGGCGCCTCGAGCTTCTAAGGCTGGAGTCGAAGGAGCGTGCCACTCAGATTGAGCAGTTGCTGAGGTTCCTGCAGTTGAACTCCCAGGCCTTCTCCACCGCTTTCTCTCAGTTCCCCGCGTCCCAGGCCCCGCTCGGCCTTCCTTCTTTCCAGGGCAGCGTCTTCCGTGCGGGCGGGCAGGTGGTCTTCCACATCGGTCCGGTCACCCTGGAGCTTGACGAGAACATGAGCCCCGCGCAGGCCTGGGAGTTGTTCAAGAGCGCCATGAAGTTCGGTGAGACCCACGGCGATGCTCTGGAGGCCACAATCTGATGTTCTCCTTCAGGATCAAGAGGACGGGCGACGGAAGCTTCACCGACTACACCGACTTCGTCTACTCGGGCGGCAGGGACATCGCCGTGAAGAACCACGTCGTCAACGGCATCCAGTCCCTCGAGATAAGGCTGAGGGAGGCCTCCGGGTTCCTCGATCCGGAGAGGCACAACAGGGTCGAGTTCGACGTCGACACATACTCCCCGAGCGGCGACATATTCACGGGGTACATAGTCAACGACCCCGAGAAGGTCCAGGACGGTACCGACCCCTCGGGGGGGGCCGTGAACGTCTGGCGTCTCTTCTGCCAGTCGGAGGAGGCCATCTTGAACCTGGAGTCGGCCCGGTTCCTCCCCACCCTCCCGCCCTTCCTGAACAAGAACGGCGGGGACATAGTCAAGTTCCTCATCGATCTCCTTGCCCCGGGGACCTTCGACGTCGCCGGCGTCGAGGACGGGCCGTTCGTCCCGTTCTTCGAGCTGGAGGAGGACGAGAACTTCACCGGGGTGGTCCGTCGGCTGTGCGACCAGAACAACGTCAAGTTCTGGACCCGGCGCGGCAAGGCCTTCCTGGCCGCCTTCGACGACGTGCCCCTCGGGGTGGACGCGAAGGAGCTGGACGGCGACTGGGACCCGAGGAGCATCAGGATAGACCCGCGCTCGCTCCCCATCTTCAACACCGTCCTAGGGTTCGGCGACATCGAGCCCCAGGCCTACGTAAGGGAGTACTTCGTGGGCGACGCGCTCAGCATGCGCTTCCCGCTCGCGCAGAAGATGTTCGGTGTGGAGGAGAAGCTGCTGCTCCAGGACGACCTGGACGACTCGTCGATAGACACCGCGCTGTGGAGCGAGACAGACCCTGGTTCGCACATCAGTGAGTCGACGAGCCTCTCGGTCACCGGCGGTAACGGGATCGACTCGACGAAGCTTGTGGCCCAGAACAACCTGGAGATGGGCGGTGACATCGATCTGCAGCATGGCGCGTTCAGGTTCGTATCTGCAAGCGACGGGATCGTGGGCGGTCTGTACACCAGCCCGACTGTCCACTCGCAGGCCAACTGCATGTTCGGGTTCAAGCTCACGCCTAGCGGGGGCGAGACCGCGATCGAGGCGCTCGTGGACGGCGCCGTCCCCTCGGGTGCCGCCAAGGTTATAACCCAGTCGGGCAAGGAGTACGTTCTCCTCACCAGGTTCCACAACCAGATATTCGTCAGGGGGGAGAGGGCGTTCTTCTCTCTGAACACGCCCTCGGGATTCTCTGCTCCCACCCCCTCCGCCCTCTCGTCGGAGGCCTTCTTCCGGGTCCTTGTGCTGGACGTCAACGACCCCGACTCGAAGGTTTCCGTTGATCTCCACACCGAGACGAGGTCCGACACCCCTCCGTTCCTGTCCTACGCACTGCTGAACTCGGCCGACCTCAACGTCGCTCTGAACTTCTGCAACATCAGTATCCCGATCAACGCCCTTCTCAAGACGAAGGAGTCCGGTGCCACTGATTTCAGACAGAGATCGCTGAGGCCCGCGAGCAACTTCGAGTCCGACGCCACGGTGCTGGCCGAGAAGGAGCAGGTGCTGGCCTTCATCGGCGACCGGGCCCCGAAGTTCAAGGAGCTGATCGAGCTCCAGTACAGGTCCGCCGGGCGCGCCCGCGCGAAGATCAAGAGGCAGTCGAACATCGACGACGAGGCCAACAGGGCCGGCGACTCGGGGGTCCGGGCGGGCCTCCTGCCCGACGTGCCGTTCCCTCCCAGGAACGCCGTCGAGCTAGAGCAGCTGATAAAGGCCTACATCGACGACAGGACCCTCCCGCAGTACACGGGCGAGTTCGTGATCGACACGTTCAAGAGGACGCCCCCTCGGGAGCCCATCCCCGGCCGGTTCCTGACCGTCAACTGCTCCAGCAAGTACCCCTCCTTCCAGGGGTTCGTCACTGAGGTCCAGACCAGCATCATGGGCGAGGTCTCGACCCTGGCGGCGAGCTCCGTGGAGGTCGTGAGGCACACCGTCTCCTTCGGTCAGTTATCGAGGTTCGAGACTCACCTGAAGCGCGTCCAGAAGGGGCACAAGGGCAAGCTCGTCGGCGACCGCACGGTAGTCCCCGACAAGGAGGTTGAATTCACTCTGGTTGACTCGCAGTTCAATTCCCACGATCCGAGTGATGCGATATTCAGCGAGGCGCGTACTGCGAGTACATACCAGGTTGACATGAGACGTTCCCCTCCGGTTGGCAACGGCGGTGAGGCGGGGCATTGGGAGGTCAGGAACACCGACGGACACTGGGGGGTGCCCGGTGGAAGTAACCTTGTTTTCGAGCCCTCGGGAGTGTCGGTTTTCACCTTGCCCCGGTCCAACCGCAGGCAGAGCTACTACGTCAAGCCCGTCAAGCCCGTCAATCTTGCTATTCAGTCAGGCTGGCAGGACGGGCAAGCCTCGATCTTTGAAGGGGGATCTACTCCTCCTACTGCTTCTTGGACTGGGTCTGAGGGCTTCGACGATCTTGGGGCCGTAAAGATTGTCTGGCCGACTGGAGGACAGGGGGCAGGTTTTAGTTCAGGAAGGTTCAACAACGGAACGCTAACTGCCGTTCCAACTGGAACCGTACTTGGTTGGAGAATCAAGGCCAAGCTTGGTCGGTCTCTTACCGGATCTGAAAAGATTAGGTTTGGTGGCGGGGGAGCCGGGAATATATGGAACCCAGATTGGCTTATTGACTTGGATAGCACTACGCCGGAATCTACGTGGGTTGAGTCCGTCATGCCTTCAACTAAGGCGGTGCCAACGGTTGGGACTTACTATCTCTATGTCTGGATTTCTGGAACCCTTACCGCTCCGCTTACGATGTACTTTGACGATCTTCAGATTGAGAAAAGTCCCCCGGCCGGAGGATCTGTCAAGCATTATAAGACCACCGACAAGCCCAAAGGCCCCGTTTCTCGGTACCCAGCCCTCGTCCAGATCAACTTCCCGCTCGTTCCAGCCGCACTCCCCCCGGCGACCGTCGACACGGTTGACAGGACGAGGCCCGTGATCACTCTGGTCCTGCCGAACGACGCGAGGGACATCTTCGGTGTGGAGATCAGGGATCCGGACGACGCTACCGTCATCTACTTCGAGCCCGACGTCAACGTGGACGGCCAGCCCCTGCCCGTCATCCCCGGCGGTCCCGAGCTCGTCTTCGAGTGGCTGAACCCGTCCGCGGTCAGGGCCGCGACCCTGTTCGCGTACGCCTGGAACGGTCTGCAGGAGTACTCTCCCTCCCTTTCCATCTCCATCGACATGCCGGCACTCACCGTGAGCGGGCTGGCGCTGGACGAGGCGGGGAGAGAGATCAAGTGGGACCCGGACGCGCGGGCGAAGTTCTTCGACGTCGAGGTCGCGTCGTCGTCCGACTTCTCGGGGCTGACGACCTCGGGGCGGGTCGCCGGGGCGCACTTCAGGATCCCTGTCAGTGATGTCACCAACGATAGGTGGTTCAGGGTGAGGGCTGATGACGGACTCGGGGGTGGTCCGTGGGCGTCCGGCTTTCACTCCTACGCGACCGCAGGGCCCGCGATCTGGAACAACACAGACAACACCCTCTCCCTTCCTGCCCCCGCGGACCAGATCACGGACCCCGTGATCCCGGATCAGTTTCTGATAACCAAGCAGGACCTGATACAGCTTGCGTGGGAGGAGTACATCAGGAACAGGCTCCTCCAGCTCGGGGTCCTGAAGACGATCGCGGTGATGAACATGGCGACGCCCGAGCGCTACTTCAGCCTGTTCCAGGTGGAGATGTACAACTCCGCGCGGACCCAGTTGATCGCCAGCAAGACCATCGGGGCCTCCTTCTCGGCCCCCAGCGGAGAGTGGCAGCAGCAGAGCGTCATGCCTTTCTCGGGCCTGACGAGGGGCACCGTGTACTCGTTCAGGTCCAGGGTGCATCCCCAGGGCGGTGGCGACCCTTCCTCCTGGTCGGCCTTCATCGATGAGACCGCGGGGGACACCACCGCGCCTTCAACCACCTATAGCGCGACCGTGGATTTGATTCACAAGGGCCTCATTCTGAAGCTAAACCCCTCGGGCTCCCCTTCGGACCACGACAGATTCGACGTCATAGCGAAGATCACCTCCCCCACCCCCGCCGAGGGCGACGCTCCGACCCACCAGGACTTCACGTCGGGTGGCAACTTTCTTCTGGGCGAGTTCGCGGGGTCGCCGGTTCCGGTCTTCATCTGGGCCCGGGACGTGGACATGAGTGGGAACCGGCAGGCGTGGGTGTCGTTGGGTAGTTTTAATCCCTTGCTGCTGTTTGGAGCATCTGGTGAGTTACTTACGGGTTTGAATTTTGTGGATAATCCAAACCTTGAAGCCGGTGATGCGGGTTGGACAAAAGGAACCGGCTGGACTATTGAAAATAACCCGACTGATGCCTATGATGGGGATTGGGTTGCGAAGCATACGGGAGCGAGTAACACATCAGTATCTAATAACCGATATGTTGCTGCCAAAGAAGGTGACAGATTTCTTGGTGTCTGTTTCACAAAGAAGCCAACAGGCGCAGTAGGCGGCTTAAAGGTCAGGCTTTCTTGGTCAGATAGTAATAAATCAGAAATTGGACAATCTAGTGGCGCAGTTATTAGTCCAACTTCATATGGTCAGAGTAGGGCTGTAGGATTTGCTCCTTCCGGCACGGCGTTTGTAAGAGTAATGGGTACTGTGCAAAATACCCCAGACGGAGATATTTTTGTAGACCAATTTATTTTGGTTCCCGTTCCCAAAGACGCAGACATTGATGCCCTCCTGACTACGAATGCTCCGGCGGAGGCGGGGGCGAATGTCACTGAGACGCGCACGTCGGCTGATACCACGCTTGTCAACGCGGTGGCGGCGGCGATTGTGCAGGGAAACGCGAACCGGGCGGGCCTGGGGCTTGATGCCTCAGGCGACTTGGCACGAAACATCCTAATAGCACGAGCCACCAGCTCTAACCTGCTCCGGCGGACGTCTGGTGGCCTTTACGCTGGTGACCTGGCGGCCACGCTGGGTGCGGATTGGGCGGCGAACCTTACCAGCCGGCCGGGGGAACTGACGGATGGACGAGTAGCCAATGGATTGACTAGCGCAGGCGACTTGGCCCGTAACGTAATTGCGAATCGGGTCATTGAAGCGTCCATCCTAGCGGGCGCGCTCTCGCTCGCTAAGATGAAGGCCGACGCGCTGGCCCGGATGTTCACCGGCGACGCCAAGCGCACTAACGTAGAGGGGTTGGAGAACAACGGCGAGCTGAAGGCGGTCAGATTCAACACGGCGAACTTCGGGATAAAGACCCTGGCGAACAACCTGCTCACCAGCAGCAAGAGCAGTCCTGCTACGGGGTGGGTGGCCTATCCCATCACGGCGTCGATCGACGTTCCTGACGAGACGGTCTCGCTGATCCTACAGATGGTTCTACCCTCCGAATCCGCGGGTGGTTCCCGAAGAATCAGCACGGGTATCGACAACATCGGCTTCTCTATCACCAGCGGGGCGGGGCCGGCAACGCCGCAGGTATCCCGGCAGGGAAACGGGTCGCTGACGCAGAGCAGCCCCGTCAAGGGCGCGGGCCTCACCCTTACCCTCTACATAAATTTTACCACCGGAACTTTTCTCGTCTTTGGCGGCGCTAAAATCAACCAAGATACCGTGCTCCCGGTGGCGATCGGAAAGGTGACGTGATGCGGCTCGCCCTGGTTGATAAGCATCAGGAGATATACGACGTGCTCGACGAGCACGGAGACTATGACTTCGTGAAGGAAGGAGCTGGCTGGCTGCTCCTGCTGATACGCGGTAAGGCTCTGTGGCTGGACCTGAAGGCCCACGCCCGTGCAGAGACGCTGCCGCCGTTGTGGACATCAGTGGATCGGCTCCCGCCCAGGCTTCGGGCAAAGGCGGGCGTCATCGCGCCGGACGCAAAGACCGTGGGCGACGTGCTTCGAGACCTAACGGGCGACGAAAACTTTGGACAGGAGTAACTATGCTATGAACCTCGAAGAAAAACTCGACGCCTTTCAGCACGATGTTATCGACCGACTGGCCCGCATCGAGACCAACCAGGGGCGGGATAGCAAGAAGCTCGATTCCATGAACGGGCAGGTGCAAAGGAACCAGGAGTCTATTGTCAAGTTCAAGGGTGTTGCTTTGGGCTTGGGGGTCTTTGGCGGGGGGTTGGTTGGGTTCATCTTCTGGGCGATCCGTTGGATGTTGGAACATCACTGAAGGAGTAGAATATGATCTTGATAGATCCAGGGCACGGTAACAGTAGTCGAAGGCGGGGGGTCTACGACCCCGGGGCAGTCGGCGTGGGCGGGGCCGAGGAGGCCGTCTATAACCACAACTACGCACTCACGCTCAAGTGGCAGTTGGAGAAGCTCCGCATCAGTTCTATCCTGACGCGGCCCACTTCCACGACCCACTCCCACCTGCGCGACAGGCTGTGGATGGCAAGGAGGGTGCTGCGCCCCGATCTTCTCGTGAGCATACACTTCAACGCCGACGCGAGGCCGGGCGTCTCCGCCCCGGACGGGAGGGTGAAGGGATTCGAGGTGATCTGGCGGACCGCCGGCAGCAGGATGATCGCCCACCTGGTCGGTGACGCGCTGCGCAAGGGGGCGACCCGCAAGAGGTTCCGGCGGTGGTTCGATCCCGCCAACCATCTATACATATTGAAATACGATCCTTCGATTCTCGTCGAATTTGGCTTTCTGGACGACCCCGAGGACTTCAAGCTGATAGACGACGAGAGGTGGCAGCAGGGCGTCACCCGCTCTGTGGCGGAGGCGATAAACTCCTGGCTGAGGGCGGGCGCTGCCTAACGCCTTGGCGTATCTAGTGAGGAGGAGTCGATGAAGGGAAATTTTACTCCGTACATCATAGGGGCGGTGGTGGCCGCTGTACTCCTGTTCGGCTACTACTACTTCGACGCAAACAGGGTTAGCGCCGAGCTCGAGGTGCTGAAGTCCCAGAACGAGGCGAAGAGGAAGAAGATAGACGACCTCACCCTTGCCCTAGAGACGAAGGACGAGCTGTACCGGCAGCAGATAAGGCTCATGATCGAAGACTCCGAGGCCCTCGAGAAGAAGAAGCGGGTCATAAGGAAGCAGATCGCGGAAATCAAAAGGCTGCGGGCCGTCGAACTCCTTGAGATCTCGGACCTCCCCATCGCGGACATCGCGAAGAGGACCTCAGAGATCATCAAACTGGAGCCCCCACACATCGACATCAACCCGGTCGGGAACCTGGAGCTTGACGAGGAGGCCGCGAGGGCGAACCTCTTGCTGCTCGTGGACGGGGTCTTCGTCGCCCAGGACCTCGAGCGGGTGCGGGAGCTGCTGAGAAACACAGAGGGAGTTGTGCAGAATCTGCAGAGGGTCGTCGATCTTCAGAAGGAGCTCATCTCTAACCTTGAGAAGGGGAAGGACCTCGTCTCCGAAAGGAGCGAGCTCAAGATCGAGGAGCTCGAGAAGGAGATATCGGTGCTCAAGAAGCGGGCGAGGAAGAGGAGCGTCGTTGCGGCGTTCATCGGCTTGATTACTGGGTTTTTTCTCGCGACGAGGTAAGGATGAAGATAATCGGCTGGAGAAAATTTCTTATTTCCGTGTTGTACATGGGTATAAGTTGGCATATCATCCTGGTCGCGATCGACCACAAGTTTGACCTCACCGCGGTGGCCGCGGCCCTCGTCGCTCTTTCTGCTGGGCCCGTGGCGTTCATGGGAGGGCAGGCTTTGAAGGAGTACGTGCGCTCTGTGAACGGGAAGAATGATGGCCCCGGGAGCGCGTTCAGTAAGTAGGCCTATGGGCAAATGGTCCCAGGTTCTGGTCGGTGAGAGCCTAGGCGACGTATCGGGGCGCAGGTTTGAGCGCGCGGTCCTGCGCGACTGTACGATCACGAAGGTCAACGGCGCCAGGTTCATCAACTGCGACCTCTACCACAGCACCCTGGACGTCGACGAGATCTACCACATGCTGGGCGTCACCATCACCCTCGACTGCTTCTCCTTCGAGGGGCTGAGGCTCTCTGAGGTCGCCCTGGACTCGATCCTCTTCCTTCTGACCACGACGCTGGGGAACGATGAGAAGAGGCAGCGCATCCTCGGTCTGCTCACCGAGGACGAGGTCTATAGGTTCAGGAGGCTTTTCGAGTGTCTGTCGAGGCGGGTGTGAGTAAGATTGCGAAGGTTCGCTCGAGGCCCAAAGGGCCCCTTTCTGTCAAGCTCAGGACGTATATCAACAGGTGTACCTGCGGCAGGATCTTGACGAGGAGAGACGGACAGACCGTGCACTGCCTCGCGTGCGGGGCCGAGTGGGACGGGGCCATGCTCCGGCTCCCGAGCGGCCTGCCGAGCACGAAAGAAGAGGATGAGCCTAACAATGTATCTTCATAGCGGCACCCTCGTCGATCTCGACTCGCCGTTAGGTGCTCCGGTGTCCGACATCGCCATCCATCTCTGCCGGGAGTCCAGGTTCACCGGAGGGACCAGGCAACTGTTCACTGTGGGTCTCCACAGCATGGTTGTGGACGACCTTTGTAGGCAAGAGATAACGCACCACGCGCTGCTGCACGACTCCCCCGAGATCCTGATAGGTGATGTTCCCAGGGGCTTCAAGACGCCGGACATGAAGAAGCTTGAGCGCAAGGTGCTGGTCTGGATCTACCGGGGGTTCCGTCTTGAGCTTCCCTTCGAGGACGAGTGGCGGGAGGTGAAGGCTGCCGACGAGAGGGCGCTCCACGCCGAGGCCCACCTGATAGGGCCACCGGGGCTCTCGTCCAAGTTCCCTAGGGATCTCGGCGCGGAGAAGGTGATGGAGAGGTACCTTGGCCTTCCCTACTTTGACTATTTGGACCATGACGGGCCCATGGTCGAGGCGTTCGCCGTCAGGCTCCACCTTGCGATAGAGAAGGCGGGAGGGAGGGTTCGATGCTGATTATCGGCTTCGGGGGCAAGCCCTTGCACGGAAAGGACTCCTGCTGCTCCGCGATCGTGAAGGAGTGGGGGGAGTCTGTGGTTGGGGTCTTCTCGGTCTCCAACGAGATCTGCAAGGAGCTGGGGCTCGTCCGGTCCGAGGTCAAGGACGTGTCGGTTCTGCAGAAGCACTCCAAGATTAGATACGAACAGCATACTGATTACTGGTCCTATAGGGTCCTTAAGTCCATCTCTTTGTGCAAGCACGAGATCTCGCTCATCTCGAACGTCCGGCGACTGGATGAGGTTAAGTTCTACGGTGACGCGGGGGCCCGCTTCGTCAGGGTCATCAGGCTGAACGAGAACGGCTCACTGTATATAGCTGGTGACCGCGACCTGAACCACGAGCTTGAGACGGAGCTCGACAACCACAACTGGGGCTACCGTCTGGTAGCCAAGACCGGCCAGGTCGACCTACTCGGTAGGTGGGCGGTGCAACTGGTTCGGCATCTGCTTGTGAAACAGGAGAAACCTTGAGACACAGAGGAAAGAAAAGTAGTACCGCAGGAATCGTTCTGACTGAAAAAGAGCTCGGACTGGTTGGCGCGGCACTGGAATACTATGCCGACTGTATCGAGAAAGAGGTGAGGATTCCAACCGGAGACGAGCTGAAAGAAATCCTTAATACAACCAGAATGTCGGGCCGCAGAATTGCGGCCTATGTGGAGGAGAACGGCATTTCGGGTCTTCACAAAAAGATTCGAAAGCAGGCTGCGTCACTCAGGCAAGAGAGGATGAAGGCTAGTGGCGCGCTTGCCCAACTAATAAAGGAATCGAGGTTCAAGACGACAGAAGACTACTTGCTGTCTGAGAATACCCGACTGACCCGCGCGGTCGAGAAGGCCAGGCTTGATTCTAGCAACTTTCGTCGCGTCGCGCGGGACCTGGGACAGAGGTCGGCCGGCTTCGACGAGCTGAAGGAGCAGATTCCCGAGCTGAGGAAGCAGTTGCCAGAGATCAGATTCTCTCCAGACGTTGTCAAGAAGCAGAGGCCCCGCATTTCTTCTGCGGTGCGGGAGGGGCACAGCGAGGACGCAGTCTTCGTTGTAGGCGACTGGCACGCGGGGGACGTGATCAGGCACGAAGATACCTCGGGGTTCCCCGAGTACGACATCGTGGTTTGCGCCAACAGGGTGCACTACGTCACGAAGAAGGTCAAGCAGATTCTTTCGCTCCACAGCGCCATGTACCCTATCAAGAAGCTCATCGTGCCTATACTGGGAGACATGGGGAGCGGGGAGATTCACGATCTGACGATCTCCAACCAGTTGCTCGCGATGCCCCAGATCCACTTCACCTACGTCCTGCTCGGGATGATGATCGACGACCTTCTCACGCTAAGGAAGCAGGGCATCATAGAGGAGATCGAGCTTCTCTTCTCCCTCGGGAACCACATGCGGACCTCCAAGTACCCGGCCATCAAGCTCCAGGCCCAGCGGTCGATGGACTGGCTGATCTACCAGTTCATCATCGACAAGTACAAGAACACGGAAGGGATCAAGGTCGTGGAGGACACCACTCCCTTTCTTTTCCACGACATCCGGGGGCACAGGTACTGCTTCACCCACGGCTCCAGCGTCCACTACATCAACTCGCCCGATAGGCAGATCAAGGGGTTCGAGGACTTCATCAACCACGTCAGGGCGCTCTTCGACTCGCCCGAGCACCGGAGGCGCAGCGGGCTTCTGGGCGCCACGTTCGACCGCATAGTCATCGCCAACGTCCACGTGCCGGTCTGGTTCCCGAGGGTGGTCTCTAACGGGAGCCTGAACGGGCAGAACGAGCTTGGGGTCAGCTGGACCCTCGAGCCGATACCGCCGCAGCAGTGGCTGTTCGGTGTCTCGAAGAGCCACCTCAGCACCTGGTTCTACCCGCTGGAGTGCGGCAAGATCCAGCGCGAGGGGGACAACGCCTACAAGAGGTTCGCGGAGTACTACGCCGGGAAGTTCGCCCGGTAGGAGAGAGGAGGGATATGATGGATGCGCAGTGGCTGATGGTTCTACCGTGGTGCGTACTTCTCTACTTCCAGAACATGGCGTTCTCCTGGTCGAGCCGCAGCAGGAACAGCGGCGACCCGGCCTGGCACCGCAAGGCGGCGTGGTTTAGCAACGGGATCTGGTTCTTCTCCCAGGGCCTCATGATCACCCAGTTCATCGAGACCTTGAAGACCGGCGAGTGGTGGAGGCTTGCGGTTCTGGGGGTCCTTTACACCCTCTTCACCACCGAGGGGTCCGTGGCCGGTATGAAGCAGCTTCTCAAGAGGGAGAGCGGTAAGCGCCAGGTTGGTGCCCGGTAGGTTCGGGTCCGGATGCTGCGCCCCCGGGGACGATCCGTCCTTGGGCTGAGCGCCGTCCGGTCGGGCAGTCGCGGAGCCTCCCCGTGGCTGCCCACTTTTATCGCTGTAAAAAATGCTTGTGATTCGTTTCAAGATGTGTTATAAGGGGGTCCTGGAGTGAGGTCATGGGAAGAGTCTTTTTCCTGGCTATGCTTGTATCCTTCTCTTTCTCGCCCGCCGCCGCCCAACTGGACAAGAAGCTCCCCGCCCTTGATGGCCTGGTGCGCTACGGCTGCGCGGTCAAAGGGCCGATTCAACAAGTGGATCACAACGACCTGGCCGGCCGGACGCGGATGGTCTGGTCGGTCACCTTCTGGGCCGAGCACAAGGACCTGCTTACTGGTAAGCTGAGCAAGGACTGGAAGCTCTTGTACGCCTACCGGAAGAAGCGCATCAAGGGACTGAAGGACTGCGACAAGTTCATGGACCGAGTGGTGGCCGCCTGGGCCCTGTCCAAAAGGAGAAAATGATGGGGTTCGGACTCAGGCAGAAGCTCGGAACGTTCTGGTGGGTCGTCACGAAGGAGTTGATGCACGCCGGGGGAGCCTTCGCCGCGACCTTCACTCTCATGAAGCTACTGCCCTTTGCGTACCAGGGGGACGTCCGGTTCATGTCGGTCTACCTGGTGATGGCCTTCGTGGTCCTGATGGAGGCCGTGCATAACGCCAGGGGACAGGAGTCGTGGAAGTGGGCGATCGATCTGGTGGTCTGGTTCTCGGTCTCTTGCTTGACCGCTATGTGGATGTACCGGGGAGGCCTCGATGGCGTATCATAAGTGTGGCTGTGTCTATGCAGAGAAAAGGACTTGCTGGGCGGCGGCGTGCGGGATCGCGAGAAACATACTGGCTTTTATCGGTAGCGTCTGGATCGTCCTGATATTTTATTCCGTCTTTTTCTACAACGACTGAGGAGGCGTGATCGAGCTGCACCCCGATCTGACTGCCTGTCTGGCCCGCGGGAGACTGATGTCTCGCATCCGGTCCAGCGGAAACCGGACGACGGAGGCCAGGGCCTGTGAGATCATCGAGGAGCTGGACATCTTCGGTTCTGAGTATTTCCTCCACTGGCCCCCCGCCCGCCCGGCCGACCTTTGTTTCCCCGCCCAGAGGCTTGCCGTTCTGCTCAACGGCTGCTTCTGGCACGCCCACCTCGGTTGCTACAGTCCCCCCTCGAAGGACAGAGAGGCGTGGACGACGCACATCAACACGAACAGGCTCAGGGATTTGTCGGACCTGGTCTCTCTGCGGAGGAGGGGCTGGGAGGTTGTCGTGCTCTGGGAGTGTGGGATGAACAGAGAGGACGTCTATCGGAAACTAACCTCGTTCGCGGGGCAGGAATGAGGTTCGCCCACCTGCACGTGCATAGCGACTACTCGCTACTCGACGGCGCGAACCGGGTGAAGAAGATCCCGGAGATTATCAAGTCCAAGGGGATGACCGCCGTGGCGCTGACGGACCACGGGAACCTCTTCGGGGCGATCAAATTCATGAAGGCCTGCGACGAGCACGGGGTCAAGCCCGTCGTTGGGTGCGAGGTGTACGTCGCGCCCGGGAGCAGGTTCAAGAGGGAGAGGGGGTACAGCCACCTGACCCTCTTGTGCCAGAACTCCGAGGGGTACGCCAATCTGATCCGGATAGTGAGCGCGGGGCACCTCGAGGGCTTCTACTACAAGCCCCGGGTCGACAAGGAGATACTCTCGACACACGGAAAAGGGCTGTTCTGTCTCTCCGGTTGCCTGAAGGGCGAGGTGCCGCAGGCGCTCAGTCGCGGGGACGCCAAGTCTGCTGCGAAGTCGGTCGGGGACTTCGTTGACATATTCGGCAGGGACAGGTTCTACATCGAGCTCCAGGACCACGGGCTGAGGGACCAGCACAGGATCATGGCGGACCTTCTGGCGATAGCCGGTAGGTTCGGGCTGGGCACGGTGGCGACGAACGATTGCCACTACTCCGAGAAGCAGGACGCCGAGGCCCACGACGTCTTGCTCTGCATCCAGATGAACAACACGCTGCAGGAAGAGGGCAGGATGAGGTTCCAGACCGGCGAGTTCTACCTGAAGTCTCCCCAGGAGATGATGGAGGTGTTCGGCGAGGTCCCCGGTGCGGTTGAGCGGACACAGGAGATAGCGGACGCCTGCGAGGTCAAGCTCTCTGCCATCGAGAACCCTTATCCTAGCTTCGCCGTACCGGAGGGCCACACGCTGGAGTCTTATCTCGACGAGGTCATCATGGAGGGCTACCGGGGCAGGGGCCTCGAGGGGAACGCATATCTGTCAAGGATCAGGCACGAGATCGACTCCATTCTGGGCCTGGGCCTGGCGGGCTACTTTCTGATCGTCTGGGACTTCGTGAAGTTCGCGAAGGGTAGGGGCATCAGGGTCGGCCCGGGCAGGGGCTCGGTCGTGGGGAGCCTGGCCTCCTACTGTCTCGGTATAACGGACGTCGACCCCATGAAGTATGGCCTTCTCTTCGAGAGGTTCCTGAATCCGGACCGCGTCAGTATGCCCGACATAGACATCGACTTCTGCATGAACAGGCGCTCGGAGGTCATCGAGTATGTCGCCTCGAAGTACGGTAAGGAGAGGGTCGCCCAGATCATAACGTTCGGTACACTTGGTGCGCGCGCAGGAATACGTGACGTCGCACGAGTGCTTGGGGCCTGTCCGCAGAGGGCTGACGGTGTCGCAAAGATGATACCTTTCTCCTTGAATATAACGATAGACGAGGCCCTCTCGCAGAGCGAGGACCTGCGGTCAACGGCCGAGGAGGACCCCGAGGTCCGGAAGATCCTCACGCTTGCCAAGAAGCTGTATGGCTTCGCGAGGCACGCCTCGATGCACGCGGCCGGGGTGCTCATCACGCCCGGCGAGATCCAGGACTTTGTACCCCTCTTCAAGACGAACAACGAGGAGATCACGACTCAGTACGATATGGGGGACCTCGAGAGGTTGGGCCTGCTCAAGATCGACTTCCTTGGGCTCACCACGCTCACCATCATAGAGGAGGCCCTCGGGTGGATAGAGTCGGCGACCGGGAAGAGGATCGACATCGCGAAGATTCCCCTTGACGACGGTAGGAGCTTTACGGCGTTCTGCCGCGGCGAGACAGACGCCGTGTTTCAGTTCGAGACCCCCGGCATGAGAGACATGATGGCTAAGTATGGTCCCAGGACCTTCGAGGACCTGATCGCCATCAACTCCCTCAACCGGCCGGGGCCCATCCAAGGGGGGATGGTCGACGACTACATCAGGCGGCACAAGTCCGGGAAGGCCGTCAAGTTCGACATCCCCGTGCTCGAGGAGATTCTCTCCGAGACCTATGGCGTGATCGTGTACCAGGAGCAGGTGATAAAGATCGCGCACCGCCTAGCGGGGTTCAGCCTTGCGAAGGCGGACATGCTGCGGCGGGCTATGGGCAAGAAGAAGCCGGAGGATATGCAGAGGTACCGGCTCGACTTCGTCGGGTCCTGCGAGAAGGAAAGTGGTTTGGGGAGGAAGCGGGCGGCGAAGATCTTCGACCTGATGGCCCAGTTCGCGGGGTACGGATTCAACAAGTCCCACTCCACCGCCTACGCACTGATCGGGTACCAGACGATGTGGCTGAAGACCAACTACCCGGTGCAGTTCATGTCCGCTGTCCTGAACAGCGACACGATGAACAGGGACAAGATGAGGCGCCACTTTGAGGAGTGCGCGCGCATGGGCGTCAAGGTGATGAAGGCCGACGTTAACTCTAGCGGGGTCAACTTTACGCCCGACGGAAAGACGATCCGATTCGGCCTGTCGAGCATCATGAACGTCGGGGTCGCGTCGATCAGGGAGATCCTGCACGTCCGAAACCAGTTGCAGAGGTTCGAGGACGTGCCCCACTTCGTCTCTACTACTTCTAGCAACAGGAGGGTCGTCGAGGCCCTCGCCCGGGCCGGCGCGCTTGATTCTATCTGTGAGAACAGAGATAGCATACTAACAAACCTTGACAATCTTGTGAAGGCAGGCGCGAGGGCAAGACAGAGACGAGCGACGGGACAGGAGGATCTTTTCTGATGCTTACGGTAACCCGCAGGTTCACTTTCGATTCCGCCCACCGGCTACCCCGCCACGAGGGAAAGTGCAGCAGGCTGCACGGCCACACCTACTCGCTCGAGGTGGAGGTCACCTCGCCCCGCCTGGTTTCGTCCCGGTCGTCCGACCAGGGGATGATTGTCGACTTCAAGGAACTCAAGAAGGCGGTAGATGCTGCCGTGATCGAGAAGCTCGACCACCACAACATCAACGAGACCGTCCAGTCGCTGTGCTTCGAGAAGCTTGCGCTGAATCCGGACGAGGACAACGTCACGACCGCGGAGATACTTGTGGTCAAGATCGCCGAGGCCCTCAGGGCCTACTTCGGGGAGTGTCTCAAGAGCCTGGAGCTCGTGCGCGTGAGACTGGGCGAGACCCAGGACTCCTGGGCGGAGTGGCAGAACACGGATATCTTGGTGAGGGGAAGATGAGGGTAGTCGAGCTCTTCAGCACCGTGCAGGGCGAGGGGGGCTACATAGGGACTCCTTCGACGTTCCTGCGGCTGGGGGACTGCAACCTCGAGTGCGCCGGGTGCGACACGAAGTGGGACAAGTGGGACGACCTTCCTGTCAAGGCAGTCAAGGATATGATTGTCGAAAAGGGAAATCTCCACCTCGTCGTGACGGGGGGAGAGCCTACGATGTATCAGAGCGAGCTTGCCGAGCTTCTTAGGCTGTGCACTTTTGATCTTTTCACCACCATCGAGAGCAACGGGTCGATCCCGATCAAGAACAGGGAGCTCACCAGTCTTGTGAATCTTTGGAGCTTTTCTCCCAAGGTCGGCAGCCTGGGTAGTGACCAGTTCTTCAGGTGGGAGGCGGTGTACGAAAACCTTTGTAGGACAAGAGGGGCCCACCAGTTGAAGTACGTCCTGGATCCGTACTCGCCCGAAGACCTGGCGCGAGTGAAGAGGTTTCATAAGGGAGTGGACGCCATGAAGGCCATCTGGCCCGTGACGAGGGACCACGACGTCTTTTTCCAGCCCTACGACAAGGGCACCCGGGTGAACGTCGTGAGGAGGGAGAGGCCGTTCAGCGAGTTCGAGGGGCTCCGGGAGTTCGCGGACCTTACCGCGGTGGTCTCGAAGGCCTTCCCGGGGCGGGCGTTCCGGGTCCTGCCGCAGCTCCACAAGTTCCTGATGTTCCGTGGGCAGCTTGGTGAGGAGTTCAAGTCTGCTCACCAGTGGGCGGAGATCGGGGTGAGGAGGGCCAGTGAGTCCTAAGTCCTTCAATCTTGGCTACAGAAGACTCTCTCATGTCGACTTCCAGATGTTTATCCGCAGGATTATCTCTGGTATGGGGGACGACCCCAGGAGGGAGGGGCTTAGAAAGACCCCCGAGAGAGTGGTGCAATCCTACTATGAGCTTTTCAGAGGCTACCAGGAGGACCCAAAGGAGATCCTGTCGACATCGTTTACCCAGGGCGCGTGCAAGGAACTGGTCATCCTGAGGGACATCGAGTTCTACTCCACCTGCGAGCACCACATGCTGCCCTTCTTCGGAAAGGCTCATGTGGGGTATCTCCCCGACGGGAGGGTCGCGGGGATCTCCAAGATCGCCCGCCTGGTCGACTGTTTCTCCAGAAGGCTCCAGATCCAGGAGAGCCTCACGGCCCAGATCGCTGACACGATCGACAAGGTCCTGCGGCCGAAGGGGGTCGCGGTGGTCCTTGAGGCGCAGCACCTCTGCATGTCCGCGCGCGGGGTCAGCAAGCAGAACAGCGTCATGGTTACGTCCGCGCTGCGGGGGGTGTTCGAGGACGACGCCTCGGCCCGGTCGGAGTTTCTCGGGCTGTGCGGGCTTGGATGAAAGGAGGGGACATGAAAGCGGTGGTGCTTCTCAGTGGTGGCCAGGACTCGACTACGGCACTGTACTGGGCCGGGACGATGTTCGATCACCTTTATGCTGTTAGCTTTGACTATGGCCAGAGGCACAGGATTGAGCTTCAAGCGGCAAAACAGATAGTCCTTACGTGCCCCGCAGTCGTTCAGCACAAGGTTCTTAAGATTCCCGCACTCGAACAGCTTGCGGGTTCCTCTCTAACTGACAACAAGAGAGAGATTAAAGCAAGCGGAGGGAGAGGGGGGCTGCCCAACACATTCGTCCCCGGGAGGAACATAATCTTTCTCACGCTTGCCGCTGCCTGGGCCTACCAGCTAGGCATCAGGGACATCGTGATGGGGGTTTGCCAGACGGACTACTCTGGCTATCCTGATTGTCGGCGCCAGTTCGTGAACTCGTTCAGGGGGACGTTCTCGCTTGCGGCCGAGTATGATATCCAGATCCATACTCCGCTGATGTATCTCACCAAGGCCGAGACGGTGAAACTCGCGACGAGGCTTGACGGCTGTATGGATGCACTCAAATGCTCCTACACGTGCTATGAGGGGAAGGATAAGCCCTGTCTTGTCTGTCCCGCCTGTATACTGCGCGACAAGGGTTTCAAGGAGGCGGGTACCCGCGACCCTGCACTATGAAGATCCACATAAAGAGGGGGGTCCTCAAGGAGATCGAGAGGAGGGCCCGCCAGAGCTACCCGCTCGAGGTGATAGGCTTCCTCGTCGGTCGTCCCGGGAGTGGTATCAAGTACCCTATGACGGTCACTGGGGTGGTCTGGCCGAGACAGATCCGGGAGACGGACCACGTCTATGCCATGAAGGGGGAGTATAGGAAAGCGTGCAGGGACGCTACGGTCCTGGGGACCGTGCACTCGCACCCGGACAGCGACTCGCCGCTGCCGAGCGGCGAGGACCACTGCGACGACGCCGACAGGAGGCTGATGGCCATCATATCGGTGTTCAAGAAGGGAGTAGGCGGGGAGACCGCGACACTCGGGACCCGCATCATGTTCTGGGAGCCGATGAAGGAGATCAAGGTGAGGGAGGTTAGGTGATGCCGAAGGCTGAAGGGAAGACTTTCGATTTTCTGCCGGAGACCGAGATCAAGGTTGGTTTTCTCGAGACGTTTGATTTTCCGCTCGACGCCATTAACCCGGAGCACGAGAGACATTTCCAGATGGTCGAGTATCATGCGAAGGAGTTCTCGGCCGTGTGCCCCTTCTCCGGGCTGCCGGACACGGGGACGGTACTTGTTCAGTACATCCCTCGGGCGAGGTGTCTCGAACTCAAGGCCCTGAAGTACTACCTGAACTCTTTCAGGAACGTCGGGATCTACCAGGAGGCTGCCACGGACAGGATCTTCAAGGACCTGTGGATGGTCCTCGACCCTGTCTGGTTGGGTATCACTACCCTCTACGCCACCCGGGGAGGGATCGATACCGTGTGCCGGTGCAACCAGACCCACGTCTCGTTCGAGGAGGAGGCCCCGGACCTCCTCGAGTCTTTCTTCCTTGACAGGATGCTGGCCAAAAGGAGGAGGGTCGATCCGCCACCGCGCCCCAAGGTCGTCGAGATTGACGACCCGCAGAATGTCATCGCGCACATGGAGTTCGGTAAGCCCGCGATCGGTATGTCAAGGGAGCTGGCAGCCATGATACTGGTATTGATTTTGGTCGGTTCGGTGATCGGCGGTGCGATCGCCTACTCTCTCAGTCTTTTCTGGTACTGACTCCTGTGACCCTTTACTTCGCAGCCGTCTCAAACAGTAAGGCGAAGGACGCGGCCGTTCGCGCCGGAGTGAGGAACTATCTGCTCAGCTACGCGGGGTCGGCGAGCTCCTGGAAGTTGAACGAGGACGTCCTGTTCGATCCATCTTGCAGGCTCATCGTCGACTCGGGGGCGTTCAGCGAGTGGCGGGGGCGGCAGTTGCTGATAAGGAAGGGGAAGGACCCGGGCCCTCCCATCGACGTCGAGGCCTACGCCCAGTTCTGCCTCCTTCTGCAAGGGAAGGCCCTGTGCGAGTGCAGCTTTGTCAACCTGGACGTGATCCCCGGCGAGTGGCAGGTCAGGCCCACCTATGAGCAGAGGGAGGCTGCCTACAAGAGGGGCTGGGAGAACTACGAGTACCTGGTCGCCAAGGGCGTGAAGAACGTCGTGCCTGTGTTCCACCAGCACGAGATGCTCAGCGAGCTCCCGAGGTTCTGCGAGGCGGCGAACTACGTGGGCATCTCGCCCGCGAACGACGTCTCCACGAACGAGAAAGACTCCTGGCTTTCGAAGGTCATGGGGGTCCTGGGTCCCAGGATCTGGAGGGGCCTGCGCACGCATGCCTTCGGCGTCAACACGACGAGCCTGCTGCAGAGCTGCCCGTTCTACTCCGCCGACTCGACCACCTGGCTGAACGGGGCGAAGTACTTCACGTACTGCCAACTCCTGCGGGAGACGCCTACCTTCCTGCAGATCCAGAAGCCGAATCTCGCCGAGTACAAGCAGTACACGGCCAAGGACATAGTCGTCTTCTCGGGGAGCCTGACGTACCGGTACATGAAGGGCTGCCAGGCGTTCCTGGAGTTCGAGAGGTTCCTCACGGGCCTGTGGGCCCAGAGGGGGCTGGTGTGGGATACGAGGTAGACGTGGAAGTGTCGGGGACCATCGTGGTCACGGTCGAGGATGCCGAGACTGTCGCTGACGCAGAGGAGAAGGCGCTGGAGATCTTGGAGGAGGATTTCCCCGAGCTAGAGGAGCTTATGCTCCACACCGAGACGGGGGAGGTGAGGGAGGACGGCGAGCCTGACCCGCGCCTACGTGCGCCAGATCGGTTGGCCGAGTCTTAGAACAGGAGAGCCGATGGATAGACATGAAGAGCCTTTCATGTATGCGGCGAACCCCGCGACCGCCGAGCAGCGGACTCCCAAAGGAAGGGGGGTCGATGTCGCGGAACTCGTCCACAAGGACCTTGAGTCCCGTATCGAGACCGGCAAGAAGAAGTACGGCGAGAGGCTGACCACCCACAACGGGAGGGACGCGCTGGTGGACGCCTACCAGGAGGCGCTCGATCTCATCGTGTATCTAAGACAAGTGATTTATGAGAGGGACAACTCCGCTCCACCCAAAAAACCCATTGGCGTATCTGGTAGGGGTTTGTGAAAATCTTCTTCGCCTCCGCATGCTCCTCGAAGATCCACCACGAGTGCTGGAGGGAGACGGGCGTGCGCAACTACCTCTTCTCCTACGCGAACTCCGAGGCGCTCTTCAAGGCTAACAGGCGTCTCTACGACGATCCGGCCAACACCATCATTGTCGACTCGGGGGCCTTTACCGCCTGGACCAAGGGGAAGGAGATCAACCTCCTCGACTATGTTAGTTTCTGCAAAGAGGTCAGAAGTCTCTCGAAGTGTCGTCTGTTTTTCATCAACTTGGACTCTATTCCTGGGGCCTTTCGTCGAAAGCCGACGAAAGAAGAGAGGGACGCGAGCGCCGTGACCGGGTGGGAGAACTACTGCGTTATGAGAGACGAGGGGATCCCGGCCATGCACGTCTTTCACCAGCACGAGGACTTTGAGTGGCTAGACAGGATTGCTGCTTCCTCCGACTACATCGGTGTCTCTCCGGCCAACGACGTGTCAGCACTGGAGAGGAGCCGGTGGCTGCGCCTCGTGTTCTCCCGCCTTGGCGACACTAGGAGGACGGGGCTCAGGACTCACGCCTTCGGGGTCACGACCCTGGGGTTGATGGAGCAGTTCCCTTTCTACTCGGTCGACTCGACGTCCTGGCTCGCCCCGTCGCTCTACGGGGGTCTCGCCGTGTTCTCGCCGAAGTCCCTCTCGATAGTCAACACCGTAAAGGGCCAGTGGAGGGGGAAGGTAGCTCGGGGAGACGATCTCGGTCGCCTCCTGGCCCCGCACGTCGTCGGGTCCTCTAAGGGCTACAAGTACGTGACCATCCGGGCCCTCGAGGCCTACCTGGCGATGGAGCGGTTTCTCACGGGCCTGTGGGCCCAGAGGGGCCTTACGTGGGAGGAAACTAACGTCGCTATGCAATCTATTGGGTAAGGGAGGCGAGACGTGGACAGAAGATCCTTTCTAGGGTGCGTTTCCTTGCTCCCGGTGGCGGGGACGGTGCTACTGAGCCTGAAAGAGTCTGTTCCCCTACTGGAGCAGCCCGATAGCGGGGATTTCGACTTCGAGGCGCTGGCTCTTCTTGACCGGGAAGGAAAGATAATCTACAAAAAGAACTTTTCTCGTGTCACAATGCTGAGCGGTGATACGCTCTACATCGATTTCAAGTTGGCCCTACAGGGAGGCAAGCCCGCCTAGTGCACAACGGTGTAACCTGCGCGAAGCACGGCAACTTCTCGGGTGACAGGATCCCCCAGAACGGTTGCACCGGCTGCGTGGCGATGTGGAACATCTACATGGCCGCAAAGATTGGCCAGTTGAAGGTGAAGGGAGTGGAGCCGATCCCTAGGAGGATCCCCTTCGGGGGCGAGGAGAGAGATGATAAAGACTGTAAGACTGGACCTTCTCAGGTCGGCCAGTTTCCGCTATAGCGGGCCGCATAAGCAGAGGGACGCCAAGCTGCGGTACGTCATTCAGCAGCGCGGCCAGTTGGTTCCTGTCCATGTCAGACGGGTAGGTGAAGAGCCTGAAGACGGCCTCCTGGAGATCATCGACGGCCATAGGATAGTCGATGCCCTGCGAGAGCTGGGTCAGACGGAGGTTCAGGTCCACGATCACGGTAGGCTCGACCGCCGGGAGGCGCTCACCATCGCGGTCGAGTTGAACGAGAACAAGGGCCTCCTGCACTCCGAGAAGCTCGCCAAGGTCTTCAAGGAGCTCGCGGGGGAGGACAGGGACTACGGCTCCGTCGCGGCGAGGGTCTGCTTCACGGCCGAGGAGATCGAGTCGTACAGCATGCTGGACAAGGACTTCTGGGAGACGCTGAAGAAGAAGGGCCCCGAGGGGGCCGTGGGCAATCTTTTCGGGGACAAGGAAGAGGAGGGGTGATGGGACTCAAGTTCAACGCTGACGAGAAGAAGCTGATCAGGAAGCTCTCCGTCCCGGAGGGGCTGGAAGAGGACCACTTCAAGTGGTACATCTACACCTGCGAGAAGCTTGAGCTAAGTCCGCTCCTCAACCAGATCCATCTGGTGATACGGACCTCGAGGTACAAGGACCGCGACGGTGTCTGGAAGGACGGGAAGAAGACCCCCAGCATCCAGGTCGGGATCGACGGGTTCCGGGTCCTCGCGGAGCGCAGCGGCGAGTACGCGGGGCAGGACGCGCCCATCTACCACTACATGGTAGAGAACAAGGAAGAGGGCGGCTGGAAGATGGAGTCCGGTCAGGTCGTCCCCCCCGACGGCCGCCTTGTCGCCTGCACGATCACGGCCTACCGCGCTCCGAAGGGCGACTTCTCCCGCAAATATCCGATCTCCTCCACCTGCTACGTCAAGGAGTACATCCAGACGAAGAAGGACGGCACCCCCACCGTGATGTGGAACAAGATGAACTTCACGATGATCGCCAAGTGTACGGAGGCGGTGAACTTCCGCAAGGGGTTCCCATACGACCTGTCTGGGGTCTACATCGCGGAGGAATTGGCGAAGGCTGCGGAGCTCGAGCAGGAGGCGGCCACAGCGGCCGCCGAAGAGGACAAGGGCGCCAAGGAGGCGCAGGAGAGGGCGAAGGATGCCACGGAGAAAGTTTCCGAGCCCGCCGCCGACGTATCCGGGGACGCGACTGAGACCAGGTCCTCCAAGGACCTCTGCCCCATCTGTCAGTCGGAGGTCCCGACGGGGACCATGAAGGACCACATGGCCGTCCACGAGACGAAGGACGAGGCCGAAAAGAAGGGTGTGCAGAAAATAAACGAGAAAGGAGACAAGGACAAGAAGCAGACAGGGGACGCCAAGACGGAGGCACTGGGTCTCAAGGAACTAGGGAACAGGCTGACTACTGCCTTGAGGCCCTCCCTTGGCGAGAACGTCGGGAACGTCATCAAGAAGTATCTCATCAGTCTCCACGGCAAGGAGAAGTTCTCCGACATCCCGAAGCCGGCGCTCGTCGGCCACCTGAGGCAGATGGTCGACCACCTCGAACGGAAGGGCGCCCCTGACCTCGTCAATCTCATGAAGATTGCTCTGTCGAGGAAGGACCGGCCCGGGGGAGAGGTGGACCCCAAGGCTAAGGAGGGACCCAAGGGGAAAAAGACGAGCGCTGATCCGAAGAAGAAAAAGGACGAGCCCAAGTCTAAACCCAAACCGGAGGACGACTTCTGATGAAGATTCCGTGGACCAAAGTTGCTTGGAGGCTGGTGGTGGTTTCGGGCTTTCTCTTCTCGGCCTCGATTGCTATCGGCCTTGCGTGGGTGGTGTCCTTGCTCTGGAATCTCAGCGTCGTGCCGGTTTTCAAGCTGGGCGAGCTTTCGGTGATCCGTACCATCGCGCTCGTCGTGCTCGCATTGATAATCTACGGATTCGTGTCGACGCTAAGTCTGACAAAGGGGAAAAATGAACCTCCAGCTGAACGCAAGCCAACTGCGGATCGTAGAGTTTGACCAGGGCCACCTCCTTGGCCTCGCCGTCCCCGGTTCCGGGAAGACGGCGGCCCTGAAGTCCCGCTTCGTCTACCTCGTCAGGAGTAGGGGCTGCGATCCGAGGGAGATCTTCTGCCTCACTTTCACCAACGCCGCCGCCTACGAGATGACCCGGCGGGTCGCGGACGAGTTGAACCTGGACGAGCGCGACCTCCGGAGACAGATCGGGACCTACCACCGGCTTGGCATGAGGATTATCAGGAATGAGATGGGCGAGGGTCTCAACCCCAAGGGCTTCGTCGTGAAGCCCGGCCGCCAGAAGAGGATGATCGAGAACATACTCAGGCCCGGCTTCACCTACTCTGACCTGAAGGACTACGTCTCTCTCTCGAAGAGGGCCCTGGTCAGTCCGAAGGCGGCCCTTCTTGGGGCCGTCCCGGGAGGGTATCGCGAGAAGGCCCTGGCCGAGATGTTCCAGGAGTACGAGGACAGGCTGAGGCAGGACGGGGTCCTGGACTTCGACTCGATGATCTATGACGCCTATATGCTTCTTGAGTCCAGGCCCGACGTCGCCTCCCGGTACTCGAGGGAGATCAAGCACATGATTGTAGATGAATTCCAAGATACCTCTATAGCTCAGCAGCGTCTGTCGGTCCTACTCTCTAGGGACTCGGAGAGCTTCGTCGCCGTGGGCGACGCCTGCCAGTCGATTTATGGCTTCGCCGGGGCCAACTGTGAGGTCATCGACTCCTTCGGAGAGACCTTCCCGGACTACAAGAGCGTTCTGATGTCCACGAACTACAGGTCCACCAAGAGGATAATAGACGTCTGCAAGCTTGCTGCGCCCGCCGTGGGGGGCGAGACGGAGAAGCTCCTGAGGGCCATGCGCACCGACAACGAGCACGGAGAGCCGGTCGAGTGGCGCCTTTTCTCGAACGAGGCGATGGAAGCCGAGTGGGTCTTCAAGACCGTAGAGGAGTTCTTGTCCTCCGGGCGCGTGTCCCTGCGCGACATCGGGGTTCTTTACCGCACCAACAGACAGATCAGGCTAGGGGAAGACCACTGTAGGACCAGAGGCTGGGCCTATGTCACCCCTGGCTGCGGTTTCTACGGCCGGATGGAGATCAAGATGGCCGTCTCCCTTCTCAAGATGGTGGAGAATCCCAACTCGAAGGACCTCGTAAGGTGCAGATGCCATGACGGGAAGTGCGGCCACTGCAAGGAGGGCAAGGTTTCACAGTGGATAGGGGCCAGGATCGCGAGGTCCGGGCTTCCTTGTGCTAGGTATGTCGTGCCGCGAGCGGTCGAGAGGATACTAGAGAAGGGCCCCGACTCTCCCTTCGAGGCCTGCGCAGATTTCCAGTACGAGAACGCGGGGATACAGAGGGCGGTCAGGAACTTCTCCTTCTTCTTCCTCAACCTGTCCCAGCGGTGCGGAAACCGCCCGCTCGTTGAGCAGCTCGAGACGATCTACGGCGAGACTGAGTTCTACAAGTGGTTGTCCAGCAACAAGGAGCTGGACGAGGGCGACAACGACAGGACCAAGAACGCGAAGGAGCTCCTCTCTGCGGTGTGTAGGTTCAAGGACCGCGCCTCGTTCTTGAGATACGTCGACTCGGTCCAGGATGCGCCTCGCCGCAAGGACTCGAGGAGCAGGAACTCCATCACCCTGTCCACGATCCACCGGGCGAAGGGTGCGGAGTGGAGGGTCGTGTTCGTCTGCGGCAACACGAAGGGCCTCCTGCCCAGTGCGCGGGGCGACGCGGAGGAGGAGAGGAGAGTTCTGTACGTTGCCATCACCCGGGCCAGGAAGAGCCTCTTCCTGTCGGGGTTCGGCGAGCCGTCCGACTTCCTGCGCGCGAATATATCGGAAGGAGAACGGCCTTGATCGTCTACACCAGAGCGGACGGTAGCGCGGTCAACTCGTTCTCGTACTCCCAGTTTGATCTGGACACGGATTGTCCCAGAAAGTTCCTGCTGATGCGGGCCATAGGGTACGACGAGATCCCGCGCGGTGCCGCGCTCGACTTCGGCATCTGTCTCGAGGCCGCCGTCAAAGCCTTCCACACGATGGGCGTCACGGCCAGGGAGAGCTTCGAACAGTCCTGGGCCCTCAAGAAAGACAAGGAGCTGAGGTACACGACCAACGACAAGAGCTGGGACAACCTGAACAGGGTCGGCGAGGTCCTACTCTCCCTGTACGAGAAGGTTGCCGGCCGGATTCTCCACGAGCCGGTGTTCTACATGGACTGGGAGAACCGGTCCCAGAGGGACGACTTTCTCCCCGGGACTCCCCTGGTCTGCGTCCCCGACATCGTCGACTGGCCGCCCCGCCACAAGAGATGGGGCGGGGGGAGTCGGCTGATCGACGTCAAGACGTCGGCGAACGCCTACAGGAGCGAGCCTGACGGCATCTGCTCCATGGACCCGCAGCTCAAGATCCAGTCGTGGGTGATGAAGGTCCCGCGTGTCGCCTTCATGGTGTTTGTGAAGGGGAAGACAGAGGTCGAGAGGATGAAGGGCGCCAGGTTCACGCTCGTCGAGAGGGTCCCGGGCGTCCCTATCGACGTGGGGGCTACGGTCGTGTGCTGTGCGGCCCTCCCCAAGAAGCAGGCCGAGGAGCTGAAGGAGCTCGCGGTCTTCGAGGTCTACACCGAGAAGCAGCAGAAGGAGTACAAGGCGCTACCGAAGGAGCAGCAGAAGAACAGGCCTCCGGGCGCGCTGGTCCCGCAGAAGAGCCTCTCCTGCGCGCGGATCCAGTTCATCGAGGGCAGGGTGGACGAGAGGGAGGTCGAGGGGCTCATCACCCTGATGCGGGAGAGCGCCTCCGTACTTTCCAGGAGGTCCGAGGCCTACCGGAGTAAGGTCGACGAGCTGCAGAAGTACGCGCCGGGGCTGTCGATCGACGTCTACAAGAAGGCCTTGCGGGGGATCATGTGCGAGACGTTCCCGCAGAGGTCCGGCATGCGGTTCCCGGACGACAAGTGCTCCGGCTGCCACCTGCTCGGGCACTGCCTCGGCGACGAGAAGCTTCTGGAGGCCCGGGCTGTGCAGAGGTCCGAGGCGTGGATGGAGGAGTAGATGGAGATTCATGTAACGGCACCACGTAAGGGTGACATAAGAGACGCGGTTAAACGTCTGACTTTCAAGGCCGACGATGGACGAGACGACGAGATGCAGTTTCTAGCCGCCATCTCCCTACTTTATCGCTCTGGTGGTTTTATCACCTTGCGAAAGTACGGCCAGAAAAAGCCGTTCTTTGGCTGGCAAGTGGGAAAGCGATGACCCCCAAGCCCGCTCAGGATAAACCCGTAGGGAAAGCTTCTAGACGTTGCGTTGCTCTGGACAGCCACGGGAAGCAGTGTAGGTCTACGCGAACAAGGGTGGGCTACTATCATGGTGATGGCGAAATATACGATCACATCGTTGAACTTTCGGATGAGAAAACCCCAGCATGGGTATTCGTGCGTCTTTGCGAACTTCATCACGGTGACTGGGAGAAGATGAAGGGGAAGCAAGGGGCACTATGAAAAAACCCGCAGGGAAGGTTAAGTTGACGAAGGCAGCCCTTAATGTGCTCAGATTGCTACTGGAGGGAGACTTGATTCGGCTACAAGGCGAAGAGAATTACGTGCGGGCTTATTCCAGTAGTGCCAAGATGCGTATTAATCCAAGAACCATGCGCCTTCTTAAGGACAATGGCTTGGTAAAAGAGAAAGATGTTCTTACATGGTCGGGGTTCACGATTGGTATCACTTCCCGTGGCCGTCGTGCCTTGAGGGAGTCCAGCAAATGAAAAAGCCCCAGCCCCAGGCACACAAGCGCAAGAAGCCTGAGTTTAAGATAGGGGAATTAGTAAACTTGCCTGTCAGGATTCTTAAGGTTGACCGGCGCTGGCGTCCTGAGAGGTACATGATTCAGTCATGCGGTGCTGGATGGATACTGGAAGATATGGTTGATTCAGATGAACTTCGCCCCCTCAACGCAACCGAGAAAGGCCCCAGGATGAAGCGAGGCTGATGAGTAAGCCCAAGCTGAGTGAGATTCGGGCGTGGACGGCAATGGCAGCGACTAGAGAGTGGGACGTTGAGCGTATCACCTACCTCCTCGACTTGGTTAAGAGGCTGGGGGAGGCGTTGGAGCATTTACTGTCTCAGAGTGAAATAGCTGAATTTAACAATATGTCCGGCACTGCTACTTGTGAACTCTGTTCAGAAGTAGGGGAAACGATGCCAACCATCCCGCATAAGCCTGACTGTGCTGTCAAAGAAGCCCGCGCATTATTACTGGAGGTTAAGGAATGACCACCGTGCAAATATCAGCGTTTGTCCTGCTCGTTCCCATGTCTTATGGGATTACCCAACTAGGACTTTGGCTTCGCAGGCAAACGAGGTTCCCGATCTTTAGGCAATATTGGTGGATGTACTTAGGGCTGGGAATCTATGGTTGGATTATCGTGTTCGTAGCTGGACTTTCGCTTGTACTGGAGGTTAAGGAATGAGCAGAGTAGAAGAAATTACCGAGAAGTTAATTCAGATGATGACGGCGGAATCCGAGTGGGTGAAAACCGGCATAGGGTTGGAAGAGGTACACAGCGGAATCAGGCGGGTCGCTGAAGGGGTGGCCCCGCATGTCGAGCGCCTCCTTGCCGACGAGCGGGAACGGGCTGAGATTGCCACGAAAGTCTATTGGGGAAGTGACTTGGAGTGCGGCCACGTCAGAATGAACCTTGTCAACTACCCAGAGACGGGTACAACTGTTTGTCGGGCGTGCGTGTTGGAGAAGAAAGCTATTGAGGCCGAGCGGCAGCAGGTAACGAGACTGGATGAGGGTGGGGAGGAGAAGGTATGAACTTAGACCATAGAATTGTGGAAAGTTGGAAAGGCAGCGGTACTTATCTCTGCAAATGCGGCGCTTCAATAGAGGCTGGTAACGAGGATAAGCTCCGTTGGGGATTACTTGACCATTGCGTTGACCACGCCGAGAAGCAAGCGCGGGCGGAAGTGTTGGCGGCGTGTATCAGCGGAGCAAGGGTGTATTTTGATGATTTCCGCGACGTGCCGCCACCGCCCATAACTATTGAGGAAGTGATTCGCTTTTTGCGTGGTGTCCAACCCGCCGCCAAAGCCCTGGAAGAGTTGCGCCTTCGTAGCTATCGTGATGGAGCAACGGGGGCAGCCGTGTGGTTCGTCAAGCTACTTCACGGCCATTCTGAAGACCCGCCGGAGATGGGATGCAAGCCTGAAGCTATCAGCGAGAAGTTGGAAGAGTTGCTGCGGGAGTTTTTCCTTGATCCCCGAAGCAACTGCTTCCACGGAAGGAAACCACATGAAGCCTAATTGGCATAAGGATTTGAGCAACGGTGTTGTTGTTATAGTAATGCTAGTAGCCTACGCGCTTGTTATCTTGTATTCAGTTTTGCTTGGGTTGTGAAATGACACCCGAAGACACCCCCGAACTTCTAGCCCCCAGCCGGAGGAAGAAGCCCTACAAGTACAAGCGGCAGCTTCTAACGAGACTGGATGAGGAGTCAGGAAAATGAACGAATTTCACTGGTTCATGGCAGGAGCATTCGTCGGGGCTTTCATACAGGCCCAAGCGATTGGACTTGTGCTAGCTATCAGGAAGGCGCGAAGGAAGAACCAGCGCCCAACTGGATGAGGGTGGGGAGGAGAAGGGATGAGTGACAAGAAGGGCCTAATTGATTGCTATCTGGAATGCGTCAAGGATGACTCAAAAAAGGTCGAACAGTTTCTAAGGCTGCTCGTAGAATACACAAAGGAAGTCAATGAAACTGTCAGCAAGCGCATTCGGGCGGAAGTGTTGGCGGCGTGTATCAAGCTACTGGATGCGACACCAACGGCAGAGAGTGGTCTCGACAAAAGCGAAATCAGGGAAGCATTGCTCAAACTCCACCCCGCCGCCTCAGACCTGGAAGAGTTGCTGCGGGAGGCTGAGTTGAAAGGGTTAGAACGATTCCACCCTGACCATTGTTACGCAGCGAAGAAAGACGACCGGGTACGTTTTAGTTGGCCTTGCTGTGGAATAGGGAAACGCATCGTCGAGCTAGAGAAGGCCCACGCCATCGAGAAAGGAGGGTCGGGTGGATAATCTCCGCGTCCCGGCCCAGCTCTACGACCACCCCCGCCTGAAGGAGCTGCGGAAGGCCCTGGGGTACGAGGGGTACGGGATCTACATCGCCCTGCAGGGCTTCGTCGCGGAGAACGGCAAGGAGTACCGCGTGACGTTCGAGGACGGCTTCGAGTACTCACTGGCCAGCGTCGCCCGCGCGGTCGGGATCACCGTGCGGAAGCTCAAGAAGGTGCTCCCCGTGATGGCCGAGGTGGGCCTGATC
>SDBV01000442.1_pt1 | contig 59737 bp, 17 predicted proteins | sample 2277081 | NCBI WGS metagenome assembly SDBV01 (sample SAMN10402039, study PRJNA504765) | marine sediment metagenome | isolation source: marine sediment core GS10_PC15, 223 cmbsf | place: Arctic Ocean: Southern Knipovich Ridge | collected 2010
TTTCTAAATAAGGGTTTGACATGGGGCTTGATTTCGGGTATATTGCGTCGGTTAATATAGTAGAAACGATGGGAATATATGAAATTTACTGAACTTGGACTAAAACCGGAGATCCTTAAGGCTCTTAAGGCTATGGGCTATGAGGATCTGACGCCTATACAGGAAAAGACGTTTGCGCATATTCAATCGGGCAGGGATATGGTTGCTGTTGCCGAGACCGGCTCTGGTAAGACGGCTGCCTGCGGGATCCCGATGGTCGAGCGGATCGATACGTCGCTAAACGCTATCCAGGGGCTGGTACTTGTTCCTACGCGTGAGCTTGCCCTTCAATATGTCCGGGCTATTGCCGATATCGCAAAACAAAGCAAGGTGATCGCTTTCGCTGTGTATGGCGGGTTTTCCATGCAGATCCAACTCAGTAAACTCGATCACGGCGTCCATATTCTTGTCGCGACGCCGGGCAGGCTTATCGACCTGCTCTACAACAGCCCGCTGAGCTTATCGGAAGTTCGGACCTTTGTACTCGACGAAGCCGACGAAATGCTGAATATGGGTTTTATCACCGATGTCGAGTTTGTGCTGTCGTGCCTGATCCACGAGCACCAGACGCTACTGTTCTCAGCGACGATGCCAAGAGAGATCAAGGCTCTTACCGGCAAATACCTCAAGGATCCGGTACACATAGAACTGAACATAGATCAGATCGCACCGAAAAGTCTCAAACACCATTTTCAGCAGGTAAGCAGAAACACGCACTTCGATTCGCTTGTCAAATATATCAAAACCCGCAATCCTAAACAGGCGATCATATTCTGTAACTCAAGGCGAAATGTCGAAAAGCTCTTCGACCAACTTAAGGGAAAGTTCGATTCGGTTGATACCATACACGGCGGGCTTGATCAGTCCAGACGCACGTCGCTTTTTAATCGTTTCAGGAAAATGAATATACGGCTGATGGTAGCGACCGATGTGGCGAGCCGCGGGCTGGATTTTTCCCATGTAAGCCATGTTATAAATTACGATTTTCCCGCCAACCGTGAATCTTATACGCACAGAACGGGGCGAACCGCGAGGATGGGACATGAAGGTATTGCGATGACGTTTTTCAGTCGCGGTAATATGCGCGATCTGGCAACGATCATCAGGACAAACCATATTGAACCGATATGGGACGGTCAGGCGCCGGATCTGAAAAATATCTCCGGACGAAAAAGGCCGCAGGCAGGAAGAGGGCCGAAAAATAACTCAAACCGGCAACGCAGACGCCCGGCTGGCAGAAACACAACTCAAAAGAAAAACCACCGGCGCTAAAGATCCGTCCGCATAAGATCCTTTGCTACTACCATGGCATTCTCCTTAGCCTAAATATTTTACAAGCGTTTAAACGCCCTTTCCGACCATTTCAATCCTACAGGATTCCACAAATCGAAAATATACCAAGATCCCGGGCAAATGCAACTATTTATCCAGTACAGTAAGAAAAGGACCGGAAGCATCACACTCCCGGCCCTTTTTATCATCTTCAAACATCACTTACGGCAACCGGCCATATCGCGGCCGATCATAAACCACCGTCATTAGGGCGGCGAGTTCACCGTAACATCTGCGCTCCAACCGGTTTCATTGCCAAAGTCATCCCTGTATCTTACAGCATAAGTGCGTTGCCCCCACTGTTCGACCGGATTCTGCAGGGTCTCACTTTGCTGCCATGGCTGTTCGACGCCATCGATCCGGAACTGGTACCACTCACCGTTACCCTCTGGGTCAGTAGCAATCACAGCATCGATAAAATCATACCAAGACGAATAATGCCACCGATATCCATAGTTATGTATCGGACGCCCGGGCTGAATCTCAGCCGGATTAGGATCAGGAGCCTGATTGTCAACGACTCCGATTGTTATAAATACAGACGGCGACCAATCGGTATAGTTTCTATACGGCATATCATATGTGCGTACCCTGTATTCGTATGTTTCGTTGGCTATCAAACCGTCACCATCATTATCATCCGGCCAGGTCGGCCCATCTATATCTTCTGTATCGGTGCCATCAGTAATATGACTCGCTTCCCATACGATTTCGCCATTTCTCCTACGCTCAAACTCGTACCACACCCTTTTGGTCACACCGTCAACTGGATCGTTGTATGTATCGGAGGCATAGGGTACACCATCTATATCGTAATCAACGACTGTCATAACTGTCATGGTGACAGAGTTCTGTCCTCTAAGCGCCGGCCTACCGTCATCGATCAAATAATCGGGTGCGCCCAACCACCTACCTTCACCAGGCGGAATGTGTTCCGCACCAAATTGCGCACCTTTGCTCATACTGCCTGCGGTTATGTGGCTGTATCTATGGGTTGATCTGCGTTCTCTTGCCCTTACGACATAGTCTCTATCTTCGAAAACAACATTAAAGGTGTCAATAAATATATTAGACGGCTGCCAGTTGCCCTCATGGTAGCTTGGGTCGGTCATCCAGTAATTAGGATCGGTAGCAGCAGGATCGTATTTATCACTATTCGGATCAGTCGGATCAGTGTCAACATTATAGTACTCATTCTCACTGGTGCAGAAGTAGTACTCGACTTCGGTGCCGGTCCATTTGTCAAAAGCAGGTTTAACCGACATTCTTATCCGGTAAGGCGGAGTGCCCGCGTCCATATATGCGTCGATCGAGTTAGGCTCTTCAAGCCATACCAGCGGATCAGGCTGAGGTGACTGGTCATCAGGTTCAAGGTCACGACACTCGATAAAGATGCTGATATCTCCTAAGTAGTCGACAACACCATCATGCGTAATATCAGCGCCACTGCACCAGTCATTAGACTCGGAGCAATCCATCAGCAGATATTGATCGCCAGGGATATCCTCATTGTTTATAATTCCGTCACCTGCGACATAATCATACTGACCGTATGGATGCTCACTGCTCGGAGGATAAATGTCGCAAATAGCACATTTAAGCGTCAGCGACCTCGGATAATGGTAACCCATATCCACATCAAAGTTATCCGGGAGACCATCGGTCCGGGTCGTATACCCTCTGAGAAGACCAAGGGTATTGGATAAACCGCTTCCGGCATCAACACACGGGCTGTTTAGTTTGAGGTAATAACGGTATTCAAGCAGATTGCCGACCGAATCAAACAAAGGATCTTGTGTCTTATTAGTAGCATGATCATAGCTCAGATGTTCCTCGAGATCGATGCCGTCATCGACATGAAGACCGGTCTCTTCCAGAGCACCGTCGATAGTACTGTATGCAATGTCAAGCGTCGCTTCTCTCGGATCAAACTCAAAACCGGTGCCAAGGTTTATCTGGCCGCCGCTGTCTTTGGCGATGTTATTCCAGAAGATGCTGTTGGTGACAAGGGTTTCGCTTTCATACGAACAATACATTCCGCCGCCAAAGCCGGAACTGCCAAGTACACTAAACTCGCCCGTAGCTTCATTGTCGGCAATAGTACTGTTTTCGATCTCTATATCAGCATACCAGTTCACCGATATACCACCGCCATCACGACCGGCATCATTGTTGACTATCAAGCAGTTCTTAACAATCGAAGGTTCTTCGCCCATGTCAGTAAAGAATATACCACCACCGGAAGCACTGGCAAAATTACTTGTGATAACACTGTCAACGATCGTAGCAACAACGAAATCATCTGTCATATCGTCGTAAACAATCTTCGCACTGACAGCCGACAGATACACACCGCCGCCGCGTCCAAGGACTATTTCCCCGACAACATCTGTTGTACCGGCGATATTTCCATGCACCTGGCAACCTCTTATATAGGCTGAACCGTTACTGCCGTATATACCGCCGCCCTGATATGCTCTGTTGCCTGTAACAGTAATTCCGTACAGTTCAGGTTCTGCCTCGTTCCAGTAGATACCTCCGCCACGGTCGGCTTCATTGTCTTTGACAACAGGCGGGAAAGTCTCTGCCTGCATATCTATATAATCCTTAAAGGTAATGGTCGCGCCATCGGCAAATGCCAGACCACCGCCATGACCGAGATGAGGATCGAGATTATTTGCTTCGTCTCTCGTACGTCCGCCAGGGCCGGCACCTTCTGCGGACCAATCATAATTGCCGCCAGGCAGATCCCGCGTAGCAAAGTTCTCTTTGATCGTACAACCATAGAATTCAACCGTGGAAGTAGCGGCACAATAGATACCACCACCAAAGCTCGGTATCTCATAGACAGACTGAGGCTTTCTCACTTCGCCTGCCGACGGTACACCGCCCAAGCCGCTGATACCACCCTGTGTACGGTTACCTGTAATGGTACAGTTTGTGAATATCGGCGAACTATCCTCTGCGCAATATACGCCACCGCCCATACCGGTATAGTGCCTGAACGATTCTTCGTAACCCATTTCTTCCCATGAATCGGAGACTATGTATGGATCCGACCAAAGTCCACCAAAACCAGCACTGATATCATAATTTCCAGAGAACTCACCCGGAATGATGCTGGCATCTGCGCCGTTACCGCCGTTACCGCCCGTCGCGGAACATCCGCTGATCACAGTATTATTGATTTCCGGGCTTGCGCTTTGGCCGATGTATAAACCACCACCTCTGGCCCATCCGCCCCAACCGCCACGTCCGTTTGGTGTTGTAATATAGACATCACTCTGGATGCCATTACCGGCATGACCGCCTCTGATATGGAAGTCCCGGATAACGCAGTTATTGATAGTTGGGCTCGAATATGGCTGGCATACGATACCGCCGCCTTCAATGTTGAGACCATCGAAACCATCAAGGTGAGCAGGGACGGTTCCTAAACCGATGCTGCCGTCAGAGGCATTACCTCCATGCCATCTGCCGTCGGCAACAGTAATACCACTGAGAGAGGTTTCCTTACCTGCGTTTCTCGTAAACGTGACGGCAGGACCAGAACCGTCGGAAGTTATTATCGTAGCGGCCACCACATCGAGGTCATCCGGATTCTCACTGGTTATCGTGATCTCCTTATCGACATAGATCCCCGCGAAGATACCCGTAGGCACCCTGACGGTGTCGCCGTCTCTGGCCATATCAATAGCATCCTGGATCGTGATGCCGTCGACGACGTCGATAGTCTTAGGTTCGACATCTGTATCTGCCGTGAGGTCTATCGGATAGTGATACCCCAAATCGACCATCTGGGAATCAGGCGTGTTATCGATCCGTGTGGTATAGTCACTCAAAAATTGTACATACAGCGGCTCTGACAGCAGAGGCGCTAACCCTCCTGCATCTACATCATACCCGCTGGCTAAACCGCTTCCGGCATCAATACACGGGCTATCTGGTTTGAGATAATACCGCTTCTCAGGCACATAATTGAACGAATCGAACAAGGGGTATTGCGTAGTAATATTATTGGCATCATATATCAGATTCTCGATATCGATACCATCATCGACATGAAGGCCATTCTCTTGCCGTGCACCGTCGATAGTGCTGTATGCGATATCAAGCTTCGCTTCTCTCAAATCAAACTCAAAACCGGTAGCAAGGTTTATCTGGCCGCCACTGTTGGCGATGTTGTTCCAGAAGATGCTGTTCCTGACAACGGTTTCGCTGTGATACGAGCAATACATTCCGCCGCCGAAGCCGGAACTGCCGAGTACACTAAACTCGCCCGTAGCCTCATTGTCGGCTATCGTACTGTTGACAATTATCGGTTTGGCATACCAGTTCACGGAGATACCACCGCCATCACGACCGGCATCATTGTTGACTATCAAGCAGTTCTTGACAACTGAAGGTTCTTCGCTTATGTCGGTAAAGAATATACCGCCACCAGAAGCACTGGCAACATTACTTGTGATAACACTGTCAAATATCTCAGCGGTAACAGCAGTAAGATATATTCCGCCGCCACGTCCAAGGACTATTTCCTCGACAGTACCCTCCATACCGGCGACATTTCCTCTTATCTGGCAGCGTTCCATATATACCGAACCATGGCTACCGTAAATACCTGCACCCTGATAGGCCCTGTTGCCGGTAACGCTAATTCCGTAGAGTTCAGGTCCTGCCCCGTCCCAGTAGATACCTCCGCCACGGTCAGCTTCATTATACCTGACAACAGACAGGGTGATCTCTGCTTGCTGAGTTATATAGTCTTCGAAAATAACGCTCGCGCCATCGGCAAATGCCAGACCGCCGCCATGACCGAGATAAGGATCGATATTATTTGTTTCATCTCTCGTATGTCCGCCAGGGCCTTCGCTAGCTTCGGACCAATCGAAATTGCCGCCAGGCAAGTCTCGCGAAGCAAAGTTATTTTCGATCGTACAACCGCGGAATACAACATTGGAACCCGTAGCACAGTAAACACCGCCACCAAAACTCGGTATCTCATAGACAAACTGAGGGAATCTCTGCTCGCTGCCTACCAAGTCCGCACCGCCAATACCACTGAGACCACCCTGCGTATGGTTACCCGTAATGGTACAGTTTATGAATGTCGGCGAACTATTCTCTGCGCAATATACGCCGCCGCCCATACCAGTATACTGAGTAAACGGTCCATCATAGCCCATCATCTCCCATGGCGCAAAGTAGGCGTTCGACCACAGTCCGCCGAAACCGGCTATTATCTCATAATCTCCAAATACCTCATCCGTAACGATGCTGGCATCTGCGCCGTTACCGGCGTTACCGCCTGTCGCGGAACATCCGCTAATCTCAGTATTGATGAAAGTTGGGCTTGCGTCTTCGCCAATGTATACACCGCCGCCTCTGGCCCAGCCGCCCCAGCCGCCACGCCCGTTAATCGGGACGGGAACATCACTCTGGACGCCATTACCGGCGTGGCCGCCCCTGACATGGAAGTCACGGATAACGCAGTTTTTGATAGTCGGGCTCGAACCCGGACGGAAATAGATACCACCACCTCCTGCGGGATAACCATCGTAACCATCAATGTGAGATGGCTCGGTTTCTGACTCGGTGTTGCCGTTAGCGGCATCGACGACATACCATCTACCACTGGTAAGAGTAATACCATTGAGTGAGGCTCCGTCGCCTGCGCTTCTTTCAAATATGATGGCTTGACCAAGATAACCTTCGGAACTGATAATCGTAGCAGCCACCACATCGGGGTCATCCGGATTTTCACTGGTAATCGTTATTTCCTTATCGATATAGATTTCCGAACCATCGTAGGTACCCGTAGGCAGCCTGACGATATCACCGTCTCTGGCCATACGAATAGCATCCTGAATCGTGAGGCCACCGGCGACATTGATAATAGTAGGTTCGTCGCCTGCACTTGCGGCAGTGGTTATAAACTCGAATTCGTTAGACTTGTCGGCATCATAGATAGTAACTGTTTGTCTCACGTCAAACCTCGGAAGGAAGTTGTCTTCATTAGCTTCCATCCACAGGTTAACCTTGGGCTTTATATACTCGACGCACTCTTCAGCAGATATCCAGCCATAACCGATGTCTTCCGGATTGTCATCGTCATCGGCATCGCCGCTCATCGCTTCAAGCAGGTAATAAGTAAACACTCCATGCCGCAGTACCGAGCTTTCCCATACAGACTGAACTGCATCACCGGCAACCAATACTACACCGACTTCATTGCCAATAAGATCTGAGGCAAAACCATCACCCTGAGCAAGAGCCAATCCTCCTAATCCTCTTGATGTTAACATATTTGACATCCCGGTCGTGCTTCTACCGACAAAACCTGCGTCAATGATGATAACGTAGTTCTCAGTACCGAGGTTATCTACATTGAGCCAATCGCTGAACTCATCATCGCTTATATTATCAAAATTATAGGTGACTAGATATTCCTCGATCCCATCTACTTCATCGAGCGGTTCTTCATCATCATCGGTCGTACCGTGACCGGAGAAGTAGAACAGGAACTTGTCATCATGATCCATCCTCTTTGCCATTTCTTCGATAGCTTGATGGATATCGTTCTTGGTAGCCTCATCATCAAGCAGCATTACGATATTTTCAGCTTCCCAGTTCTCGGAATCGACAAGTGTGTCCCGAATATCTCTCGCGTCATTCGTCGGCCAGATAAGGTCGTTGACAAAACCTTCATAATCCATAATTCCAACGATGACCGCATAGTATTCGGTACGCTTCTTCTCGTACTGAACTGTTACGATCTTGCCATCTTCATTCATCGTAACAAAATTGTTCGGATCTACGGAATAATCATTATCGGTACCTGACCACTCGACCTGGTAGTCGGAAAGATCATTTGGTTCGTAACCTTCCGGCAGTGGTCCATACAGATCGGTCAACTCAGACAGGTCAATATCTACCACCGAATCCCTGTCATAATATTCATTAAGAATGATCACAGAGTCGACACCATCAAGGTCGAAGAACTCAACCGTCAGGAGATATTGCTTTATAAAGGTTACATAAACCACCTTATCTTCGCTTAAGGTCACATAGTTGACACTACCGGCGACTTCATCGTCATCGGTACCGGTCCACTGAACCTGATAGCCTACCGGAATATCACTCGTCACTTCAATACGAATCGTGGTGTATTGATCTTCTGTCCTCTGGTAAGAACCGTTCGCTTCAAGCACTGCCGAAACAATGCCGTAGGCCTCTAACTCCAACTCAATGTCGACAACATTCGGCTCGTCAATATTCGCAAGAAGAACGACCAACTTATGTTGCGGCACATTGTCCCCGAACCAAGCACGATGGTAACCCATATCAACAATAGCATTAGGATCTCCATCGTCACCGTCATCTGGCAGAGAGTTGGTTCGTGTTGTATATGTATCCATTGCAATGTTCGGATCAGATGCAAGGCCGCTACCGGCATTGACGCATGGGCTCTGAACTCTCTGACCGGCGTCAAACTGATTGAGATAATAATCGCCGATAAACAATGGATCCTTGCGGAGAATATAGCTACTGGGATCCCATTCGTATTCATAATAATCCCAGTCGGCAATAACTTCACCGTTGAGTATGGCACCATCTTCAACGTAGACCGGGCCATGTAATTCAAAGCCTGTCACCGCTGCACCAACATTTATAAGCGGCTTGGTGATAGCAACCTTTGTATCCGTTACCGGCTCACCCGTTGAGATAAGAAGCAGCCTGATCTCGGCGGGAGTAAGGTATCTGCCTGACTCTTCCATCACCGCCGACTGAATAACCGCCACCGCACCTGCGGCAAACGGACAAGCCGAAGAAGTGCCAGCGAAATCAGGCACATAATCACCAATGGTATATCCAGGCGCACCGACAATATCTGTCGTATAGACAGGGTCAGCAGGCGCCAGTATATCGAGGTTCTCGGCAGTGTTAGAATATTCGGTTACTTCGCCTGTAGTATCATAAACAGCACCTACGGAGATAACATCGGACATCGCCGCAGGCCAGCTTATTCCCTGACCGGCAAAACCGTCATTACCGGAAGCTGCGAGGATCGTTATACCTGCCGATACCAGATTTCTTGCCGCCAGTGTCATTGCCGGAGAATAAGCATCGGCGTCACTGGAGTTATTAATTGGCGGCCCGCCACCCCAACTGTTGCTGCAAACCATAATCGGGTTATCACGGTCGTCATTTCGATGTGTCAGACACCACTCCCAAGCCGCAAGCGTATCATCAGAAAAGAAGGAATCTTCCTCGTCAAGGGTTGCCTTGAGTGCATATATCTTGGCATTCGGCGCTACACCGCCAATATAATCTTCAACGCTTCCCAGATCGCCCGCGGCGATACCGGCACAAGCGGTACCATGTGCATGTGCGTCTAAAGGCGCCGGTCCTACGGGCATCGGATCAAGATCGTCTTCAGCTATATCATAACCGCCGATCACCTTATCATTCGGGAAAAGGTCCCCGCCCAATCGCGGATGCGTATAGTCAACACCGCTATCGACGATCGCGATACTTATTCCGCTACCGTCAAATATGGCCCGCGTTTCAAGAGCATTACCAAGAGGGATCGCTTGAGCAAGGTTAAGGTTGATCGTGCGCACCGGCTCAATAAACGCCACTAAAGGATTAGCGAGTAATTCGTCAAGACCGGCTTGGGTAATCTCACCAGAGAAACTGGCTTGGTTTACAAACCTGTGCCGAAGCGTAAAGTTCGGACCCTGCTGGAATGGTGATTGACCCGATGTCTGATTCAATACCTGATCCTGCAATTGATATATCTCGGTCTTGAGAGCATCAGCGGACACCTGTAAGTTCCAGTTGACATTCTTTGCACTGGAAGGCTCAACAAGTGTTACAATAACCTTGACGACCCCGTCGACATTCAAAGCACCATAAACCACATCAGGATCGGTAACAATGGCACCTGAACTCGGATAACTTAAATCGCTAATAGAAATGTCGCCTATACCATCCTGTGATGGTGCGTTAGGATCGATATCGGGACCTATATCGGAATAGCTTATCGTAAGAGAAGCCGGGAACGGGAAGAATAGATTACCGCCGCCGACCGCAAGCTGGGCACCGCTGAAAGCAGTATTGCCCCAGATAATACTGTCAATAACATCTGTCACGCTCGAATAGGAAGTGTACAAGCCGCCGCCAAGAGACTTTACGCCTGTAACAATATTGTCGGCGATAGTGGTGTTCGTGATGTCGATGTCGGAATACCAGTTGACCGATACACCCGCACCGTCTCGACCGGAGATATTGTCTGTGATCAGGCTGTTGGCGATTATCGACTCATAGCTGTAATCCTGGTCACTGCCAAAGAAGAATATTCCGGCACCCGAAGCCGATGCACGGTTGTTCCTGAAGATGCAATCGATAACTTCCGACTTTGAAGCCAGACTGTAGAAACCGCCGCCGCGGCCATAAGTCTCTCCGACTTTAACCGTAGGAGGTGTCGGTGTTTCCGGATCGTCGTCGTCGGCTGTGCCATCGTCGATTACCGGGATGGGCATTACAGGTGACAGAGTCGCTCTGTTGCCGGCAAACGTCGAATTTACGATCTTAGCCGTTGAATCCAACGAATACGCACCGGCACCGTGATATGACGCATTGGTTTGGAGGTCGCTGTTTGTTATTACGACATCGGAGTCTTTCCAGTAAACCGCACCGCCGATGCAGGCCTCATTACCGGTAAATGTACAGTAGTCAAATCTGGCAGTGATATTTTCTTCGAAAGCAACGGCACCGCCGTAACTTACATAGTAATCGTCGTTTTGCTCGGCAAGCGACCTGTCAGCAGCATTGTTGTCAAACGAGCAACTCGTAAACTCAACGTCACAATCTTCTTTCACATAGACTGCACCGCCGAAGTTTTCCATACTTATCGCCCTGTCAGGTTTGCGGAAATTGATACCACCAACGCCGGAAAAACCGCCGTAACTGGTGTTGTTATTAAACTCACAGTTGTCGAACTTCATGCTCGAACTGTCACGACAGTAAAGCGCGCCGCCGTAACCGCTGTATTCCCAATGCGGATCATATTCGCCGGTGAAACCTAAAATGGTGCCGAATACCGTTGTGAAGCTTCTCCATGTAGGCCAGACATAGTTCTCATACGCGTGCCAGTAGCTATCCCAGTCATGAATGGACCAGTCCGGGGACCAGTCGCCGAAACCGCCCCAGGTACCGTACGAATCGTACTGCCAATTATCCTCGAAACGGGCGTATGGTCCGTACTTTTCTGTAAACATGTAGCCATAGGACCAGCCATCCCACCAGAAGTCAAAGTATCGATCTTCCAATGTATCGGACCACTCCCAGTTACCACCTCTACCACCGTGTTCCGGACGTGCCGGAGGATAGCTGTCACCGCCATCGCCGCCGGTACCGCCCTGGGCAAAGCAACCCTCAAATACACAGTTATAGAATTCCGGATGGCTTTCCGTCGTAATGTAAACCGCACCGCCATAAGCCTTACCTGCCCAGCCGCCGTCACCGCCGATCGTATGCGCGGCATGGCCATCTTCACCTCTGCCGCCGTTACCACCGGTCGCCGAGCAATTGACGAATCGGCTATCGGCGATTATCGGAGAACTGTTATATATCGCCAGCGCACCGCCAAATATACTCGTAGCGTCACTGCCATCATGGCCACCAGGTATAGTACCAGCCGGTGGATAGCTAACGCCGTTAGCACCGGACCAGTTATTATCAACGAAATAGACATTCTGTAATTTGCACTTGCTGTTGAATATCTGCATTCTGCTGCGGGTGATCGTCAGACCCTGGATCAGCGTTTGCGGTCCGGCGTTGGCAACGGTTATATGATAACCGCTAAGTACCGTAGCGCCCACCACGTCAGGGTCGTCCGGGTTAAACCCGCTAAGTGTAACAGACTTATTAATGATCCTTATGTCATCGTAAGGATAGACAGAATCGTACACACCCACAGGAATAAGAACTATATCGCCGTCTTCGGCGGCTTCTATCGTCCGCTGTATGGTCGTATACTCAGATGTACTGCCGACAACCAGCGTACGCGGCTGCTCGAATCGTATCTCGATATTCTTATCCGAACCCATCACAACAACATTGACAAGCTCCCTGGATGAGTCATTAACTGTTCCGCCCGACCAGTGATCGATACGATACCCGGCGTCGGCTGTTGCGGTTATCGTAACCGCACTGCCAACCAGATATCCGCCGCTTGCCAGTGGATCGGGGCTTACCGTAAATGTTCCATGACCGCCGACAACAGCTACCGTCAGGTTATAAGTGTCAACACTCGCTGCATTCGGATAATGATAACCTAAGTCGACCTCTTTCTCATCAAGCATACCATTCGGGTCCGTCGTATAGGAGTCCAGTGCAATGTTTGGATCTGACGCATAGGCACTACCGGCATTGACAGCGTCACTTAGTGACTGTTCCAGATAGTAATTACCGATAGGCCCTGAAACAAATTCAGGATCGTTGCTAATATTCGTCGCGTCAAGATCGGCATACGACTGCGTAGTAACACCGCCTGTAATGGAATCATATACCACATAATCTGCTGCCGCATTGTTATTAAACAGCGAATGCTCGACAACCGCCCCGGACGTATAGTCATCCTCTTTGGATATCGCGTATAGACCGCAATTATTGAATATCGAATCAATGACAGTTATGTAGGAGTTCCAGTCACAGGCGATCGCTCCGCCATACATACCGGCTGAGTTATCACTGAACGTTGTATTGCTGATCTCGGCATTTGCCTCGAACGCACAGTACACACCGCCGCCTTCACTGACCGATTCATTACCAGTCACCAGACAGTTGCTCATTATATGATCCATCGTCACGTCACCGCCATAGAATGCCACGCCGCCACCGCTGGAATTGTCACCTGTCATCGTATTATCCTGAATAGCACAATCAGCGATAACCACATCGGTATTGAGACAGGCAAAACCACCGCCCAAACCGTAGTTAGCCCTTGCGGTATTTGTATTGATGCCGCCGCCGGTCATCTCGACCGTACCGTCGACCAGGCACAGACCGCCGCCGTGCTGAGCAGTATTACCAAGGAAGTAAGTATCGGTTATCGAACCTTCGAAGTGGTCCGCGTACAAACCACCGCCGCCGAGTGCGGTACCTGCGTGGACGCCGCCTGCAAAGGCTGTGTTGCCAGAGAAGCTGCAAGTATCGATCGTAAGCGACAAAATCGTAATAGGAATATCACTGAAATAGTTAGGGTCGAGGTTCTCAATGACATATACGGCCCCGCCGCTGCCGCCTGCACTGTTACCGCTAAAGGAACTGGTGGTAAACGCAGTATCACTTCTGCTGTGAACGGCACCGCCATGATCGGAGGTAAAGTTATCTCTGAAATCACTATCGGTCACTGTAAGCAAGCCGAACGGACCAATATCTATGGCACCGGCAGGAGCCTGGCCATACACCTCTTCAGAAGTCTGATCCCCTAAGGTAGTAATATAGTCGCCGTAGTAATCAAACGGATTGTATAAATCGTCGTCACCTGATTCGAAACTGTACTTCTCATACGAGTCACTCTCACTTAATCCAAGGTTGCCCGTAAACACACACCCGACAACACTTAAATTGCTCTCGGCACCGCAGAATACCGCACCGCCAAGGTTTTCGTCAAACTGACAGCTATCTAATGTTATATCCGTATTGTTATCGGCATAAATAGCTCCGCCCCTCGTATATATCGGGGTAATATCGAAATCGCTTTCATAGAAATCGTAATAATAGAAGCTGGTATACTCTGATTCATAGGCCCTATTCTCTGTGAACTGGCTGTTGACGATCGTGATCGAAGACTTCGACGCATCCGACCATATAGCGCCACCGGCAATCTGTGCGAATGCAACTGACTCACCCGGCGCACCATTATAGGAATCACCATGCACACCTCCCTGGCCGCTCTTGCCGGGAATGCCCTGAGTCGCTACGTTGTTGATAAACTTACAATCTATGATCGTCGGGCTCGATCCGTCCTGGCAATATATACCGCCTCCGTTACCACCGCCATAAGCTGCGCCGCCGCGTCCGCCATTACCACCGAGACCATCACCACCATGACCGCCATTACCGCCGCTGCCGCCCATAGCCAGGTTGTCCTTAATAATACAGCCTTTAATGATCGGGCTGCTGTTGTCGATACACGCGATAGCGCCGCCATAACCATTACCGAAACCGTCACCGCCGCGTCCGCCACCCAGTTCTATAGGAGGATCGACAAATTCTCCGAATGCAACTGAACTACCGTCACCACCCTGACCGCCGCTTACCGTACAATCGGTTATCACACAGTTAAGGATCGTCGGTGAACTTGCATTCTCACAGAAGATACCGCCGCCGTAACCGTTCGGATCCGTCACGCCGGAAAGATTGTAAGGATTGAAGTAATTGCCATAGAACCACGGAGAGTAATAATAGTAGTACGAATAGGAATAGGAATAGTAAGAACCAAACCAAAAATAAGAGTCTTCGAAGTAATCCGGAGGAGCGTCCTCACCGGATGCCGCTACTGTAACAGGGTCGTCACTGTTATCGACAACACCATCGCCGTTTGTATCGGGGTCTTCCAGATCAAATGCGTCTCTACCGACATAACTCATAATATAACCGTTCTTGATGGTAAACCCTGCCACAACAGTATTTGGATCTTCACCACTGTGGAAATGGAACGCGCGACCTGAATTATAACGGTTTGCGCGAACATCGATTATCGTCGCCGCTATGACCTCAGGATCATCCGGATCGATGGACATAAGTGTCAGGCTCTTACCCTGCAAGTCGATCCCGTTAGGCTCATCAATATAATATGTGCCCGGCGCAACAATAACCTGATCGCCGCTGACTGCCGCGTCGACACCCAACTGGATCGTCGGGAACTGTGCCGTCGGAACAAGGATCTTGTGAGTAACCGCTTCCTGGAACCGGACCTGGACATGCCTGTCCCTGTTCATCGTCACAGTCACATCGTTATCATTCCAGTTTATGCCGTCGTCAACGTCGCTCCACTTGGCAACTCTCCAGCCGGGATCGCCATTTTCAGGATCAGCAAGCAGTGAAACCACCGCCGTATTGGGATCATATAGATCACTGACACCAGGTATATAGCTGACACCGTCGGATTTAAGCACCGTAACCGTACCGTGGTCCCCGGTAAGCACATACGAGCCGTCAGGATTAGATACACCCAAACCAACGATCGTACCGTCTGCATTAACGATCTCAACGGTAAGAGAGCTTCCGTATTTATCGACATAGATCTTGACCGTCCTGTCTCTATCCAACGTTACGACATTGGTGTTGAGGTCTCCAGAATCATCAAGAGCATCATTGTCGGTCCCCTTCCACTCGATAACGCTAAAGCCGTACTTATCTTCCGCGGTCATCGTTACCTGCGTACCATATTGATATATCAGATTCGGGTCATTCGGATTAGCATCATCCGGATAATGTGATATAGTTGGCGGCGAATCGGGATCGAGAACACCGTCGATGTACTTGAGGATCGTGAGCTCATACTCGCCAACCTCGAATGAGGCGTGATGATAACCCATATCAACTCTGTCATGGTCGGCAAAACTATATGTCGCTGTCGTATAGTTTGGGTCGTCCACATAGTTAACAGATGCAGGGTCACCTGCATCGACACAATTACTATCGGCGATCTGACCGGATTCGATCTGACTGAGGAAGTAGTCACCTACGAAAAGGGGATCAAGGTCGATATTGTGCGTACTCGGCTCCCAGCTATTGGGGTCAGTCTCCGTCCCCCAGCCGATGATCTCGCTGCCGTTGACCTGATCCTCATAAGGCCAGGTGAAACGGCTTCCCTCGATCATATTGATCGCGTCAAGAACCGCATCGACAATTTCAGAATCATCCGGCGCTTCCAAAGCCACACCACCTGTATCTTCCGCCAGATCCATGAAGTGAGCGGTGTTGATCGCATCACGCATAAGATGTGTTCCAACCAGAACCGAGAAGATCATGATATCGTTGGAATTTGCGACATCGACAACATCCTGGAACACATAATCTGTGTCAGGTTCAGGATCTTCCGGGCCTATATCGCCCATGAGTACTATAACACGATTTGTAGTAACAGCACTTCGCCAATCCGGACCAGGCGAGGTATTGTTTATGGCGTCGATCCTTCCCGATACGGTCAGACGCTGCACAAGAGCATCATTATCGATACAGTGCATCAGAGCCGAATACACAGATTCTTCTCCTGAACCACCACCAGTTCCCATCTGAGCCAAACCGGCATTGATAACCTGAAGATTGTTTGTTAGCGGACAATAGTCTCTGTAGAGGTACTCAACATCCAGGAAACCACCCATTGCATTTATATTACGATAACCTACAATACTTATCCTGTAGTCATCTGCCACAGCGGTAATCTGTTGTATGATCTCATCGATCGAGTCACGAACAGCATCTATCGTAGCGCCCATGCTGCCGGTAGTATCGATAACAAATACAATATCAAGGTCCTTATTAACTCTCGCGATCTCCGGCACGGGTTGGATGTCACTGTAGGTTATGTCAATTGTAGACGGATAGGACTCATACATATTTCCGCTGCTGACACCAAGTTGTGAACCGCTCGGTGCAACATTTTTCCATAGAATACTGTTTTTGACTTTGACGTTACTTGCATAAGATGCGAACAGACCGCCGCCGTAGGCCTCGGCCCTGACGGCTTCGTTACCTGCGATCGTACAATTTGTGATAGTCGGTTCGGCGTACCAGTTAGCTGATATTCCACCACCATCGATGCGCGCGATATTGTCTGTGATAAGACAGTTCGTAAACTCAGGTGAACTTACGCTTTCCGGCCAGAAATATTCCGGGTTACCGGCTACATAGATACCACCACCGGAACCTGTAGTAAGGTTATCGCTGATACGGCTATCCGCAACAATACCGTCGCTGCCCCACATGTACAAACCGCCGCCATAACCAGGCTCACTGATCGTAGCCTCACCTATATCCTGCTGAAGTTCGCTCGTCCGGGCCTCATTGCCGGTGAACATTGTTCGTTTGATGTCAACAACTGAATCGATCACATAGAGGCCGCCGCCGAGATTCGCTTCGTTTTCAAGGAAGTTAGCATCTGTGACCTGCAGGTCAATAACATTGACGAAATATCCGCCGCCGCCAACAGGTGCACTGTTGTATTCGATATGCGACAACTCAGTAATGACGATCGTATTGGCATCGGCGGCATAGATCGCGCCGCCATAACCAATGTATAGGTTTGTATAGTATTCTCTGATCTCCGGATGCGTCGCATGCTCCGACGGATCCGTACTGTTTTCGGCAAACACGCAGGATTTAAATTCTACATTAGAGTCTTCACCGCAATATACCGCACCACCGAAACTCGGGATTTGGTAATCCTTGCGAGGCTGAATTATCCAGTTGTCACTGCCGTGACCGGTAACGCTGCCCTGGGTATGACTGTTATCAAAGCTGCAATTGACAAACTTAACATTTGTACCCGGACCGCAACCAGCGGCACCGCCAAACGCGCTGTAATTCCACGGTTCATCCTGCTCCGGGTCTTCGTGCGTACCACCGCCATAACCAGGCATACTTGTTCTTGGACCACTAGGATTACCGGCATTTCCACCTTTACCTGCCTGAGCGAATGAATTGCTGAAGCTGCATCCTTCGACGACAAAATCACCCGAGCCCGCAATATAGATAGCACCACCGAAAGCGCTTCCGGCTACGCCGCCATTACCGGTCACCGACCAGTTATAGGCATCTCCACCGTTTCCAGCGAGTCCGCCGATAGCCTGACTGTCGATAAATGTGCAATCCAGGATCGTCGGTACGCCGTTGTCACCGTTTACATATATAGCGCCGCCATAGGCACTACCGCCGGGACCTCCGTAGCCGCCGTCGCAGTCACCATCATCCACATTGTCCGTACCTCTTGCGGATGAGCCGTCACCTCCGTTACCGCCGTCACCGCCATAAGCACGACAGTTGTCAAACGTACAGTTAAGTATTTTCGGGTTTCCGTAAACAACATGTATACCGCCGCCGCCTGCGCTATCGCCGTAACCACCGTCACCGCCATTAGATTCTTTTGGACCGTCACTGTCATCGGCAGCGCCGGCGACACCATCTGAAGCATTGCCACCACCAACATAACAATCAATGAACACACAATTTACAATAGTGTGGTCACCACGGACGATCACGCCACCAGCGCGATTAAGAATATCTCTAGGCTCAAACGGATAGCCGTGGGCACCGGCAGCACTCAGACCGCCATAGAAAGAATTGCTGCCGTTTCGAGCATTCTTGAAAGTTATGCCGTTAAGGATACATCCTCCGCCTTCAGCGGTACCGGTCAGATCGAATCCGTAAGTCGGACCCTCGCTCGCAGACCCTGTACCATCCATATCGATAATAGTGGTCCCGACGACCTCGGGGTCATGAGGATTGGCGCTTGATATGGTTATATTCTTGCCGACAATATCAAACTCTCTGCTTATATAAGTGCCCGGTTGAATTATGATCGTGTCGCCATTTTCGGCGAGGTCTATCGCTTCCTGTATGCCAATGTACGGCAAATTGCCCGGGACGTTAATAACGCGTGATATGCCGAATCTGACCGTAACCTCCCTGTTCGTATCCATAAGGATAGTCTTGGTATTGGACAGATCGAAATCGCTATCGGTGCCGATCCATTCCTTAACGGCATAACCCGGGTCGGGTATCGCTGTAATCTCGATCTCCGAATCCGCCTTGAAGCTTCTGCCGTTGGGATCCACCATTCCTGGACCGATGACATTTCCTGGACCAATGACATTTACTGTAAGCTCGAATTCATCCTTATCGATAAAGACCGTAACTAATGTATCATTTATTATCAGTACTGCATTTTCAGACTCCACGCTTTCATCGTCTATCGTACCGCTCCAACCCGCGACGTGATAACCATTGGGACCATTGGGATCTTCGGGAACACCCGAAACACTTATCGCTACCTGGTGATACTTAGTGTAGAGTGCGTTGGGATCGGAAGGCTCAAAGACGATCTCGTATGCAAAATCGGGTTCAGGGTCGATCACATAAGCAAAGTTCAGCGTAAACTCTTGTGCGGCGCCGTAATGATATCCGAGATCGACCTCGTTGGCATCCGGCAAAAAGTCGGTAGCTGTTGTGTAGTTCAACTTGTTAATGTAATCAGTTGACGCAGGGTCGCCTGCATTCACACATGGGCTGTCTTCAGACTGGCCGGCCCTTATCTGCCAGAGGAAGTAACCGTTAATAAAGTTCGGATCTTCCATTATGATATGGCTCTCCGGATCCCATTCGTAAGTGTCATAATCCCAGTCGGTAATAACTTCACCGTTAAGCATGGCGCCGTCTTCAACATAGACCGGAGCCTGCATCACAAAGCTTGACACCGCTGCACCAACATCTACAAGTGGCTTGGTGATATCAACCTTTGTATCCGTTACCGGCTTACCGGTTGACACAAGAAGATATCTGATCTCGGCTGGAGTAAGGTATCTGCCTGCCTCTTGCATCGCCGCCGACTGAATAGCAGCAACCGCACCTGCGGCAAACGGACAAGCAGAAGAAGTACCATTGAAAAATGGCATATAATCACCATCTGTATATCCATCCTCACCGACGATATCTGTTGTATACATCGGGTCAGCAGGCGCCAGAATATCGAGGTTCTCAGCCGTATTCGAATACTCGGTCACATCGCCAGCAATATCATAAACAGCGCCTACAGAGATAACATCGGACAGTGCCGAAGGATTGCCTATTCCTTGGCCAGCATAACCATCATTACCAGAAGATGCCAGGACCGTTATGCCCGCCGATACCAGGTTTCGTGCCGCCAGTGCCATCGCCGGAGATGCGGCATCGGCGTCCTCAGGATTATCATATGGTATGAAGCCTCCCCAACTGTTGCTGCAAACCAGAATCGGGTTATCCGGATCGTCGTTTCGATGATCCAGGCACCACTCCCAAGCCGCAAGAGAATCGTCATTAAAAAAGATACCTATATTGTCAGGAGTTGCCTTGAGTGCGTATATTTTGGCATTGGGCGCAACACCGCCGATATAATCTTCAATGCTTCCCAGATCTCCTGCCGCGATACCCGCACAAGCGGTACCGTGTGACACTCCGACATCCATCGGATCAGGATCGTCTTCGCCAAAATCATAACCGCCGATCACTTTATCATTCGGGAACCCGCCCCCGCCCAGTCGCGGATGCGTATAGTCAACACCACTATCGACGATCGCGATACTTACTCCGCTGCCATCAAATATGGGCCGCGTTGCAAGAGCATTACCAAGAGGGATCGCTTGAGCAAGATTAAGGTTGATCATGCGCACCGGCTCAATAAATGCTACGAAAGGATTAGCTAACAATTCGTCAAGACCGGCTTGGGTAACCTCACCCGAGAAACTGGCTTGGTTTACAAACCTGTGCCGAAGCGTAAAGTTCGAACCCTGCTGGAATGGTGACTGTCCTGCTATCTGATTCAATACCAGATCCTGCAGTTGATAGATTTCGTCCCTGAGAGCATCTGCTGATGCCTGTACGTTCCAGTCAATGTCCTTTGCACTGGCAGGGGCAACGAGTGTTACAATAACCTTGACGGTTCCATCGACACCCAAAGTACCGTAAATCGCATCAGGATCGGTAACGATCACACCTGAACTCGGATAACTTAAACCGCCGGTAGCGCCGCCTGCACCGAGTATATCGATCTGTGATGGTGCGTTAGGGTCGATATCGGGACCTATATCAGTATAGCTTATCGTAAGAGAAGCCGGGAACGGGAAGAATAGATCTCCGCCGCCAACCGCGATCTGGGTACCGCTGAAAGCAGTATTGCCCCAGATAATACTATCAATAACATCTGTCACACTGGAGTAGGAGGTGTACAAACCACCACCAAGAGATTTTGAGCCTGTAACAGAATTATCGGCAATAGTGGTGTTTTTGATGTCGATGTCGGCATACCAATTGACCGATATACCCGCACCGTCACGGCCGGAAACATTGTCAGTGATCAAGCTGTTGGTGACTATCGACTCATAGCTGTAATCCTGGTCACTGCCAAGGAAGAATATTCCAGCACCCGAAGCCGATGCCTGGTTGCCCCTGAAGACACTATCGATAACTTCCGACTTTGAAGACAGGCTGTAGAAACCGCCGCCGCGGCCGTATGTCACACCAACTTCAACCGTAGGAAGTATCGGTGTTTCCGGATCCTCACCTCCAGAGCCATCGTCGATTACCGGCAGGGGCATTTCAGGTAACAGAGTCGCCGTGTTACTGACAACCGTCGAGTTTACGATCTTAGTCGTTGAATCTGACGAATACATACCAGCACCGTGATACGCTGCGTTGGACTCAAGGTCACTGTTTTCTATCGTGACATCGGAGTCTTTCCAGTAAACCGCACCGCCGATGCAAGCCTCATTACCGGTAAACGTACAATCGTCAAATCTGGCAGTCGTATTTTCTTCGAGAGCAACGGCGCCGCCGTAACTTACATAGTAATCGTCGTTATCTTCGGCAAGTGACCTGTCAGCAGCATTATTGTCAAACGAGCAACTCGTAAACTCAACATCGCAATCTTCTTTCACATAGACCGCACCGCCGAAGTTTTCCATACTTATCGCCCTGTCAGGTTTAGGGGAATTGATCCCACCAACACCGGAAAAACCGCCGTAACTGGTGTTGTTATTAAACTCACAGTTGTCGAACTTCATACTCGAACTGTCACGACAGTAAAGCGCGCCGCCATAACCGCTGTACTCCCAGTGCGGATCGTATTGACCGGTGAAACCCATAAAGGTATCGAATATCGACGTAAAGTCTCTCCATGTAGGCCAGACATATTCCTCATTCGCCCGCCAGTAGTTCTCCCAGTCACGGATGGACCAGTCCGGAGACCAGTCGCCAAAACCACCCCACGTACCATACGACTGGTACTGCCAATTGTCTTCGAAACGGGCGTATGGTCCGTACATTTCTTCAAACATGTAGCCAAAGGACCAGCCGTCCCAGTCGAAGGCAAAGTACCGCTCCTCCAGTATATCGGACCACTCCCAGTTACCGCCACGACCGCCGTCCTGCGGACGTGCGTCGGGATGGCTGTCACCGCCATCGCCGCCGTTACCGCCGCGGACGAAGCAATCCTCGAATACACAGTTATAGAATTCCGGATGACTTTCCGTCGTAATGTAAACCGCGCCGCCGTATGCCTTACCTGCCCAGCCGCCGTCACCACCATATGTATGATCTGCATTGCCGATCTGACCTTCACCGCCGTTACCACCGGTCGCCGAACAATCGATAAACTGAGTATCGGCGATTATCGGAGAACTGTTATATATCGACAGCACACCGCCGAATATACTTGTGCCGTCAAAGCCATCATGACCACCAAAAGTACGGGTGCCGGCAAGTGTTGCACCGGAAAGACCACTGGCACCAAACCAGTGATTATTAACGAAATTGACATTCTGTAATCTGCACTTACTGTTAAATATCCACATTCTGCTTTCGGTAATCGTCACGCCCTGGATCAGCGTTTGCGGTCCGGCGTTGGCAATAATTATTCTACGATAACCCTTAAGTACCGTAGCAGCCACCACATCAGGGTCATCCGGGTTAAACCCGCTAAGTGTAACAGACTTATTAATGATCCTTATGTAATCTAAAGGATCGATAGCAACGTACACACCCGCAGGAATAAGAACCATATCGCCGTCTTCGGCGGCTTCTATCGTCTGCTGTATGGTCGTGTACTCAGATGTACTGCCGACAATAAGCGTACGCGGCTGCTCGAAGCGTATCTCGATAACCTTATCCGAACCCATCACAACAACATTGACAAGTTCCTTCGACGAGTCATTAACCGTTCCGCCGGACCAGTGATCGATACGGTAACCGGCATCGGCTGTTGCGGTTATCGTAACCGCACTGCCAGTCAGGTACCCGCCACCTGCCAGCGGGTCAGGACTTACCGTAAATGTCCCGTGACCGCCGATAACCGCAACCGTCAGGTTATAAGTGGCAACACTCGCCGCATCAGGGTAATGATAGCCTAAGTCAACCTTTAACTCATCAAGCATGCCGTTCGGATCCGTCGTATAGGAATCCATAGCTATGTTTGGATCTGCCGCATAGGCACTACCGGCATTGACAGCGTTACTTGTTGGCCTCAGATAGTGATTTCCAATAGGTCCTGCAACAAATTCAGGATCGCCGGTAATATTCGTCGCGTCAAGATCGTCATACGACTGCGTAGTAACATCGCCCGTAATGGAATCGTAAACCGCGTAGTCCGCCACTGCATTGTTATTAAACAGCGAATACTCGACAACTGCCCCGACTGTATACTCATCCTCTTTGGATATCGCGTATGGGCCGCAATTATTGAATATCGAATCGATGACACTTATGTCAGAACTCCAGTCGCAGGCGATCGCTCCGCCGTACATACCGGCTGAGTCATCACTGAACGTGGTATTACTAATATCGGCATTGGCCCCGAACGCACAGTACACACCGCCGCCTTCACTGATCGATTCATTGCCGGTAACCAGACAGTTACTCATTATATGATCCATCGTCACGTCGCCGCCATAGAATGCCACGCCGCCGCCGCTGGATTCATCACCGGTTATCGTATTGTCCTGAATAGCACAATTGGCGATAACCGTATCGGTATTGATACAGGCAAAACCACCACCCAAGCCGTGGTTCGCCCTTGCGGTATTTGCACTGATAGCGCCACCGGTTATCTCCACGGTACCGTCAACCAGGCACAGACCGCCACCGTTCTGAGAGGTATTACCCAGGAAGTAACTATCGGTTATCGAACCCTCAAAGTGATCCGAATACAAACCACCACCACCGAGTGCGGTACCTGCGTGGACGCCGCCTGCAAAGGCTGTGTTACCCGAGAAGCTGCATGTATCTATCGTAAACGACAGGGTTGTAATAGGAATTTCACTGAAATAGTTAGGATCAAGATTCTCAAAGACATATACGGCTCCGCCGTTACCGCCTGCGCTGTTACCGCTAAAGGAGCTGGTGGTAAACACAACATCACCTCTGCTGTGAATGGCACCGCCATGATCGGATGTAAAGTTATCTCTGAAATCACTATCGATCACGGTAAGCAAGCCCCACGGACCAATATCAATGGCACCGGCGGGAGCCTCACCGTAGACGTCATCGGAAGACTGATCTTCTAAGGTATTAATATAGCTGCTGTAGTAATTAAACGGATCGTATGAATCGTCGCCTGATTCGAAACTGTACTTCTCATAAGAGTCGCTCTCGCTTAATCCAAGGTTACCTGTAAACACACAGCTAACAACATTCAGATCGGCACCGGCACCGCAGAATATCGCACCGCCAAGGTTTTCGATGAATCGACAATTGTCTAATGTTATATCCGTACTGTTGTCGGCATAAACAGCTCCGCCCCTCGTATACAAGGGGGTAAGATCGAAATTGCTCTCATAGAAATCGTAGTAGAAGAAGTCGGCATACTCTGCTTCATAAGCCTTGTTCTCCGTAAACTGACAGTCGATGATCGTAAGCGAAGACTTTGACGCATCCGACCATATAGCGCCACCGGCAACCTGCCCGAATGTATACGTATCACCCGGCGCACCATTAAAGGAATCTTCATGCGCACCTGCCTGGCCTCCCTTGCCGGGAACACCCTGAGTCGCTGTATTGTTGATAAATTCACAATCTATGATCGTTGGGCTCGATCCGTCCTGACAATATATACCTCCGCCGTTGCCGGCACCATAAGCCGCGCCGCCACGCCCGCCATAACCTCCTTCACCATCACCGCCGTGACCGCCGTGACCACCGCTGCCGCCCATAGCTGTGTTGTCCTTAATAATACATCCTTTGATGACAGGACTGCTGTTATCCTTACACGCGATAGCGCCACCGCGACCATTACCAAAACCGTCACCGCCGCGTCCGCCAGCCAGTTCTATAGCAGGATCTACAAATTCTCCGTATGCAACATTGCCACCGTCACCACCCTGACCGCCACTTACAGTACAATCGATTATCACACAGTTAAGGATTGTCGGTGAACTTGCGTTTTCACAGAGGATACCACCGCCATAACCGTTCGGATCCGTCGTGCCGGAAAGGTTGTAAAGATTGCCGTAATCGCCATAGAAACCTGGATAGTAAAAAATGAAGGGTGAATAGAAAATGTTAAACAAGTTGTAATAAGTGTTTTCGAAGTACTCTGGAGGAGCATCCTCACCGGCTGCCGCCGACGTAACATCTTCGTCACTGTCATCGACGACACCATCGCCATTTGTATCGGGATCCTGTGGAGCGAATGCGTCTCTGCCGAGATAGCTCACAATATAACCGTTCTTAATGGTAAACCCTGCCACCACGGTATTTGGATCTTCACCGCTATAGAAGTGGAACGCACGACCCGGATTATAGCGGTCAGCGCGACAATCGATTATCGTCGCTGCTATAACCTCAGGATCATCCGGATCGATGGACATGAGCGTCAGGCTCTTGCCCTGTAAGTCGATCCCGTTCGGATCCTTATCATAGTCAATATAATATGTGCCAGGCGCAACAATAACCTGATCACCGCTGACTGCCGCATCGATACCCAACTGGATCGTCGGGAACTGTGCCGTCGGAACAAGGATCTTGTGAGTAACCGCTTCCTGGAACCGGACCTGGACATGCCTGTCCCTGTTCATCCTCGCAGACACTTCGTTAACATTCCAGTTTATGCCGCCGTCAACGTCACTCCACTTGGCAACTCTCCAGCCGGGATCATCGTCATCTACAGGCAGATCAGGCGCAGCAACCAGCGACACCACCGCCATATTGGGGTCATATATATCACTGACGCCGGGTACATAGTTGTAACCGTTGAAAGGCAGTACCATAACCGAACCATGATCGCCAAATATTTCGTACGAACCATCAGGATTAGACACACCCGATCTAACAACCGTACCGTCTGCATTAATGATCGCAACGGTAAGAGAACTTCCGTATTTATCGATATAGATCTCGACTGTCCTGTCCTTATCCATCGTTACGATATTGGTGCCGAGCTTCTCAGGATCGTCAAGAGCATCATTGTCGGTCCCCCTCCACTCGATAACGCTATAGCCGTACTTATCTTCGGCGGTCATCGTTACCTGTGTGCCGTATCGATACGTCATATCGTTCGGGTCATCCGGGTTAATATCATTCGGATTATTCGGGTCATATGAGAAACGTAAGATAGTAGGCGGCGAGTTGGGATCGAGAACACCGTCGATGTACTTGAGGATCGTAAGCTCATAATCGGGTACATTGAACCGGGCATGATGATAACCCATATCAACTGTGTTACTGTCGGCAATACCATATGTCATTGTCGTATAAGTACCCATCCCAAGAGCAACTGAGCTGTCACTACCTGCATCGACACAATTACTATCGACGAGCTGACCGGATGCTATCTGACTGAGGAAGTAGTCACCTGCAAAAAGCGGATCAAGATCGATATTGTGCGTACTATCATCCCAGCCATTAGGGTCAGTCGTCTTCCAACCAATGATCTGGCTACCCTCGCCAACATAAGGCCAAGTAAAATGACTGCTCTCGATCATATTGATCGCGTCAAGAACCGCATCGACAATTTCAGAATCCTCCGGAGCTTCCAAAGCTGCACCGTCGGTATCTTCTGCCAAACCCATGAAGTTAGCCGTTGAGATCGGAGTACGTAATATATTATCTCCAACTAAAATAGAGAATATCATGACTTCATTGGAATTTGCCGCATCGACGACATCCTGGAACACATAATTGGTATACTCTTCAGGGTCTTGCGGACCCATATCGCCCATGAGCACGATAACACGATTTGTAGAAACCGCGCTTCGCCACTGCGGTCCCGGTGAAGCGGGATCAACTGTCGCTATGGCATCCGGCTCATCGCTTGCTATAAGCAACTGATCCAGTCCTTCTGGATCAACGCAATGCATAATGCCGGTGTAAACAGCCCTTTCATCGGCATCACCGCCTGTATCCATCCGATCCAGCGCATTTGCGATCACCTGTAAATTATTGGTAAGCGGGCAATAGTCCTTATAACGATAGTCCTCGACAAGATCACCGCTGTCCTCATCGATGAAAGAACCAGCCGAGAACGGACTGCGATAACCGACTATGGAAATCCTGTAGTCATCCGCCACAGCGGCTATCTCATCTATGATCTCATCGATCGAGTCACGAACAGCGTCTATCGCAAGGCCCATGCTGGCGGTAGTATCGATAACAAATACAATATCAAGATCCTTATTAATTCTCACCGCCTTATCCGGTACCGGTTGGATATCACTGTAGGTTATCTTAATTGTAGACGGATAGTCCACCTCTTGATAAATACTACTACCGGATACCGCAAGCTGGGCGCCATCGTTAGCAATATTGCCCCAGATGATACTGTCGGTAACTATCGAATTGCTGTCGTAAGAAACTGCCAGACCGCCGCCAAAACTGTCCGGACCGTAAGTCGAGTTGTCCGCGATGGTACAATTGGAGATGATAGCTTTGGCATCCCAGTTAACGGACACACCGCCGCCATCGACGATCGATATATTATTCGTGATAAGACAGTTCTTAAGATGCGGTATCGCAAACCCGCCACCAAGGTTAAGAATGGATTCGGGGTGACCGCCAAGGTAAACACCGCCGCCTGAGCCGCTTGTTTCGTTTTCGGTTATAACGTTATCCTTGACCAACGCATCAGATGTAACCAGGTAAAGACCGCCGCCTGCTCCGTACATTTGATTATCGTTGTCAATATTGCTCGCAGCATAATACGGCGCGACATATAATGAAGCGCTGTTGTTTATGACTATATTATCGATTATCTGAGCCGATAGCGTATCGATAGCAAACAGTCCGCCGCCAACATTTGAACTGTTATCGACAAAGTTACAGCCGGCAACATGAAGATCATGCAGCCCCATACTATAGAGACCGCCGCCTATCGGACCGCCGTTTTCCCCGATATAACTGCCACGGATCGTAAGGTTTGCGCCATCCGCAAAAGCAATACCGCCGCCATACCCAAAATTGTAATTGCGGTAGTAATTCGCGTATCCCGAAGTAAGAACGCCAGGGTTATCAGGATCGCCATAGACGGGCTCATCGGCAGGATCGTATATGATCTCATTGCCAGTGATGGCACAACCTTCTATTTGGACGAAACTGAAATTGTCACCAAAGATACCCGCTCCGAAACTTGAGATCTGATAATTCTGTCTGGGCTCGTAGCCGTCCCCAATACCGGTTACACATCCAAACACCTGATTATTTCCGATAGTACAACCAGTAAGTTGGGCCGTCACAAAGCTGTCAATGCATAATCCGCCGCCCTTTGCGGTATGGTTCAATGGATCATCCTGCGGCATATCCCACGAATCGCCGAATAGGTTGCCGTAATCGATGTGTGTTCCGCCGCCGAAAGAACCTTGGAAAAAACCACTGTGTATTCCGCCGTTACCACCCATACCGGCATCGGCATAACAATCAGTGATCTCACAGTTTTCTATTACATGGTTGTCCGATCCGGTAATAAATATACCACCACCAAAAGCTCCACCGGGAGTCCCGCCATCACCGCCGCGGTGCGACATGCCAAAATTGCCCGTGGCACCGCCATTACCGCCATCACCGCCACTGGCGCCGATTGTATAGCAGTTTACGATCTGGCAATCCTTGATCGTCGCTACCCCGCCGTTTGACGCGTTTACATAAATGCCGCCGCCATAGGCATCGCCGCCATGGCCGCCTTCACCTCCGTGATTGTCCAGAAAACCAGTACTCGCTGTGGGTGCAGTCGGTCCGCCATCGCCGCCTCTACCACCATTTCCGGCTATGGCCCGGCAATCGTCGATAATGCAATGTATTATCCGCGGGGAACCGGAAACAACTCTGATACCACCGCCAAAGGCACTACCGCCGTCACCAGCATTAGAACCGAAAGTCGAGCCTTGCGCAGGGTCCGTACCGGTCCGAGCACCGGGGGCAGTACCGCCGTTAGCAGAGCAGTTACGGATAACAGAGTTGGCTATTATATGATCGCCAGCAATATAAATACCGCTGCCGCCCCAGGCATTTTGTATGGTAAGACCATTCAACGTAGTAGGGCCGGCTCCTAAAAGCGTAAATCCTCGCCCGCCCATACCCGCACACTCTATTATCGTATTGGCAACGATGTCAGGATCATCTGGATTGGCACTGTGAATGGTAATATTCTTGCCATTGACCACATAGCCGGAGCCAGTTATAAATGGGTTATTTTCCACAGCATGTCTGCCTACGCCGACTACGATATCATCGCCATCCCTTGCCTCGTCTATCGCATCCTGTAATGTATTGTATGTGCTGTTCTGTGGGTAAAACAGCGTTCGGGCAGCTATAAGCTCAAAATTCGCCCAAACAATCGTATCGCTATTTACGGTCACATTGTTAACATTGCCAAGACTGGTATCGTCATTGGTCCCAACCCAGCTTTGCAAACGACGACCGGCGTCAGGTATCGCAACCAGATCGATCATAACACTTGCGACTTGGGGTTGTAAGACAACAGGATATGTAGCTGACGAACTCGGCCCAAGCACGCCATAAATATTACCCCCAATGCCGAATTGCAAGCTGCCGTCGGCACTGGTATTGAGCGTTAAGAAAACCACCCGCGTTTTCGTTATAGCCGGGTAATGATACCCCATGTCCATGTTGCCGGTATCTACAGCCTGATTAACCGAATCCGTGGTTAGATCATCCCCAAGGAAATAAATGGCCGACAGAACGTTAAACGCCGGAACTACCTCACCTGCATTGACAGATCCTCCTCCCGTTTGAGGAAGATAATAATTGCCAAGGGGCCCTACTAACCATCCCGGGTTTGTCGCGATATTACCAAGGCCTGCATCACCATCTTCAATACAAGAAAACTCCGCCTCAATATTGTAAAGATCGTCGGAAACGTTCGGGAGACCGGGATGCCAGACTATCGAGTTTCTTATCGGCAGACTGTCTTCGAAATAATCCACTCTAACACCGTCAAACTCGCCTAATCCGCTGTTAAATGCTATCGTGGACATGTTGATACGAGGCGCGCAGTCAACGGCAAAAATACCGCCACCCATGTGTGTCGAGGTGTTAAAAGTTATCAGACAGTTTATTATATCAGGCATCGACACGATCGGAGGTTCGTAATCAACCCCGTTATATGCATCCTGATCAGCCTGGGTGGCCGTACGACCATTTTGACAGTGAATACCACCACCATGGCCAACCCCGGAATCAGAGCCGTTAGCAAAGTTGTTGTCTATTTCCGTATTACTGATAACCGGCGATGAAAGATCCGTGTAAATACCACCGCCATCTCCATCCGTTGTGTTGTTGAGTATCTTACAACCATGTATAGTCAGCGCAGGCAAAAACATTAGATCCAATATCGCTTGATGCGCATCGTTGGGATCATCTGTAGGATAGTCCATATTCACACAGGCTATAGCGCCGCCGCCATCTGTAGCATGATTGTTCGTGAAGATACAATCCTCAACTACACCCATCGAGAAATCAAAATGAAATGCCGTACCGTCAAAAAGAATAGCGCCGCCATAGTCGCCGGCACCATTGGTTATCGTGAAACCGGCGATCGCCCAAAGAAAGTTAGTTCCATCATTGAACACAAACCCGCGATAGTTTTCAGTGGGTGTACTGTTGCAATCGATGATAGTATAGTCCGGCCCCAATTCACCGACAACATACATCGGGTAACCTTTAAGATCGAGGTCACGGTTGCCAGGCCCCTCGTACACACCCTCTGACACACGTACCTCGGGCATAATAAAAGTACCAAAACCATTAGTGGCATAATAATTATCAGTATAAGTGATGGCATAATCGATAGCCCCCTGGATAGTGTTATTAGGGTCGGCTGGGTCGAACTCCTTAATAAGATTGCCGTCTAAACTGTCATATACCGCTATCGTCCCAGGGGGCATACTGTCCTTGACGAACTCAACACCCACATAAGTACCGATCGCTTGCATTGTCACCGTAATATTGTTCGGGTCAGCCGAGTTAGGAGGTATGTCCACACCAGGCAGATCGCTCGTATTCCATATCCGGACGTGATAATCGGGATCAGGTATCGCGGTAACATTGACGACCTCACCTACAAACGCGCCTATCACACCGCTGGCAGGAGTTATCGTACCATTTAGCCCGTCGCCGACATTGAGCACATACGTTTCAAGCCAGTATATCGGTGCCAGATACTCGAACTCAACCGTAACGGTCCTGTCCGAGTCCATCGTAACGAAAAGGTTCAAATTGGTATGACCGGCATCGACGCCATCGATCTCCCAACTCTTGACATAAAAGCCGTCATCAGGATAAGCCGTTAATAATACTCGCGAACCAAAAGCAAAGTTGCCCCTTCTCGGCTCAACTGTTCCGTTGCCGCCGATAACCCTTGTGATAAGTCGAGCCGTGATGCCTCCGTGTATGAACTCGACCTTTACATGCGTATTCCAATTCATCGTAACGGAAAGGTTCGGATCGGAATGACCGGGATCATAGTTATAGCCGCTGTCGTAACCTATGTTCCAGCCCTTCACAGCAAAATCAGGATCGGCGAGCGCATGGACCTTGACAACCTCACCATAGTAGTACTCGTGAACTGCGACTGTATTCGGATCGATATCGCCGCCTACGCCGACAATCTCCGTCGTCAGGGTACGGACCGGCCTCATCATGTAATTAACCGTTACCGTCCTGTCCGAGGTTATAGTTACAACATTGTCAGGCGTATCCCACGAATCGTGATCCGTACCCGTCCATGGATTTGAACTGAGTGCGGACGCTTCGTCCGTAGGCGACGACGTAAGTGCAACCTCTGTGAATTGAACATACTGGTAGCCAGGAGATTGATGGTAAGGTGTGATAGTAGCGTTGCCGCTTCCAATAACTTTCGTCACCAGATAAAACTCCGGCACAGTATCGGTACCGGGACGATGGTAACCCATATCGACATCGTTGGCATCCCCGGAATTGTCCGTCCTCGTAGTATACAGGTCAGGATCAAAGTAATCTACCGCAGGACCGTCACCGGCATTGAGGCAAGGGCTGTCTGCAAGCTGTGTGGGTTTCTGAGAAAGGTAGTAATGACCTTCCAGACCGTTCCGGAACAAAGGATCGGCACTGATATTACTTGCGATACCCCGATCGCCGCTTTGGATACATGAATATGTCGCACTGCAACCGGAAAGATCGCCCACATTATCCCAGAAAATACAATTCTTTATCGTCGGAGATGAACCATCGCTTGCATATATCCCGCCGAAATCTGCGGTGGCGTAGTTTTCAACAAACGTGCAATTAGTGATCTCCGCGTTGCTGTCATAGAGGTCAATGGCACCACCTGAATAATCGGATATGTTGTTGACAAAAAGACAGTTCGTGATAACCGGCACGCCGCCATAGCTCTCGATACCACCACCGGCATTGTTACTAAAACCAGTCGCCTGATTGCCCTCGAAAACACAATCAATGATCTGCGGATTACCATAGAAATTATCAAGGCCGCCGCCATCGTATTCCGCGTTATTATAAGCGATAACACAGTTGCGGATCGTAGGAGATGCCCCGTCGCACTCGATAGCGCCACCATAGGCCGCAAAGCCGAAAACGATTGAAAAGCCTTCGACGACACTCTCACGAGGCTCACCGCTATAAAAATAAAAGCCGCGATGGTATTCATTGGAACTGCCGCCACAGTTGATGGTACAATTTTTCGGACCGTTAAGGCTCCTGACAGTTATTGCTTTGCCCTTGAAGTCAAGGTCGCGGTTACCATCACCTGACCAAACTCCGTTGTCGACTTCAACCACATCACCATTTACGCAGACATCCATCGCCGCCTGTATGGTCGCGTGATCACCCGGAACATTATAGGTAGCCCCATGCGAAAACGAGGTCAATAAAAACAATACGCCAAGACTGATTAAAATTTTACGGTGCATAACACCCTCCATCCAAAGTTGGTTACTTTTATTCATTACACATTTCCCGGTATAATAGACCACCAAATACACTAAGGGCACGACTACGCGTCATGCCCTTAAGCGAAGAAAACATCCTTATCTTATCGGAAAATGGGTACTGCAAGTTTAGTAGTATATAGCATACTCTACGGTGCAAAGTCAAGAGGAATTGCTTACAAGTAAGGATTAAATCGACTTGTAGAAAGATATTATCGGACTCTGCCGAATGCATCCTGCCCCCACCACACCAATGTCCTATATTATTCATCTTCCTAATACTACCCCGAATCCAAGACGAGGAACTTAAATTCCATTGCATTTATCTAAAATAATTTGATAATACATATCAAAATTTGTGAAAACAAAATTTGTGCGGCCGCCATGCCGAAGATACTGCGATATTTACGGAATTCGTTGACTTTACGACAAAAACCGTCCTATCTGAAAATAAGTCCCGATTTCCCAGGGGACCCATTATAATCCGCATGGTAAAAATCACGGCGCCGGCGACCAAGGAGGGAGGACGCCGGCACCATAGCACAAGCAGTACTGATCAACAGTGCCTGCCTGTACCAGCCTCAGATGGAGGCGGTCAGAAGGAGGGACCGTAACCATGCAAAGGCCTAAAATAGAGCCAAACATCGACTATCGGAACGTCTCAGGAAAGGAGGTTGTCCAAAACGCCTCGACACAAAAGCCGTATCATGGCCCTAATTATGAAATTATCAATTAACGTCAGAAGCAAAAACTCTGCAAAAACCGCAAATATCAGCCATCACTCGAAAGCGGACCCGTAGTCACACCTTCGATCAACTTACATTGCAATCTCACATCAAGCTGTGCCCTGTTGGGATGACGCACACGGGTGATCAACCTCCTCAGAGCTTCTGCGCCGATCTTAAGGGCAGGGGTACTTACCGTCGTCAGTCTCGGGCAACCTAATCTGTCCCTCTCAATGTCGTCAAAACCAGTCACAGAAACATCCTTCGGTACTTCAAGCCCCCGATCCATCAACCCTCGGCACAATGTATATCCCGCCCAATCACTTGGGCACATCCAAGCCCGCACGCCCTGGTGGATCTGAGCAGCCACACAGTCCACCTGGGCGTCAGTAGCAGGCATCTGATCGTCTATTTGCTCGGCCGTCATCTCAAATACATGATTATCGCTGTATTCAAGACCAAGACGGCACATTGAATCAAAATACGCACTAAAACGAGTACGTGCCCATGTCACGCTATCACACCTGCCAAAGAAACCTATCTTCCGATGCCCAAGAGCATGCAGATGGTCAGCTAAAACTGCAACACCTCCAAAGTCGTCCGTTCCGATAAGGTCATGTTTGACATTTCCAATACGGTGCATGATAGAAACACATGGGGTCTTTTCTACTAACTTTGCCACAATATATTCAGGCCAGCGGTTAACCAGAATAAGTCCGGACAACTGGCCGTCGCGAATAACCGGAGGCTGATACTCCGGATCAAGAACATGCTCACAGTCCTTTGAGTTGAAATAATGCAACGTCAGCGAAACATTCAGCTTGGCACACTTCTCACTCATGCCCTCAAAGTAGCTGTTATTCTGCCATTGACCCGGTTTACTGTTAATAAGAACACCAACAAGACGACTCTTGTGTGCATCCCGCTCAGGTCGAACAGAGAAGCGATAACCTAACTTCGTTGCCATATTCACTACCTTCGCACGGGTATTGGAGTTTATCTCAGAAGAGTCATTCAGAGCCTTCGATACCGTCGCGACTGAAAGATTAAGGTTCTTCGCTATTGACTTTTGGCTAATATTGTTCTTTGTCATGCCTCCAAACTAACAACATTTCGAAAATATTGCAAGTAAATTCTCGAAATATTTTCAGAAAATTTGAGAATTTTTCAAAAACCTCGAAAATATCAAAAAAAACGTGGCTTTAACGCTCAAGTAACGTATTATAGGCCCTTATAGTTTTAACAGAGGGCAAGCAGAAGGACAATAATATGAAATTGACCGTACAAAAATCAAATTTAAAAGGCTCCGTAGCCATACCACCCTCGAAATCCCACACCATCCGCGCGATCGCGATCGCCTCACTCGCCGCTGGCAAAAGCACCATCGAAAGCCCTTTGATATCCAGCGACACATTAAGTGCGGTAAACTGCTATAGGGCATTGGGTGCCGATATCGACACAAATAACCCCAATAAATGGCAAGTCACCGGCAACGGAGGGATCATCCAGGCCCCGGCATCGGCCATAGACGTAGCCAATTCCGGTACCACGCTTCGCATTGCCGCTGCCTCCGCCGCTCTTACTGACAAAAAATCTCACATTACACTCACAGGAGACGAGCAGATCCAAACCCGGCCCATAGGCCCGCTGCTCAGATCCCTGACGGATCTTGGTGCAACCGCCATCGCCGACAATGCAAACGACAAGGCCCCGATCACCGTCTCAGGCAAACTCACCGGAGGGAAAACCACGATCGAATGCATCACCAGCCAGTACCTGTCCAGTTTACTCCTCGCTGCCCCGCTTGCCGCAGAAGATACCGATATCATGGTAACAATGCTCAATGAACCGGATTATGTACAGATGACCCTCGACTGGCTCGACAAACAGGCCATAGAGTACCAAAACGACAACATGACACTCTTTAAGATCAAGGGCCGCCAGAAATACCGCCCGTTTGACACCACTATATGCGCAGATTTCTCCAGCGCAACTTTCTTTCTCTGCGCAGGAGCGATCCTCGACACCGATATCACCATTACCGGTCTGGACTTTACCGACTCTCAGCCGGATAAGCACGTCGCAGACTACCTCAAGGCAATGGGGGCTTGTCTCGATATCGGCTCTGACAGCGTCAGAATCCGGAAATCACCCCTCAAGGGAACAGAGATCGACATGAATCGCACCCCCGACGCCCTGCCGGCAATGGCAGTTACCGCCGCATTCGCTACCGGTCCGACGAAACTCTTCAACGTCGCCCAGGCAAGGAACAAAGAGACCGACCGGATCACCTGTATGGCAACCGAACTGAAAAAAATCGGTATAGGGGTTGAAGAATTCCCCGATGGCCTTATAATACACCCTGGAAAATCGTTAAAAGCCGCTAATTTTAATGGATACGCCGACCACAGGATCGTAATGGCCCTGAGCATAGCGGCAATGGCACTGGATGGCGAAAGTACGATCAATACCGCCGAAGCCATTAATGTCACTTTCCCGAATTATGTGGAATTGATGAAAAGCATCGGCGCAAAAATGGAAATGAAATAACATAATTATTTAATGATAGGAGCATGTAATGTTAGGATGTCACATCGGACGTTGTTTTCAGGTAACGATCTCCGGAGGTTCATATCAGGACGGCCTCTCAGCGATCATACACGGAGCCCCTCCCGGAATGCTGATAACCGAGCAAGAGGTCTACGGCGACCTGCTCTTGAGGAAACCAGGCGCAGACGAACTGTCCAGTCCCCGTAAAGAACCCGATCTGCCCGTGATCTACACAGGAACAAATGCCGCCGACACGATAGAAGGCGCCGGAAACCACAACCATACCAACGGTACGCCCCTGACGATACTGATCCCGAATCTCGACCGGCACTTTATCCATATAAAGCAGTATCAAGACACCAATCGCACACCACGACCGGGGCACGCTTCATACGCTTCATTCATCAAATACGGACCCGATGACGACGCGATAGGCGCAGGCATATTCAGCGGAAGATACACCTCAACGATCGTCGCAGCCGGCTACGTCGCCAAGACGGTACTGAAAAAGTGCGGCATAGACGTATTTTCTTATGTCAAAGAAGCCGCCGGAATAAGATGCCCGGACATCGACCCCGAAAAGGCCCTGAAATACACCGATAACTACAAGCAGATGAGAATGGACTATGACCCATTCTATCAGGAAATTTACGTCAAGGGACGCATCACACCCGAAATGCGGTTCCTCGAAAAGACCGCTATACTCGCCCAGATCGAAAAAGAAATTGACGACATCCGCAGCAAGACCCCAGTCATTGACCCTGCCGCCATACTCGACAAATACGGTGTACACCACATAATAAACTGTCCCGACATCGATGCCTCAAATGCCATGGTAGACGCCTGCAACAGGATATCGGCTACCGGAGACTCATCAGGCGGAGTAGTCGAAGTGGTCGTAACCGGCGTCCCGACAGGACTAGGCGAGCCGGTATTCTACAAGCTCGACGCGGAACTCGGCAGGATGCTGGGCATAGGTGCCGTAAAGGGTGTAGAAGTCGGAGCAGGATTTGCCGTAAAGGACATGACGGGTCACGAAAACAACGACCAGATCCACTCCGAAAACGGCAAAGTAGTATTTGACTCCAACAATGCAGGCGGCATCACCGGAGGCCTCACCACAGGCCAGCCAATCGTCGTAAAACTCGCAGTAAAACCAACCCCGACAATTGACAAACCGCAGCACACTATTGACAAATACACTCTCGAAAACAAGGATCTGGCAGCCATAACACGTCGGGACCCGACAATAGCAGCAAGGATCTGGCCCGTAGCCGAAAACTACACTGCGATGGTCATTCTCGACCATCTCATCGCACATTACGGATACCAGAAACTAAAAGATATAATCGCAAGCTAAAGCAAAAAATACCAACGAAAAAAGGGACGCAAATCGAAAAGATCGGCGTCCCTTTTTGTTTCTATAATTTGGTGTATTTTACTCTTGCATCGCCGCGATCGCGTCCTCTTCTGCCTCATCTTTGAGAATTATCGTCGGCTTGACCAGTACCAAAAGGATCTGCTTATCCTTAACTTCGCTGCGGTTCGAGAAGAACCTGTTAAGGATCGGGATCTTGCTCAGGATCGGAACGCCAGACTCGATCTCTTTTTCAGCCGTAAGCGTAAGGCCGCCCAAAAGAACCGTCCCGCCATCAGGAACCAGTACCCTTGTCTGGATGCTCGTCTCCTCGGTCACCGGTTCTTCCCATGATACCGTCTGTGGCTCGCCGGCAACACTGTAAGTAAGAGTATTCTCCAGTCCCGCCTCAAGTTGATCCTGCAGTGACGTAATTATACGCAGGATAACATACTTCTTATCCGCCGTTATAGTCGGAGTAATGGACATACTTATGCCGGTATAGACCGTCTCTATTTCTCGTTCCAGATATTGTACTGCAAATCCGGCATCGGCATCACCAGCCAGAGTTGATGTATCACTTGTAAAGGTTATATCCGAGACATAGGGACGGTTTTTGATAACCGATATTGAACCGGTCTCACCGCTAAGTACCATTAGCTTTGGTGCGGTCAATGTCTTGCTGTTGGCATGCATCTGCGTAGCACGCACGGTAAAGTTAACCTGCAAGTCGTCCATAATGCCACCATAGCTGAATTCAAACTCAAGCGCCGGATTATCTTTCACTGCCTCTCCCAGTGTGCTCGAAATACCCGTATCCCCCGGTATCACGGCTTCAAAAGAGGAATTGGTCCAGGTAATTATTTTACCACCACTACCGGAATTTATCCTGTCGACGCCCGTTTGCCAGTGGGCAATATTGGTATCGATCCCTATGTCCTCAAGGAAGTTTTCATCGACGAGCAGGAACCTCGTTTCGATCGCGACCTGCTGGCCGATAAGAGCTATCATATCTGCAAGGAACGCCTTGATCTTCTCATGCACTTCAGGTGTCTGCCAGATGATCAACTGGGTACCGCCAAATTGCTGTATCGTCCCTTCGCCGCCGGCATCGTACCATGAATCCGGCTCGATCGTCTCCTGGATGATATACATAACTTGATAGGCCCGATATTGGGTCTGATAGTTGGTACCGCCGCCACCGCCGAAACCACCGCCGCCGCCGCCGCCGCCGTAACCACCGCCGCCACCGCCGCCGTAACCGCCACCCTGAAAATAAGCCGGTTCCCCGAACAATTCACTCGCGTCAATGATCCTCGTTTCATAACGAGTAGGCAGCGATTCTTTCGTCGCTACCGTTATAACGCCGTCTTCAATCGCAAAATCCAACTCCGCAAGACCGCCTCCAACTGCCTGAAGCAGCCTCTCAAAGCCCGTCCGCAAACGAACTGCCGACAAACCCCGGCCGCTCATCTTAATAGGTTCTTCCTGGCCGATGAACGCGTTCTCATCGAGATCACCCCACAACACAACCACCGTAAGCGGAGGCTCAGAAGAGTTCACCAGCACCTCAATAGCATCTGCTAAAGACATGTCCGGATTAAGCATTGACAGGTCTACGATCTGGTCAAGTTGCTTGTAAACAATAACATCCTCTGGACTGCGACCGGCCATCTCATCTTCTTTGCGGCGCCTCGTAAGTTCCTGCCAGTTATCGGGATAGTTGATCATACCTTGATAGGGGATACCGCTCTTCATCGACTCTAAAAGAAGTCCCAACTCCTCCTGGTCGCTTTTCTTCTCTATCCGTAATTGCTCACGCCAACGGATAGTATCTTTCAGCGTAGCCTTGAGTACCTGCGCTTGGTTATTCGTCGGCTCGATCGCAAGGATCTGCTCTAACTGACCAAGAGCCTCCTCATAGCGCTTCTCAAACAGAAAGCTCCTCGCCCGATCCATGTAGTCTACTATCGCCTTCTCTCTGCGATCGGCAGCCGTAGCACGAATTTTTTCCTGAAGATCCTTAGCATCTTTACGCTTCTGCTCTTGCTGAGTCTGCGTAAACTGCTGCTTGCGGCTTGCGATCTGCTCATCAAGGAGCGTCAATTGAGAAAAATACTGCCCGTAAAACTCGTCACCCAATAAAAGCCGATTTTTGCTGATAGTCGAAAAACCCCTGGCCAATTCCTGTTTTGCCAGGTCGAACTCATTTATCGCAAGTGCCGCCTCGGTCTTTCTTACCGCGTCGGCAACAATTGCACCCGTCCGCTGCTTTAGTATTGCATTGCGACGTTCAATTTCGCCTATATATCCGCCCCTTACAGGCTTTGGAGCCTCAGCTTCGACAGCCTCTACCTCAACCTCGGCATCAATCGCCTCTTCCGGAACCACTGGCAAAACTTCCAACTCTTCCGCTGACGCTTCACTTTCTGCCTCAATTACTTCAGGCTCTTCCGGAACAATAATTTCAACTACAGGTTCTGCCGGCTCGATCATATCGGCCTCTTCCGGAACAATACCATTGAGTATCCCGTCAAGCAGTTCTTCTTCGATATCTGCCGGAGTCAAACCTGCTTCCTCAGGCTCGATCATTTCAGGCTCTGGTTCGACCATCTCAGGCACGATCTCAGGTTCCGGCGACTGGGCCTCTTTGATCATGCTCAGATAATCCGAAGCCGTATAACCATTCAAAACGACCTCTACACCGGAATCGGCAACTTCATTAAAGAGCGCCTTGGCTTGATCCAACTGGCCGCCGTCATAAAGCTTGACGGCAATATCAAAGAGTTTATGGACCCTGGCGCTTATCGACTTAAACTTCTTGTTCATCTCGCGAATACCAGCCACTATCTGGGCACGCTCGATAACCGTCATATTCTCGCTGCCGGCCGTCAGCTCAAGAGCGGTCCTGCTGATCAATGCCGAATCGGTATCCGACGATATTACTTCCTCGAAACCCTTCCGGGCATCTTCCAGTTGACCGTCATAGAACAGCTTGACGCTGTTATTAAAAACCCTGCGCATCTGCTCGCGATGGACCTTGATCTTAACCTCCAGATCCTTGATATTCGCCAGCACCTGCTTGCGAATCTGCGGGGAGATATACTCACTGTCCTTGATAACCTCAAGTTTGGCCTTGGCCTCAAGATAACGGTGATTAGCTGTAAACTCATCGCTCGCATTAAGCATCTCGACAATCCTTTGACGCTCAGAAAGCGCTGTCGCAATCTGGCTCAAAAGACCGGCGATCCTTTGCTTGTGCGCCTCTGTCAGATACTCCCCGAACTCGTCACCGGTCCGCATCAGCATAAGCTTGGCTTCTTTATACATGCTTCGCTTAAGATACTCCGCCGATATCTTGATATTCGCCTCGGCCTTCTTACGCATCGCCTCCTCTTTCGTTACCCCAAGAGCCGGAACAGACACAAAAGAAAGAAAAACCGATACAAGTAAAACTACGAATATAGCTGATTGCCCCCCATTCCTCAGCAGTGAGGGTAATTTATTTTTCGACACCATATGTCTCCATCTTAAATATTATTTCAAATTTTTTTGAAAAATTTCGATTAGAATTCGAAACGTTTTCGGTCAAAACTATACTGTGACCACAGATAATATCGGTAGTTACAGTATTTTAACGATAAAAAATAATAATGCAAGGGAAAAATTCTCACATCACACATTCTCTGTTGTCAATCGCCCCTGACAACGCTATATTGGGGATGTTATCGAAAAAAAACAATATATTGTGAAAAAATCAAAGAAGCAGGAATAATGACGGACCAAAACGCTCAACCACTCGCCTTAGCCGTAGAAACATCCGGCCGTGCAGGCTCCGTCGCAGCAGGCATAGGTGGTGAAATTCTCGCCGAGATCACCTTTTCAGGGGCATTGAAGCACAGCGCAGAGCTATTTACCTCTGCAGAAAAACTCCTTAACCAGATCAACGCGAAGATTCAGGACGTCGAACAAATCTACATTGCCGCCGGGCCAGGCTCATTTACCGGCGTACGCATCGCGGTCACAATGGCAAAAATGCTCGCTTTTACCACAAAAGCTTCGATCGTCACCGTAAACACCACCCAAGCGATCGTCACCAACGCCTCCCTCTGCATCGCAGAACAAAACCTCCCCATAAAACGTGCAGCGGTCATCATTGACGCCAAACGCAGCCAGTTCTTCACCGCCGTATTCACAAGAAAAATGGATAAGTGGCTCCCCGAAGGTGATATCGCCCTGTTAACCGCCGATGAATTCCTCGCCCGCTACGCCTTCGGCCCCGAGCCCGTATGGCTCCTCGGAGAGGGACTTCTCTATTACCGCGACAAATTCAACGACCCCTCGGTCCGCTTCCTCGATGAAAAATACTGGCCCGCACGCGCAAGCGGAGTTTTCGCCGCCGCAGCCGAAAAAGCCCTCTCCGGCGATTTTGCTGACCCCAGAACCCTCGTACCACTCTACTACCGCCAAGCCGACGCCATAGAAAAACGCAAACGCGGATAAACCCACTGACCTTACGCATAAAAATCGATAAACATCCCCAAAGGTGCCAGCTGCTCATCGCCGTAAAGCCCCAAACGGGCAAACAGTTTTGACCTGGCATAATTTACTCTCCGGCTTACCTTCACCGAAAAAGGCACATCTCTCGCAATTGCAGCCTTTTCTTTCCTGCCATGACCCGCTTTCTGGCTGCGGCGTCCCCCGCGCCCAAACGCAGCACCTGGCCGCCGTGCAAGCTGCCCCCTGTCATTACTTATATTTATCCTGTCCATCCCTGACTCTCTGATACGCGCATGCCCGGCGCAGACATACCGCTACTTACCGATCCTACCCGCAACTGACATACCAGAAAAAATGTGTACGCCCTAACTACCTCTAAAATAAGCACTTACAACTTACAGCCTCTCTGGGCCGCTGCAATCCTGCACCAAAAACAGAAACTTTCTTCCGCACAAAGCGGAAATATCTGCCGCAGGGTTTTGAGGATGGGGGTTACATTGGCGGGCTGAGGAATACTCTTTACAAATTGTCACTTACAGATTAGATTGGTTAATGAAAATGGTCTTAATAGGGTGATGCTTTTTGAAAAAGGCACATATTTTCTTTATGCAATGAAAAATAACAAAGGAACCAAAACGCAATGGACATGCTTGGTCTTGAGTCAGCGATAGTTTCCCGGGGACGTCAACTTAACGATATGATCGGCAACGAAGTTCCTTCGGTTTTCAATGCGAACAGATGGATCAACGGAGTCATGGACTGGTGCATGAGCCATGACGACTTTAAGATCCAGCTCTTTAGATTCATTGATGTTCTTCCATACCTGAATACTGATGAAGCGCTTATCAGTCATATTCAGGAATATTTTGCAAAGGATCAGAACATCCCGACGGTTTTACGCCTTGGTGCCAAAACCACAAAACTCGGCGGCAAGCTCCTTTCGAACGTATTAGGCAAGGTGATCCGCAAGAACCTCGAGATCATGGCTCTTCAGTTCATAATAGGGAGAAATGTTGACAGGACCATCAAAAATCTTAAAAAATTGCGTGACAAACACGGATTTGCATTCACTCTCGATATTCTGGGAGAAGCTACGATCAGTGAGCCCGAGGCCAGTGAATATGTCGCCGAATACCTGTCACTTCTTGACGGCATAAACGCCGTTCAGAACAAGTGGAAACCGCTTGGCAGCGTTAGCGGCGACCTTGACTGGGGCCATGCCCCGAAATGCGATATTTCGATCAAGCCGTCTGCGTTGTATTGCAAATGCGATCCCGCGGATTTCGAAGGCACAGTAAGCAGTATGCTCGAAATGATCAAGCCTGTTTATCGCAAAGTTATTAAGATGGGCGCCTCGATGTGTATTGACATTGAAACAAAGCAGCTTCGTGAGGTGACATTCGAACTCTTTAGAAGGCTTAGAAGCGATGCTGAATTTCGCCACTATAAGCATCTTGGCATTGCGATGCAGCTTTATTTAAAGGACCATGAGCACTGTCTCGACGAGATGCTTTCATGGTCCAGAAAAGAGGCACTGCCCTTTATCGTCCGCCTGGTTAAAGGAGCATACTGGGACTACGAGATCGTCATCGCCCGGCAAAATGGCTGGGAGGTTCCGGTTTATTCCATCAAGGCCCATAGCGATATCGCCTTTGAAAACGCGGTCAGAAAGGTTTTCATAAACAGCGACATCTGCTACCTTGCCTGTGCCTCGCATAATATTCGTACGGTTTCTGCGACGATGGAACTGGCCAAAGCTATGAATATCGGTCAGGATCGTTATGAGTTTCAGATACTTTACGGAATGGCAGAGCCTTTCCGCAAGGCGATGCTGAAGATGACGCCCAACGTTCGTTTGTATTGTCCTCACGGCCAGCTTCTTCCCGGAATGGCTTACCTCATCCGCCGCCTTATGGAAAATACTTCCAACGAATCTTTCCTCAAGCAAAGCTTTGTCGACGGAGTGGATATTGACAAGCTCCTGGAAGATCCTAATATTACTTATAAAAATGCATTGAGCAAAAAGCAAGCCGACGAGCCGAAGAAAGGTTTCAGTAACGAACCCCTTGTCGATTTCAGCGAAGTGGAAAATCGCCATGACATCGAAAATGCGATAAAGCAAGTTCGCACCACGACCGGCAAGACATATCCTCTCTATATCAATGGCACCGATATCACAACGGATGATATTATTGACTCCGTTAATCCCGCAAACCCACAGGAGGTGATCGGAAAGATATGCCAGGCAGGAACCCAACAGGTGCAGATCGCTATCGATTCGGCAGAGAATGAGTTATTGTCATGGCGTGATGTCCCTGCACCGGAAAGAGCCGAATATCTGTTCAAAGCCGCAAAAATCGCACGGAAGAGGATCTATGAGCTTTCAGCCCGCCAGGTACTCGAAGCCGGCAAGCAGTGGAGGCAGGCATATAACGATGTTGCCGAAGCGATAGATTTCCTTAATTATTACGCACATGAAATGATCCGGATCGACAGGCCCCGTTATATGGGCAATGCACCCGGCGAGGTAAATCAGTATTACTATCAGCCCAAAGGTGTTACCGCGGTTATCTCTCCGTGGAATTTCCCTTTGGCTATAAGCTGTGGAATGTGCGCAGCCGCCATAGTCACAGGAAACACCGTTGTTTTCAAACCGTCCAATCAGACGCCGGTGATCGGTTACGATCTTAAGCAATTATTTGAAGAGGCAGGTTTACCCGCTGGCGTGTTCAACTACTGTCCCGGCAGAGGTTCGGTAATGGGCGATTATCTCGTGGACCATCCAAAGATCGCCATGATCGCATTTACGGGGTCAATGGAAGTCGGTCTCAGGATCATCGAACGCGCCGCCAAAACCCCCGACAACCAGCCTTCCGTAAAGAAAGTCATAGCCGAGATGGGAGGCAAGAACGCCATCATTATAGATGATGACGCCGACCTGGATGAAGCGGTCCCCGCCGTTCTGGACTCGGCCTTTACATACCAGGGCCAGAAATGCTCTGCATGCTCACGTGTTATCGTTCTCGAAAGTGTCTATGACCGTTTCATCTCCAGGCTCATCCCCGCTGCCAAAGCCATAAAGGTGGGCCCCGCTGAGGATCCGTCATACCACATGGGTGCCGTCATAGACAAAAATGCTCGCTCCAGTATTCTCAATTACGCCGCGATCGCTGTCTCCGAGGGCAACCTGCTTTATTCGAGTCAAGTCCCGCAAGACGGTTTCTACTGTCCGGTAACGATCGTTGACGGCATAACCCCTGAGCACCAAATTGCACAGAAGGAGGTCTTCGGCCCGGTATTAGCGGTTATGAAGGTTAAGGATTTCGATCAGGCACTGGATTGGGCGAACTCAACCCGCTTTGCTCTGACCGGTGCTGTCTTTACCCGCAACCCTCAGCACATCGATTTTGCCCGTGAGCGATTCAGAGTCGGCAATCTGTATATAAACCGTGGCAGCACAGGCGCCCTCGTCCAAAGGCAACCCTTCGGAGGCTTCAAAATGTCCGGCATAGGCTCCAAAGCAGGCGGCCCGGATTACCTGCTGCAGTTTATGGATCCGAGAACCGTTACCGAAAATACGATGCGAAGAGGCTTTGTACCTGTTAGAACCGATGACCAGTGGGTATAACATTGTTGGATATTATGTGAGGTAAAAATGTACTGGAAACCGTTTTGCGTACTTGTTGTCATGATCCTCTTTGTGTGCGGATGCAGAAGTTTGTCCCGGCAGTGTAAAGTCGGACAGCCTTTCGTTTTCGGCATCATTGCTGATGTCCAATACGCAGACAAGGACAACATAGGAGCCCGTCACTACCGAACTTCCCTGCAGAAGCTTAAGGAATGCGTCGCCGACTTTAACGACAGGCGCCTGAGTTTTGTAATTCAGCTTGGGGACTTCATCGACGGCGGCCCCAAAGCTGAAAAAGAACTCGACCAGGTCCTGACCGTCTACAACACCCTCAATACCGACAGATACCATGTGCTGGGTAATCATGATTTCACAGGGATCTCGCGCAGCGCCGTACTTGACAAAATGGGCATTGATCGCGGCTACTATGATTTCACTATTGGCTGCTGGCGTTTTGTCGTACTCGATACAATGGATATCGCCGTAAGTGGCGGCTGGCCGCAGGATAGCGATAATTACCGCCAAGGCGCCGAAATGCTCGATCAGCTAACCCAAGCCGCCGCTGCAAACGCTGTCGATTGGAACGGCGGCGTCAGCAGTGAACAGATCGAATGGCTCGATCGCGTCCTGACCGATGCCGATAACAAAAAACAACGGGCGATCATCTTTGGCCATCATCCTGTTCGCCCTGCCGGTGATATTCATAATGTCTGGAACGCCGACGAAATCGTAAAAGTATTGCGGTCGCATGATTGCCCGGCGGCGTACCTCAACGGCCATACCCACCAAAGCCGATACACCCGGGAAAACGGCATCGCATACATCACACTAAAAGCAATGGTCGAGGCACCGCTTGAAAACGCCTATGCCCTGATCGAGTGTCACCCCGACAAGATCAGGATAATCGGCTTCGGCGATGAACCAAGTCGCGATCTGCCGCTATAGACATCTCGATTCGAACTTGTTTTATTACGCAAAATCCAAATCGACCGTCAGCGAGCCTTGGGCCTCAATGACAAGAGGCTTTTTCAGTCGGATTTCCGCTCTGGCACCCTTGCTTTCTACGTCGGCTGCAATATTTTGACCCTGCCAGAGAATCTTCGCCGAAGCAAGTTTTTTCCCGGCGGCAAGCTCAAAGGCCATAGAGTTAATTTTCAGGCTGCCCCATTTCACTTCGATAGTTTCCTTTTGCGACCGGGACGTTCTCTGCTGGCTGAACGAACCCCATCCTTGCGCCGCGGTAAAAGGCGCCTTGAAGTTTTCGGGCGAAAGCCTGGGAGCAAAGCCGATATGCGCCTTGGGCCCGTGGTATTCAAAACCGCAGGCGGCGAGAAAAACGCCATAGCTCGCCATCGCCCGCGAATAGTGGTCGCTGCATTCGATTTCGTTGTAAGGGTTTCGACGCGACGCGTCGTACCTGTCGTGAATTGTGCGAACGATAGCCAGCCCTTCTTTGATCAGGCCTTCGTAGATCATATGCGAGGCGACCTGATACTCAAAGCCGGTCATGCACTCATTGAAATACCCCACCGCGACTCCCCAGCCCTTGCGTGTGGCCTTCTCGGCGCCTCCGGTCGGCCAGGTGCACATCAGCAAGCCGCCCTCTCCGGGCATTGCGTACCATCTGCCGCCTTTTATAGTCGAACCTTCGCGGTACGGGCCTACGTCAGTGGTGAAATTGTATTTCCATAGGGCCTTTAGCGATGAGACGCTCTCTTTTGCAGGCGCTATTCGCTCCAACCCCAACTGCCAAAGGAAGCTTTGTCCGAACAACTGATCGATGTGACACCCTTTGTTGGTGTTTGTGGCGTCGGGATATTCGGGGTCGGGCTTATGAATAAAGTATTCGCCGTTGTAAAGCTCGGAAACGAAATTGCTGCGGCCCTTTTTCAGAAGAGAGGCGCACTTGCTTTGGAAAGCCTTGTCTCCAAGCTCTTGAGCCATTTGTTCTCCGGCGGTAAGAACCCCCAGATACATGGAGCTGATCCACGCCATCGGACCGTACCATGCCTGGTCAAGAGTGTTATATTGCTTGCCTTCGAGCAGACCGTCGCCGTCTTTGTCTTCGGCGATAATATATTCGATAGACTTGCGGATCTTAGACCAGTTACGCTTGAGAAAAGCATCATCGGGCGCGGTCAGATGTTCGCGATAGGCGCGTAGAATGGTTCCGCACTGGCCGTCATGGGCGACGTGTCTGCCCGATTCGGCTCGGTAGTCAAGGGCGCCGTCTTCTCGAAAAGCAATCCCGTAATCCACCATTTCGCGGGTAGTCCTTTCCAGAGTCGGGAAAATGCGCGCCAGGCCCTGTGCGTAATTCCAGACATGCTGGCAGGTGCCCGGACAACATGTAACGCCCTCCCAACCGTAGAATCTGCCGCTGTCAAACCAGTGGCAGGTCTGGGTTGCAAGGCAGTCGATCGTTACAAAGGTCCGGTCGAGGAACCAGTGAGGCAACGTTGAATCGTACCAAACACTGTTCCATTTAAGGGTGTCACCGGCGAGCCGATCATAGTTGGCGGCCATGTAACAGGCGACCGCAGAGGCCGAGCTGAATCGATTTTCATAATGCCTGTTGAGGAACTCTATGCCCTGTATGGCGCCGAACTCTCCGGTAATGTTGGGATAGTAAGGGAACCACCACGTTAGAAGAAAATCGACCTTCTCTTGCCGTCCAGGCTTAAGACGCAGCTTGCGTCCCAGGCCGCCGATTAATCTTTTGTCAAGGTCGCACTCGGCGCTGCGGTCCGAGCGGTCGAGCGATTCAAGACCGTCAAAGAATTTCCCGGCTGAAAAGGATTCTCCAGCTAATCCGATCGCAACCTTGTCCCCGGCGTCGCGCCCGACAAGCGAAAACGCCATCGAACCGTACCCGGGAAGATTCTTCAGCGCCGTTTGCCTGTTCGAGACGTCGGAGAAGACTATGTGGTCGAGCATTATATTGCCCCAGGAGCCCTGCACATCGTCAATGATCTCAAAACGGGCGGTCTTTCCTTCAAGGTCCGCTACAGACATGCTCTCGGGCCGCATTCTGTTGCTGTCATGACCGGCGGCGGTTCTTACAACATTGCCGTCAACTATCAGATTGATACACGTCTTGCCGGGATGGTTTCCGCCGGAGATCGAGAAATTGATGAACTTGCGATGGATCATAAACGGCTTGCTCGTCAATTTCCCCGTAAGCTTATCGGCGGCGATGCTCAATTCGCCGGTAGACTCGAACAGGTCGGCGAACTCTCGCGTGTTGTGCGTATTTACGAACTTGTGCCCCTGAAATTTCTCCACGGGGTTGTGGGGTTTGATCTGATCGACGTCGAAGGGCTTATCTCCGAAAGCCTTGCCCTCAACCTTCCAGTCGCCGTACGAATCCCATTCAAAATCGGCAAAAACAATGTCAGATCTCTTACGGCTCTTCGCCGCAATGGGCGGCTCAGCCGTTGAGTGAACCGTAAGGCGGTCCTTTGCCTCTATGACAGCATTTCGGCGCTTGCCCGGAAAAGGGTCCTGCTGTTTCAAGCATACATAATTTTCGAGCCAGCCGCCCAGATCGACGTCAATGTCGTCGCGGCTGGTGTTTTTTATGGTGAAGGAAAGAACTGTACCCGGCAAAGCCGAGTCTTCGGCGTCAAGCGGGACAAAGGGAGAAAAGGCCTCAAGGTCGACGCTTACAGGCAGTTTCGAATCGCGATAGGAAACTCGTCCGACCGGGTATTCACCCCTGAAGGCGATATCGGCAAAACCATCGCTGTCGAGCGTGCGAACGACCGTCTTGCCGCGGGACTTAATTCTCACAGCGAAACCCTGCTCCAGCGGCGAATTCGGCAGCGGCGGATTGACGTAGTTTTTGCCCATGGACATCCCGCCGTAATCGGATTGATAGTGGGACTTGAAAATATCCCAAAGCCACAGCTTGCCGTCGCCGCCGAGATAAAGCTGGCCGCAGCATATCCCTCCGATCGGCATGCCGATATGCTTGAGTTCCTGCCGGTCGCTGTAGACTTGCTTTTGGCCCCTTGCGAAAAGCGAGCGAACCCAATCGCCGTCGAGATTCTTGTTCTCGGGGATGATCCTTATATGCTCATTTTCGCCGAGCTGACCGGTCGCTGCGCCCAGAGCCTGTTCCAAAGCTCCAAGAGAAACTGCGCCAGCACCGACGGTCTTCAAAAAATCCCGTCTGTCAAAACACCCTTTACCGTTGTTGTCCGATGAACATGAGCAATTAGCCATGTATCCTCCTTGTTACAAATACGCCTGATTCATTCTTATTCGCCCTAACCCAAAACGCTCAAAAAACTTTTGGTCGCACTATCATTATAAAAAGACAGAGAGCATTTTTTCACAAAGAAAATCCCGGATTTACTTGAGAGATCCGGGTTTAATATCTATTTACCGTTAAACTCTTTGACAGCTTCGATCATGGCAACAATATTTTCGACCGGCGTTTGAGCCTGGACATTGTGAATAGCATCAAAAACAAAACCGCCATTCGGAGAAAAAATCTCACAGCGTTCCAAAACCTCCACGCGCACCTCCTCAGGGGTCCCAAACGGTAGTGTCTTCTGAGTATCGACTCCTCCGCCCCAGAACACAAGCCGGTCGCCGTAACGTTCCTTCAATGTTTTCGGATCCATCCCCGTAGCCGAACATTGGACGGGATTGATAATATCAAATCCGGAATCGATGAAATGGCCCATGAAATTCTCTACCGCACCACACGAATGCTTAAAAGTCTTCCATGTCGTATTTTCATGTATCCAGTTGTTCATTCTTTTGTAGTAAGGCGAATAAAGTTCATCGTATGTCTCTGCCGAACAGAAAGTTGATCTCTGCGTCCCGAAATCCGTACCGCATATAAACAGAACATCTATTGCGTCGCCCACAACACCATGAACTTTCTCAAGGTTCGCAAGCGATATATCACATTGCCTGGAAAAAACTTCGTGAATATAATCCGTCCTGAGAGCCGTCGACATGTACCACTCGGTAATATCCCTGATACCCTTCGGGTCCTTCAGGAAAGGTGCCGGAACGAGCGCGATATCACCAACCGCCGTTCCGCCCACTCCACTAACTATCGCACGCGACGAAGAAGACAGCCGCTCGGCCTGCTCCTGATAATATTTAAGATCATCGTCGGAGATGGGCCCGAATTCTTCCAGGTTATCTTCAGGATTAAGATTATTATCATCGATGGGCTTCTGTCGTATTATCGCATCGAAGAAATATCCACTGACCGGCATACGCCCGCTCGGCGGAACACTCATATCCCCCTGCGGATATATCAAAAGGTCGCCATTAGTGTCTGTTGTCGTTTTGAAATGTTCCGAAACCAAAACATCCTGGCCCCACGGCATAGTAAACTCTTTCCAGTTTTCGTTCCTGAACCCGAACATCGTACCCGGCGATGGTAACGCGATCGTATCGACGCCCATCGCATCCAGAAGATCTTCCTCGATCTCGCCAAGCATCTGATATGGCTCGTGTGCCTTGACAAGCCATTTCTCAAGACCGTAATGTTCACGCAGCCCCGCAACGCAGGTAACATGCATACCCGTTACTCCGGTGCTCCCGAAATCAACAGCTACCTTGCCTGTGTCTTTATGATCCAATGTTTGCTTAACCAATTCCTTGTGTTGCATTTCTCGTTGCCTTTCACCACATTTTTTCAATTTCTTCTAAAGTTTTGCCCTTGGTCTCGGGGATGTATAACTTGATAAAGATCACGCCCAGCACGCATACGCCCGCATAGACCCAGAATGTCGTTGCTATGCTGAATTTCTCCGTCATGATCGGGAAGGTGTATGACAGTATGAAATTCGCCACCCACAGTGACAATACCGCGATCGAAGTTGCAAGCCCTCTAACACGGTTCGGGAATATCTCCGATATAAGCACCCACATCACCGGACCAAGCGTTGCGGCAAAACACGCCAGCGCCAAAAGCACTATAGCAAGCACTATAACTCCCTGTATCTGTTGATAAAAACAGAAACCAAGAAGTATATAAGCGATCCCAAGCCCGACGGACCCCCAAAGGATCAACACCCTGCGGCCTATCCGGTCGATCGTTGCTATCGCGACGATCGTAAATACAAAGTTCGTAACGCCGATGATCACAAGATTGAGAAGAACACCGCTTACATCGTAACCGGCGGCTTTGAAAATATCATGGGCATAGTTAAAGACAACATTAATACCGCACCACTGCTGGAAGACCGCAAGGATAACGCCGATTATCAGTATCCGCCTTACCTTGGGCTTTAGCAATTCGACCAGTTCATGCTTCTTTGAAGTTTCGTCAAACGTCTCATTAATACTTACAAGCGACTCAGCGGCATACTCGGCTCCGCCAACCTTTTCCATAATACTCTTTGCCTGCTCTCCCCTTCCAACCCTGCATAACCATCGCGGGCTGTTCGGAATCATGAACATAAACACAAAGAACAAAAGTGCCGGCAGCCCTTCAGCCGCAAACATTATACGCCACCCGGTTTGACCGTTCCACGTCTCAAGCAACCCCGCACCGCTAACCCCCTCCGGCACCGGATGCGATTGAAGAATAAGATAATTCACCAACTGAGCCAGCAGGATACCGATAACAATGGTCATCTGGTTAAGCGAAACAAAGCGACCACGAAGCGAAGCAGGCGCCACCTCCGCGATATACATCGGCGACAGCGTCGACGCCACCCCCATCCCGATACCGCCCAAAAGACGATACAACACGAACTGAGTAAATGTCGGAGCGTAACCGGAACCGATCGCAGACACAAAGAACATAAGCGCCGAAACGATCAGCAGCTTCTTGCGGCCGAAAACATCGGACGGCTTACCGACGAACATCGCTCCTATGATACAGCCGACGATACAACTGCTAACCGCCCAACCCTTTATAGCCGCCGTCGACAGCGAAAAAACCTGCTCGTAAAACTCCTTAGCGCCACCGATCACCACAAGATCATAGCCGAATAACAAACCTCCCAATGCCGACACTAATGTTATCCCAAGGAGATATTTAATATTGAATTTATACTTCGTTTCCTCTGCCATACCAAACCTCACCATTATTGTGAATAGATAGTTACTCGAAACCACTTTGAATAACTGTACCGCACTATTCTACTTATGACAAGACAAATATCCAGGATCATGATCTCGTCTTCACCCGCCAAAATTTTCTCATCACTTCTTCTGCAATATATAAATGCTCCCATTAGAATCCGACCCGCCATCGCTTCGCACATTTGCCCGCAGCGTATACTTCGCTGTTTTATCGAAGCTTTCGATCGTCACAGTATAAGTATTGCCCTCGTTCCGTCCACCCGTAGTACCCGGATGAGCGTCCTTCGCAACAGACTCGCCATCGGCCAATATCTCTACATCACTGATATCCAGACGATGAGCGCCGCCTGAGTAAGCAAATGTAATTTCATAGCTGCCGGCCCCGTCCAAAGCATCTGTAACATCCCATTCCATAGGCCCAAACTGCTCAGAGGTCTGACCGGACTTCCACCCGCCAACGGCAACCTTAACCACATCAAGTGCCCGGTAGTGCACATCAAGCCCATCAAGCCGCTTCACATGCTGCTGCAAACGCTTGAAAAACTCTTTATAATCTTTCGGCGACTTCGGCGACCAGACCACCTCTGATAGCGCACAAGCCCTCGGATACGACATGTACTCCACATGTTCGGTCGTCGCCATATATTCGGTCCACACATTACCTTGCGCACCCATAATATGCCGCGCTTCCTGCTCGGTCAAACTGTCCGGCGTCGGGTCATAACTATACACCCTGTCCAGAGGAACGTAACCGCCAATAGCCTTAGGCTCCAGGGCAGCCGGGCCCTGATAAAAATCATAATAGCAATGCGACATCGGCGACATCACAACATCGTGCCCCTGTTTAGCCGCAGCGATTCCACCGGCCATACCTCGCCATGACATCACCGTCGCGTTAGGAGCAAGCCCCCCCTCAAGTATCTCGTCCCAGCCGATAAGTCGCTTATTCTTGGTCGCAAGAAAGTTCTCCATACGTTTTATAAAATAACTCTGCAATCCATGCTCATCTTTTAGATTTTCAGATTTGATCCTCGCCTGACACTTAGCACATTTGCTCCATCTATCCTTAGGAGCCTCGTCGCCGCCAATATGAAAATATTCGCCCGGAAACAGATCAACCACTTCGCTGACAATATCCTCTAAGAACTTAAACGTGTCCTCATTGCCCGCACAGTAAATATCCTTCGAAACGCCCCATTGCTCCCTCACCGTAAACGGCCCGCCCGTACAGGAAAATTCCGGATACGCCGTCAACGCCGCCACCGCATGGCCCGGCATCTCGATCTCGGGCACAACCGTGATAAAACGTTCCGCCGCATAAGCAACTACTTCACGAACCTCATCCTGAGTATAATAACCGCCATACGTTTCGCCGTCGGGATACTTGCTGCCATACTCCCCAGCCCGCACGGAACCGATCTCCGTAAGACCGGGATATTTCTTGATCTCGATACGCCAGCCCTGATCCTCAGTCAGATGCCAGTGAAATGTATTCATTTTATGCATAGCAAGCAAATCAATATACTTCTTCACGAACTCCTTATCGAAAAAATGACGACACACATCGAGATGCATCCCCCGCCACTTATAGCGAGGCTCATCTTCGATAGTAACCTGCGGAATTAACCATTGAACATTCGAAACCGTTTTCTGCTGAAATATCTCTACCGGAAGCAACTGCCGCAAAGTCTGGATACCATAAAAAACACCCTGCTCGGTCGCCCCACTGATGCACACACGGTTGTCATGCACCTTCAGTTTATAACCTTCGGCCCCCATCACATCCAAATCGCCCCCGACACGCAGATCGATACTGTTGGGCCGGCATTTCGCCTTTGATACTTTTTTCACCTTGAGATCATAACCCGTCGCAGGCCCTAACAACTCAGCTAAGTAATTGCCCACACCCTCAGTTTCCTTGGTGACAAGTATCTTCGTATTAGCTCTCAGGACAAAAGCCCCTCCCGTTATTTCCATCTTCACAGGCCGCGGAATTACCGCAATGCTGTCCAAATCGCCCTCCTGCCCACCTTCCGGAACGGATCTTTGTGCCATATCACTACATCCCACTAATGCTGCCATCATAATCACCGCCAATATTGCCTTTTTCATTTGATCTCTCCTGTTCAATATAATTGTTATTACACGGATTCTGCAACTTCGCGTACCTTTTTTCGTGGATAACGCCCTTTTTGACAAGAACTTATAGCCAAGCCAACGCGTGAGAAATATACCCATTGGGTATTTATTTCTCACAGAGCGGCACTATAACATCTACCTCCCCACAATACAAAACCAAAAATTAAAAAAACCAGTGCCATCCCCACGCTCTAACCCCTCAAACACAAACACCCCGCAACACCAATATCAAAGGCGCGTTCGTTGAGTTGACAACCAATCGCACACCTTGGAAATCCTCATACCCTTTTTTTCGCGGGCAAATTGCTTTGCAAAGACTAATAATTTCAGCATCGCATCATAAAAATACCCATTGGGTATAAACGTAAGACGCTTTTCAGTCGCGGATTTATGTTGTCAACTCGATGAATAAGCCGCGGCAAAACAAAAAAACCGTTTGCGCCACTAACATTCCACACCATCGCCAAGGCAAGGTTTACCCTGTTAGAGTTTTAGAGAGCTCCATAAGCTTTCATAAAACTCTAATAGCCCCGCAGGCGATTTTATAGCTCAAACGCAAAAACCCAACAACACCACTGTCAAAGGGTTGTTTGTTTAGTGTTGACATAAACCGTAAGACGCAGTTTGTCGCGGATTTATGTCAACACTGAATAAACAAACCGCAGAAAAACACACACCACCTTGTCATTCCTGCATGCTTTTGGCAGGAATCCACATTAAAAAAGCATCGCAAAGCGATTCTAAATCATTTAGCCCCCCGACCCGTCGGGGGGTTCACCCAACAAATACAATAACCCTCCACATTCCAACCTGCCCAACCCAACTGTCAGGATTAGCAGCTATGTCACCAAAACCTAATGTCGTCATCGTAACAACTGAAAAATACAACCCATGAACAAATCCACGAATATCCCCTAATTGTCATTCCCGTATGCTTCTGGCGGGAATCCATCCTTTATGTTAACACTCCTGTTATGAATAGTACTTTATTGCTAAGTCCATGTTGCAGTAGCGTGATGCCCCATACAGATCAGCGAAGAGTGTCAAATGGTTTATGTTCATCCTGTTCAGGTACTTCAAACGAACTTACAAAACCAAACACCACGCAATCAATCCACACAGAACACGTTAAGAATATACAGAAAGTAATTACTGAAGTCTCAGCTAATCCCAGTTGTCGAAATGCTAATTCAAAGAAATATAATCCAACAGACGTAATACCCAAACATGGAACAGAAACCAACAAAGATTTTAACACTGCGCCGAATTTGAACGCTAGTATTTTTTGTGAAAAAAACGTATAAATGTTCCAGAAGATCGTTGCTATGAAGCCAACTAGAAAAACTTTTTGAGTGGATAACCCGATTGTGCCTAAGATTACTAAGCCAATTGTTGCTAACACTAAAAAAATCGCACTTGCTCCTTTATTGAGTATAAACGCCGGTACAATCAATGACACTATCACGGGGATTACTTGACTTAAAAAATATACAATTACTGCTATCATAAAATATTGATAGCAACGCTCAGTATCTAATGATACAGCCTCTTGGTGATTCAATCCCACCAGCAAAAATAATGTCTGTATAATTATCAAGCTTACGGCTGCTGTTAAGACGCCGCCAAGCTTTTGCCACGCAACTAAGCTTATCAGTCGTTTTGTAGTAACTGCGGTAATCTGTCCCTTGCTATAAGCGTTAAGAAATGGCTTTATTAAGCTTAAGGAAAAGTATGCATGAACCAATCCAGTCATTACGTATATGAAGATCAGTGAGATATCGGACTGATTAGCGAATAAGATAATGCCACCATATGTAATGAAAAGTATATATGGTTGATTCTGTAATGCGTACACTGATTTGTCGAGATTCGTTTCAAACAGGTCAAATTCATTCTTGGATAGGCGAATAGAGGCCATAAGGTAGGCCAGCCATTGTCGTGTTAGCTGGGTATTGAACAGAGATTCACGACATAAAAAATAGAATAGCCACCACAGCGATCCGATAAAGGATGTACTGTGAATAAAACCTTTAAAGCCACTATTTGAGGTTCCCACGAATATTATTAGAGCTGATAAGAAAAACCAGCCAAAACAGAAAAACCTGCCATCCTTTGTGTCATACTTTGCTTTGTGATGCTTTAAATATTCAATACATAAATACCATCGTTCATTGAATGCTAGATGTTTGGAATGAGTTAGTTTTTGGGCAGTCATAGAACAAAAACCTCCATGTTAATTTTGGCGACTCAGTTGCACTTGGGAGTTGAATCCGCTTATTAATTCAATAGTTGATTCTTCAAAATTTGTCCAGATTCCATTTATTCTATCCAAGGTAAACGAAAAGGCTCGTCCCACAAAGAAACAAGTGTCTGCTTATGCAAAGAAACTTTGTCAACGCGAAGCAAAAGAGCGTATTTATTATATATTCCTATTAGATCATCAAGGCACTCATGGGCCAAACTAGCTGTAAGAGCCTGGAGGTTTTCTTTACCTGTGTACTTGTCAAGATGAACCACATGACTACTAACAAAGTTCTCTATAATATCTTTTGCAACTCTCTTAATAATCTGTTTATCTTTTTCTATGTCTCTTGGCATCAAGATTATTCTCGTCCTACCAAAAGCTTCTTTAAAGGCCTTGTTGGCATCTTCATAATAGCGATCTTTGCGATATTGAGATAAACGTTTTTTTGAAAAGTTTCTATCATGTGGAAAAAAAGACCTGACATAATTATCAACTGTAATTTGTTGTGTGTTTTCTGCAATCTTTGATAGTAATTGGTATAAGTTTAATTCGTTGGAACGTTCGTCAACTAACCGTCTAATTTCGATCATAAAAGAAACAGAGTAATTTCTAAAAATCCATGCAAAAAAAGAATGTTTTGAGTATCTATGCAGCTTTTTGTTCGTTTTTAGAATATCTAAGAACTCGTCATGTATTCTGCGAGATCCATCTAAGTTGTGTAATGAAACCCCAATACGCTCAAGACTTTTACGCCAGATATCCCATCTCACTAAATCTAATTCACTTGTTCGTCTACTCATGAAGATATGTTTTCTCTTTACAAATCATCTTTGTTACTTCATACATATTTTTGACGCAGAGGCCGAGTTGCTTATGAATCTGTTTTTTTCTTGACAATGACGATTTTGAAAGGATAATCATACCCGCCATATTCAGAAAACATGCGAAGTATAACCTGCTCTTCATCGCCTACACTCAGATGCTGTTCGACCCCTGTATTCAAATCCCATTTGAACGACTCCCAGGCTCCTGGTAAAATAGAAAAAAGCTCGTCTCGCATATGTATAAAGCCTCCCTTAGGGAGTTGTATTACACTAGGCCAGTTATGTCCACGGTCAGATATACTGCTATACTGAAACTGCTCAGTGGTAAGGATAGCAACTTGAAAAGAGGCGACTTGGATTCGTGCATTATCCTGATTGTGTGCATCAAATTGAAGGTCGATTTGCCGGACACCTGAAGGATGGTACTCTTCTATTTCAAAGATGGGGTTATTGCGTATAGGCACACCACCCACACAGAATTCTATTGGTGGTTGTTCACTGTCACTATGTTCTCCTGGATTCTCTATAGCCCACTTGACTCGCTTTTCCAGTTCGGGTATCAGATCCGCAATTCTTCCTTTGTAGATAATGTGCGGATAGTGTTTTAGGTCAAAAGGGATGTCATCAGTGTTCTGTGTAAGCAAAATGACATGTTTTCCCAGTGCGTGAGCGTAGCCGGCTTCATAGAATACGTTGGGGTTACGACCTGTCATGTCCGCAACAATAATATCGGCCTTGGCAATTTGATTATAGACTCTTTGGAGGATGCTATCTTGAAATAACTGCTCATCTACCCTCTCTGCATAAGCCCCTGCATTATCGCAAGCCACCTTTATACCTAATTTGTATACATCGTCAAAATCTTCTTGAAAAGGCATTAAAACAAAAACAAATGGCTTTGGAGCCGTGTTAGACATAACTATCTCCCATAAATCCTATCTTCTCTGCTGCTAACCAAAACTATCAATCTTCTCTTTACAAAGTTTTTCCGTCACTTCATGCAATCGTTTAACACCGTGAGCCAACTGTTCCAACTGCTCTTTCGTTATCTTATTATGTGTGATTATTCCCCGATTGTAAAGCAAAAAAGCATTATAAAATCTTCCAACTGCGCTTGCACTATCTTGCTGCGGACCAAAAA
>SDBV01000443.1_pt1 | contig 59733 bp, 64 predicted proteins | sample 2277081 | NCBI WGS metagenome assembly SDBV01 (sample SAMN10402039, study PRJNA504765) | marine sediment metagenome | isolation source: marine sediment core GS10_PC15, 223 cmbsf | place: Arctic Ocean: Southern Knipovich Ridge | collected 2010
GATTTCCGCAATGCGAAGGTTGAAACAGGATTGACGAGAGGCAGGGTTATGAGAGGTGAAGGTTGTAAATCGTATAGAATGGTAATGTGTCCGACTTTATGATTAAGAACGGTGTTACCTATCGCATAATCAGTGACCATCTAGGCTCACCAAGGCTTGTGATAGACGTTGCTACCGGAAACATTGCCCAAAAGCTTGAATACGACGAGTTCGGGAATGTGACTACCAACACGAATTACGGTTTCCAGCCATTCGGGTTTGCTGGAGGCATCTATGATAGAGATACCGGCCTCACTCGCTTCGGCGCAAGAGATTACGACCCCGTATCAGGAAGATGGACAAGCAAAGACCCGATCAGGTTTGCTGGTGGAGATACCAACCTGTACGGGTATGTCCTAAGCGATCCGGTAAATTTTGTTGATCCTTTAGGATTGGTCGAAGTAGAGATTGGTCCTCCCTTGCCAGATGGATTGAGAAACAACGATAACATTCCAGATTGGGCAAAAGATGCAATAGACAAAGCAGACAAAGCTAGAAGAGTCGATATAATCCCACAAATACCTGGAAGAGTAAATTTAACTTGTAAAATTAAACAAAGAGGCAGCAACCCTCTAGACCCTAAGAGCTATTCCATTGAACCTCAGATAATCTACGAATTAAATTTTTAAGATGAATAATAAGATTTTATCTATTCTGCTATGCTTCATTCTACTAGCAACTGTTTTTCAAAATCATACAGAAGCTGTGAAATTACAACTAAAATTGAAATTGAGAAACACACTTTTTAATAATGACTTCTCCTTTACTTCTGCAATAAACGAATTGGGAGGAGTGGATTGCTTTAGCGATTGTAATCATAATATTCGTTATGTACTTGCCGTCCTATATTTTCAGTCTGATCCAAAGAAAGCTGAAAGTGTATTTAAACAGGTTCTTGAAGCCAAGAAAGATCATGCACCAAGTTTTTACCATTTGGGCCTCATAAAATATGTTGATGGAAAAATCGACGAGGCAATAAAATATTTTCAAACTGCGATAAAGTACGATAACAAAGTTTCTTTATACTACAATAGCCTAGCTTGGGTTTATCTGGAGAAAGAAAACCTTCAAAAAGCGCTCAATGTTTATGAAGAAGGAATTAAGAATGTCGGGAATAATGATTCTTTGTACTTTAACAAATCTTTAGCGTTATCTTGGTATTTTAAAGATCGAACAGAGGGAATAATTGAAAACATGGTAAAGGCATTGGAAATTTCTCCGAATGATGAAGAATATCTTCTTTTATTAGGATTTACTTATCTAAAAATCAAAAATTTCAAAGATGCCCGATCAACTTTGACGAGATTATTGAGGGTAAATCCAAATGACATATACGCAATTCTTGGTGTTGCTACAACTTACAAGGAAACCGGGGAAATTGAAAAAGCAATAGAAATAGCAAAAACGGCTCTTGAAATAGAACCGGATAATAAAGTCGTTTTGGAAGAGCTTAAAGAATATGAAAGCGAACTGGAAAAACAAAAGAAAGAGAAATAAATAAAAGTATTTAATTGATGCGGGGAAATCGGGGTCACATCTTGACATTTGACAAATATTTAATCCATCAAAAAATCATCGAGCTTTCGGAAATTAATCGTTTTTTCTGCGCCGTCTTCTATATTGTCCTGCCGATGGCGGCGGCGACGGGCTTTAACTCTTCCATAAGCGTTTTGAATTTTTCCGGCTTTAACGATTGCCCGCCGTCGGAAAAAGCCACTTCCGGCCTGTCGTGAACTTCTATCATCAGCCCGTCCGTTCCGGCGGCAACGGACGCCTTCGACATCGCATTAACGTATTGCCAATGCCCCGTGCCGTGCGAGGGGTCGATCACCACCGGAAGGTGCGTCAGTTCTTTCAGCACCGGTATGCAACTGATGTCGAGCGTATTGCGCGTGGCCGTCTCAAAGGTGCGGATGCCGCGTTCGCAAAGGATCACCTGCCTGTTGCCTTCGCTGAGTATGTATTCGGCGGACATCAAAAGCTCGCTGATAGTCCCCGCCATGCCGCGCTTTAAAAAGATCGGCTTATCGAGTTTGCCCACGATCTTTAGTAGCGAAAAGTTTTGCATATTGCGCGCGCCGATTTGCAAAATATCGGTGTACTTGTAAACAAGATCGATGTCGCGCGGGTTCATGACCTCAGTGATTATCGGCAGTCCCGTTTCGGCCTTCGCCTTTTGTAAAAGCTTAAGGCCGTCTTCTTCCATCCCCTGGAAGGCGTACGGCGAAGTCCGCGGCTTGAACGCCCCGCCGCGAAGCATGTGCGCTCCCGCGGCCTTTACCGATTTGGCGATTCCGATTATCTGTTCCTCGCCCTCCACGGAGCACGGCCCGGCAATAACGACGATCTTATTGCCGCCTATCTTCACCCCGTTCACTTCTATGACGGTGTTTTCGCTTTTTACTTCGCGTGAGCACAGCTTGTACGGCTTTAATATCGGCACGACTTTTTCGACGTATTTTAGCGATTCCATCGACTCGATGCGCTCCTTCCCGCGCCCGTCGCCGACGGCGGCAACGACCGTGCGCATATCGCCGAGAATCGTATGAACGTCGTAGCCTAGTTCTTTTATGAGCTTTTCGACTTCATCGACGGCCTCTTTGGGTGCGCCCGGTTCCATAACAACAATCATATTTTTCCCCTTTAGCTTTTACGATAAAGGAATTGGGGGTGCTTCGTCAATTGGGCTTGATGAATATTACCGAAATCGAAAAGACTGGATGCCGGATCAAGTCCGGCATGACATAGTGGCGTTGCATCATAAATCCGATGCTCAAACCTAACTCTAGATTCCACAAAAATTGTCATTCCCGCGAAGGCGGGAATCCAGTATCTTGATATTTAATGAAAACTTACTTTGTTTACATTCTCGCCAGCAAGCGGAACGGTACTTTATATATAGGTGTTACCAGTAATCTTGCTCGAAGGGTATACGAGCATAAAAACGACATAGTTGAAGGATTTACGAAAAGACATAAGGTTCATACGTTGGTATATTACGAACACACAGGCGATGTAAATGGCGCCATTAACAGGGAGAAACAGTTAAAGAAATGGCGGAGGGAATGGAAACTGAAACTTATAGAAGAATCAAATCCCGAATGGAACGACCTTTACTATGATTTGATTTAATGCTGGATGCCGGATCAAGTCCGGCATGACAGCTATTTGTCACCACTGCCTGTCCTGAGGCACGAAGGGAGCTTGTCGAAGGGCGACAAAATCCCTTTCATTCTCTCACCCCACCCGCGCAAAAGCCTCGCCCGGCCCGTTACGTTAATGCAGATGAATCCCCAGGGCGATAATTGCCAGTGCGAAGGCTACCGTACCGATCATTGCGATGCGGTGCCCGCGCTGGCCCAAACCTATGCGCGCGACTATCAGCACGGCGTAGACAATCCACACAAGAAATATCGGAAAGGTCTTTGCCGGATTTTCGCCGAGCAGTAAACCGCTTTTCGAATATCCCCAGATGAACCCGGCTATCACGCCGACAGTTATCAAAGGGAAACCGAAAACCAGGGAACGGTGAAATATCGTATCCAGCGCGTCGAGGTCCGGCATCCTTTTGAACCATCCCCCGAGACTGTGCGATTTCAGCTGTCTTTCCTGTATCAGGTACATTGCCGAAACCGCAAAGACCACCAAAAACGAACTGTACGCAAGAAAAGAAACCGTGTGGTGCATAGTCAGCCAGAATGCCTTTATTGGAAGCGTGGATTCTTGGGAACTCGGCATAAGGAATGCGTGCGCCATTATCAGAAATCCCACGGGGGAAACAAAAGCCCCGAGAGATGTGATCCTGAAAACAATTATCGCCGTTAACATCCCGCCCATCACCGTCCATGCAAAAAACGACGTGTATTCGAACGGGTTGGTATAAGGCCCGTGCCCCGTTTTGGCGGAAAGGGAGAAAAGCATCGCCGTATGGAAAATGAACCCGGCGGCGGCCATTAACGTTGCAAGGTAAAAAAGGATTTTTTTCCTTATGGCAAGGTGCAAAAAGTATTTGAGCATGGCGAGGAAGTAACAAAATAGGGCCAGTACCATCAGCGTTTTCATCCGTCCAGCGCCTCCTTTACCAAATCGTCGGGATTCGGGTTTTCCCCTTTGCGAATGCGCTCCAGCAGGTCGGAATTCGCGATCTTCGTAAAAATCGCCATACGTTTTTTATAGTCCGGCTCGAGGCCGGTTAGTATCTCGCGCATCTCTCCCATCAAGCGTAACATTTTGGCATATTCGGCGCCGAATGTCTTTTGCAGTTCTTTGCGGATCCGCTTGGACATGGCCGGCGATTTGCCCGATGTGGAAATAGCTATAAGCAGATCGCCCTGCTCGACTATCGACGGCACGATGAATGAGCAAAGTTCCGGCACGTCTACAATATTCACCGGCAGGCCCTTTTCGGACGCGTCGTCGTAGAGCTTCCTGTTAACTTCCCCGCTATCGGTTGCGCCTATGGCAAGTGAAATTCCTTCCAGGTGCCGTGGGTCGTATTCCTCTTTTAAGTGAGTTATCCGGCCGTCATCCACAAGGGGCGCAAGCGAGGCGTCCAGTTCGGGCGCAACGATCTTTACCGACGCGCCGCACTTTACCAGCATCTCCGCTTTGCGTGCGGCGACATCGCCGCCGCCGACTACGAGGCAGTTCCGCCCCTTAATATCCATCATCATTGGGTAGAAGCGCGGCATTATTTCTTTTCCTTCAGCATTCTGGTCAGCTCATCCATGAACTCGTTAACGTCCCTGAAGGAGCGGTAAACCGAGGCGAACCTTACGTAGGCAACCTCGTCCATATGGTGCAATTCGTCCATCACCTTTTGCCCGATTATCGAGGAATCCACTTCCTTTGCCCCATGGTCGCGCACATGCTGGGCGATGAGATCGACCAGCCTCTCCTTTTCTTCAACCGATACGGGGCGCTTTTCAAACGCCTTATCCAACCCGCGCCTGATTTTCTCCTTGTCGAAATCCTCGCGCCGGCCGTCTTTTTTTATCACCGAGGGGTGTTGCGCCTCTATCCTTTCATGGGTCGTGAATCTTTCTTGGCATACAAGGCATTCGCGCCGCCTTCGTATCACTTCACCTTCCCTGCTCAGTCGCGAATCGATCACCTTGTTTTCCGGGCTTTGGCATTTCGGGCATTTCATGTTCACTATAATACTTTAAAAATGCATGGCGAATACACAGGGCGATGATAAAAAAGGCTCAATATTTTTCATTAGCAGCGTTTAAATGGTAGAATTATTAGGTATATGAGGGAAATTTACTTTAGAAAGCGTTTAGCGCTATTTGCGCTTTTGCCGCTGATTGTTGCCGCGTGCGGGCAAGGCGTCCAGATATCGTTGGACAGCCGGACGGGAAACACCGAAGTGAACGTCAATTACACCGATCAGAAAGGCGGTAACGGCAAGGCGCTTAAGGCTATGGAATCGCGCGTATTCGATACGGTGCCGGAAGAAAACTGCGCGCCGGAAAACTCGTCTTACGCTTGGCAGATCGGCACGTTGATCGGCGCGATGAATACTTCCAGCAAATATCAGGCGGCTGTTCTTATGGAAGGCCCGCCGAGGGTTGATGGCACTATCGCCGTTTACCTTTGCGACGGGCTAGGTTCAAAGGCATATACGCTTCACAAGTCGGTTTTTATATCCAACTCTTTTCTGGGCAAAATGGAGGACGAAGCCTTCGGACAAAACAGGGGCGACCTCTTAATGCCCGCTATTGGATTCGTTTTGTTCCACGAGATAGGCCACGCCGCCCTCGGCCACTCCGCCGAGAAGATGTATGACGCCGGTTCTGGCGGCGGTCTTCACGGTTTCGACATTTTGCAGGAAACGGAGGCAGACCAGTTTGCGTTCGAACTGATGGCCGATCTGGGGCTTGGCGTGCTTGGCTATGAAGGCGCCGACCTTGCCAGGTCGCTTGCCTGGTCTATGAACTAGCCTAGCCGTAGTATCATTGCCTTGTGAAAAAAATATCCAATTGGGGGAACTACCCAGAAATCGAGGCGCGCGAAGAACCCTTTTATTCGGAAAGCGAACTTAAGACCAGACTGCAAAATAACGCGGAAATAATCGCCCGCGGCCTCGGCAGATGCTACGGGGACAGCTCTCTTAACGATGCGATAGTGTCCACCGTCAACTTCAACCGCATGATCGCCTTTAACGATCAAGACGGAACGCTTACATGCCAGGCCGGCGTAAGTTTTGCCGAAATAATAAACGTTTTCCTTCCGAGAGGGTTTTTCCCGCCCGTAACACCGGGCACGAAGTTCGTTACCGTGGGGGGGGCGATAGCGTCCGACGTTCACGGCAAAAACCACCACAAGGCGGGCTCGTTTTGCAATCACGTCATTTCAATGGACGTGATGCTTCACGACGGTAGCGTGGTCACGTGCTCGCGCGATAATAACGCGGACCTCTTTAACGCGACGCGCGGCGGAATGGGGCTAACCGGAATAATCGTGCGGGCTTCTTTCAAATTGCAAAGGGTCGAGACCGCATACATAAAGGAAGAAATACTAAAAGCGAAAAACCTTGAAGAGATAACAAACCTCTTCGATCAATCGCGGGACTTCACCTATTCTGTGGCGTGGATAGACCTGTTGGCAAAGGGCGAAGATACCGGGCGGAGCGTGCTGATGAGGGGCGAACACGCGACAAGGGACGAGGCGGGAAGCCCCGGCGATCCGCTAACGATAAAACCTAAACGCAAAATCGCGGTTCCGTTCAACCTGCCCGGTTTTTTCCTGAACAGCTTTAGTGTGAGGGCGTTCAACTCCGTTTATTACCAGAGGGCGCACAACGGCCAAACCTCCGTAAAAGATTACGATTCCTTTTTCTACCCGCTGGACGCAATAGAAAACTGGAACCGGATGTATGGCAAAAAGGGTTTTATGCAATATCAACTGGTGCTACCCAAGAAAAACAGTTCTGAAGGTCTGCGAAAGATTCTGGAAACGGTAAGCACGGAAGGAATGGGCTCCTTTCTGGCGGTAATTAAACTCTTTGGAAAACAAGATGACCTTATATCTTTCCCGATGGAAGGATATACTCTAGCGATGGATTTTCCGGTAAGGCCCGGGCTGGAGCGATTCCTCGGCGAACTGGATGCAATCGTTCTCGATCACGGAGGCAGGCTCTACCTTACGAAAGACGCGCGCATGAGCGGCGAGTTTTTCAGGAAGACGTATAAAAGGGCGGAAGAGTTTATCAAGCTGAAAAACTCTTTTGATCCCGATGGGAAATTCGCCTCCCTCCAATCTAAAAGGCTTGGCATATGAGCGGCTGGGTTCTGATACTCGGCGCAAAGTCCGACATTGCAAGGGCACTTGCGCACCGCTACGCCAAGGCGGGATACAGCCTCTACCTTGCGGCGCGGAATTACGCCGAGCCGGAATCGGACTTAACCGATATCAATATCCGGCACAAAGTTCACGCCAAAGCGCTGGCGTTCGACGTTAGTGACTTCGGGTCGCACGAATCTTTTTATAATAACCTCGATCCGAAACCGGACGGAGTCATCTGCGTTATAGGTTACATGCCCGAACAAAGCGACGCGCAAAAGGACTTCAAGCTTGCAAAAAGGGTTATAGACGCAAATTACACGGGGTGCGTGTCGATACTGGAAGTAATTGCGAAAAATTTCGAGGAAAGGAAATCGGGCTTCATAATCGGTATAAGCTCGGCCGCGGGTGATCGGGGGCGCAAGAAGAACTACATGTACGGGAGCGCCAAGGCGGGTTTCACCGCGTTCCTTTCGGGGCTTCGCAACAGGCTATTTGAATCCGGAGTTCATGTGATGACCGTCAAGCCCGGATTCGTTGCGACCAGGATAACCCGCCACATGAACCTGCCGGAAAAACTTACCGCGCAGCCGGCGGAAGTTGCCGACGACATATTCCGCGCCCATCAAAAGGGGAAAGACGTACTTTACACAAAGTGGTTCTGGAAACTGATCATGTGGATTATCATCCACATGCCGGAAAAAATCTTCAAACGCACAAGCATCTAGGTGCTATGATTATCGCTAGAAGGAGGAAATATGGCCATTAGCAAAGAACTTCTGGATATACTGGCGTGCCCCAAGTGCAAGAAGGACCTTAAGCTTACCGAAAAGGAAGACGGCCTCGTCTGCGCCAACTGCCGCCTTATGTACGAGATAAAGGACGATATTCCGATAATGCTCGTCGACGAAGCCGTTGCATTGGACGAAAACCTGAAACCTGAAAAAGGGTAGCCCGCAACTTGACGGATTTGCCGATATCCGCCGCCATCATCGTTTTCAACGAAGAAGACAAAATAGAAGACTGCATAAAAAGCCTTTGGTGGGTAGATGAAATAGTAGTTGTCGATTCACACAGCGCCGACCGCACACGAGAGATTGCAACAAAACTCGGCGCGCGCGTCATTGAGCGCGACTGGCCGGGGCACATCGACCAGAAAAATTTCGCGCTTAGCGCCGCCCGGAACCCGTATGTAATATCCCTCGACGCGGACGAAAGGGTTTCCGAAAAACTTCGCAGGGAAATCGTTGCCGCGTTTACGGAACGCGACGCCGGGGAATATGACGGATGGGCTATTCCGCGAAAAACTTTTTACATCAACCGGTGGATACAATACTGCGGGTGGTATCCGCAAAGGAAGGTGCGCTTGGTAAAAAAAGACAAAGCGCGCTGGGGCGGCATCGACCCGCACGACAGGCTGATAGTTGGCGGAAAAGTTAAAAACCTTTCGGGCGATATCTACCACCTTTCGTTCGATTCGATTCACGACCACTTCAAGACAATCGACCGCTTTACGGAAATCGGCGCGCGCGAAGCTCTAAAGGAAGGTAAACGCGCGAACGTACTCGACGTAACCATCAGGCCGTTTTTCACTTTTTTCAAGATGTATTTCTTGAAGCTCGGCTTCCTCGACGGCGTTCCCGGTCTTATCGTGTGCGCACTGAGCGCTTTCCACACGTTCACGAAATACGAACGGATGTGGCAAGCGGAAGGGGCGTAATAGGGTTTTTGGGCTTTTCTTATCGGTAGCTACCATGCCGTCTTATTTGTTGCGCGTTGCGTCTTGACGAATACCGAAAATGCTAAAATGCCCGTGTGTGCTCCACTAGTGGTTTAAATATATTTATTCAGGGCTTGCGCGCCCAATGAACCGCGCAAGGCTTGCCGGAACGTTCTTCTACACCTTCACGATAGGCCTTTCGGCGTTTCTACTTTTTCAGATACAGCCGATGGCAGGAAAGATTATGCTTCCGTATTTCGGCGGCGGGGCTTCGGTGTGGCTTACAAGCATCGTATTCTTCCAGCTACTTTTGCTTGGCGGCTATTCGTCTTCCCACTACCTTGCCAACAGGCTCGGCCCCGGCAGGTATCTTTTGTATCAGGCGGGAATCACGGTTTTGTCCCTTTACTTTCTTTCGATACAGATACGCGGCGATCTTTTTACCTCCGATGCGCTGCCGCCCGCGCTTAGGATACTCCTCATCCTTACCGCTTCCGTGGGGCTTCCCTATTTCGTGCTTTCCACCACCAGCCCGGTGTTGCAGCATTGGATGGCGCGGGACGAAGGCATCGCCCATAAAAACCCTTACGTACAGTACGCCGTCTCGAACGCCGGTTCCCTTGCGGGACTCCTTTCGTATCCTTTTTATATTGAACCGAATTTCGTTACAGGCCAACAGACGGCGATATGGTCGCGGGGATATTACCTTTACATAGTCTTCGTTTTCATATGCATGGCCCTTTTCGCAAAAAGAAATATTTTTGGCGGTCCGCCGAAAACTGCCAGCTACAAAACGGGCGACGCTACCGAGAACGAAACGGACGGCGCACAGATCACGGCGGCCGACAGGCACGATTGGATTATCCAGGCCGCGATTCCCTCCGCCGCCCTGATGGTCATAACGCAATACCTTACGCTGGACGTTGTGAACTTCCCCCTCCTTTGGGTTTTGCCGCTATGCTTGTATCTGGTTTCATTCGTAATAGTTTTTTCGTTTCCGGGGATATCGAAACCGGGCGGCCTTCGAACTTTGCTGACGCTACTGCCGATTCTCTTAATGATGTTTACAACGAAAAGCGGTTTTGCTTTCCCTCTCTATCTAAAGTTAGGGACGGCGCTTTTGTTTTTATTTGCCGTTTGCATGTTTTTCCACGGCGACCTTGAAAGGGGCAAACCGGAAAAGAAAAAGCTTACGCACTTTTACGCATACCTTGCGCTCGGCGGCTGTCTTGGAAGCATATTCTCCGGGATAGTTGCGCCTTTGATATTCAAATCGACCTTCGAGTTTTATCTGGTTATCATCGCGTCTCTTTACTACATAGCCCTTGTGAACATGCAGTCCGATAACAAACGGCTCAAAACCGCATTTAAAGCTCTGATACTTACGCTGACGGTTTACTCGTACATGGTTTATGAACAAGGCTGGACGTCCGAAACCCATTTCCAGTCGCGCAGTTTTTACAGCACATACCGCGTTGTCGACCGGCCGGAAGAAGGCAAATCGAAAGCCGTCCGCGAACTGGTGGCGGGAACCCATATCCATGGCGGGCAGTTATTGGATGGCGATGGCGTTCCCACCCCAATAAGTTACTACCACGAGAAAAGCGGCGTGGGATTGGCCTTTGCAAGAATCGGTGGAATCAGGGACGTGGGCGCCGTGGGACTTGGTGCGGGGATAATAGCCGCATACGGAAAGGAAAATCAGCAGTTAGATTTTTTTGAAATCGATCAGGCCGTCGTCGATATCGCGCGCGGCCATTTCGATTACCTGAAGAAATCCGCTGCAACCGTCCGCACAATCGTTGGGGACGCCCGCCTTAACCTGCGGAAAATTCCCGACAACTCTTACGACCTTGTGGTGATGGACGCATTCTCCAGCGGTTCGATACCGACGCACCTTTTGACGGTGGAATCGGTAACGGAACTATTAAGGGTATTGCGGGATGACGGCATAATCCTCTATCACATATCGAACCGCTATCTGGACCTCGCGCCTGTATTAAACGGCATTGCCGAGAAACTTGACCTACACATAAAAAAGCACGTGTCGCCCGAGGATTCCTACCTCCACAAGTATTCGGCAACTTGGGTGGCGCTTGCGGCCAATCGGCGCGCATTTGACGACCTGACCGCAAACGATCCGATGTGGTTTGCGCCAACAGATAAAAAGATTTACTGGACGGACGATTTTTCCAATATCTGGTCGGTAATATCTTTTGCCGATGATTAAACTCATAACCCGTTAGGGGCATAACTTGATTTTTACCTGAAATGCTGTATCATAACCGAAAGAAAGACGAAAAATGAGACGGGAGATATGGACGACCAAAGACCTTTGAAGAAGATAATCCACGTCGATATGGATGCCTTCTACGCCGCTATAGAGGTGCGCGATAACCCCAAGCTGAAGGGTCTTCCCGTAGCCGTCGGCGGCGCTCCGGAGCGGAGGGGGGTTATAGCCACGGCCAGCTACGAGGCAAGGAAGTACGGCGTAAAGTCGGCGGTCTCATCCGCAAGGGCGAAGCTGCTGTGCCCCAGCCTGATCATCCTTCCACCCGACATGAAAAAGTACAAGGACGTATCGCTCAAAATAAGGGAAATCTTTGCGCGTTTTACCGATCTTTTGGAACCCCTTTCGCTCGACGAGGCGTATCTCGACGTTACCGGCTCCATTTTCTTTAAAGGCAGCGCTACCCTTATCGCCTCGGAAATCCGCAACCTTATTTTCAAGGAGACGGGGCTTACGGCGTCCGCCGGAATTGCGCACAACAAGTTTCTGGCCAAGGTTGCCAGCGACTGGAATAAGCCCAACGGACAGTTTGTATTAACGCCGGATACTGCGGCCGGGTTTGTAAAAAAACTTGCGGTCGTAAAAATTCCCGGCGTGGGAAAAGTTACGAACGAAAAGATGCAAAAGCTGGGAATAAAAACTTGCGGCGATATGCAAAAGCGCACGACCGAAGAGCTTTCCGGGCATTTCGGAAAATTCGGCAAAACGCTATTTTACCTCTGCCGCGGAATCGACAACCGGGAGGTGGTTACTTCGCGGGAGAGAAAATCGCTGAGCGTCGAAAGGACATTTGCCGAGGACCTGGAAAACATCGACGAGTGCATCGAAAAAGTTCCGAAGCTCCACAACGAATTCGTGCAAAGGCTCGAAAGATACCGCGACAAGGAAGAAAAGGAAATAAAATCGATTGCGGTGAAGCTGAAGTTTTCCGATTTCACATCGACAACCGTGGAGCGGGTTAACGACGAATTGAATACAGAGAACCTTCCAGGACTTTTCATGGAACTCTTCATCGAACTCATAAGAGAAGGTTTCGAGCGAAAAAAGATGCCGGTAAGGCTTTTAGGGCTGGGCGTAAAGTTCGCAGAGAAAACAGGCGACGACAAATACCCCGCCGAAAGCTCCAACCAACTGGCGCTCTTTGTCTGATTATCTGGTATCATACGCGTGTTGAAAAGCAATTTATTTAAATTCACTTGTAGTGGGGGTAAAGATGATCGATAAGCCAAGTATGCATGAAGACGAATATTTCGCCCGCCATGAATTCGAACGGCAGAAAAAAGAGCGCGAGGAAAATCAACAAGCTCTTGCCGCCGAGGAAAAAACGCGCCTTAAAGAACTTCACCGCATGCGCTGCCCGAAGTGCGGAATGGAGCTTATAGAGATCGACTACAAGCACATACTGATCGATAAATGCTCCCATTGCGACGGCATCTGGCTGGACGCCGGGGAACTTGAAGAGATCACCGACGACGACAAGGGACGCTTAGTCGGATTTTTAAAAATGTTCAGGGATAAGTAGATTAGACCGGTTTTTTTGAGCAAATATCGTGCGATTTTACCATAATGTCCCTCAACGAACAGTGGTGTGTTTTTGCTTCGCAAATAATTTGAAAGGGGGTATGTAAAAAAGGAGGCTTGTATTTTCTATAGAATCATCCGCACGACGGAGGTCAACTTATAGTGGAGTATCTATTCCGCATTTACCTGAAAAATGCTTATTTTCCATTCACCCTCTTCCATCGTAACGAGCATTCGGATTGTTGCGTAGCTATATTCGTAATCGACGCTTGCCTTGTAGTTTCCCATTTCAAATATCGTATCCGGCCCAAGCCTGTTCGTGTAATGTTTTCCCTGGCTGCCGTGATAGGTTTTTATCGGCCCGAACTTTTTTCTGAATTTCATGAATAGGGATTCTATTTCGCCCTTTGTGCTTGCTTCAATGGCTCCCTGTGTTGCCCTTGCAATATATTCCTGGTAATCCCAATTGGAAGTTATAGCTACCACGGACTGGTCGACAAAGTCCTTGCCTTCCTTCGCGTGATTATCGCCAAAAGAAACGCCCGTACCCAAAAGGACGCAAATAACCGCAACAAACAAAACCCTTTGCATTATATGTTCCCCAACCTCCGCTTATCCTTAGTGCAACGAGTACCTTTTCTACGTTGAATGCTACAGGTATATGAATGTATACACAATGAGTATAATTACTTAGATGCTAAGAAAGAGCCGTAGAGTTCGCGTCGTGACGCTTTTATATAGTTTTCCCGGCTAGAAAAGCTCCATGTGGTCGGGCAGGTCGTTTTCGAAAAGGACTACGCTATTTTCATCCGCTTGGCTGTCTATAAACTCCCTCGCCTTTGCGAGCGATGGGAACGTTTTTATATCCGCCGTGTTCATTCCGCCTTCCAGCAACCCTTTTTTTATGGGCGCCGTCCGCCTTTCGTTTACAAGTACCGCAAGGTCGCAATGCGGGGCGGCGGCTTTTCCGAATTCGAAGTTCGCTTTTTCATGCAGGCCGCCGAGATCTACCAATCCGGGAGTTACGAGTATCTTTTTGTATCGTTCAAAAAGCCCCAGCGTTTCCACCGCCTCTTTGGCGCCCAGAGGGTTTGAATTGAACGCGTCGTTGATTATCAGGTAAGAGCCGGGGTTTTCAATAACCTGCAGGCGGTGTTCCATCTGTGGCAAGGTTGCCGCCGCAGTTTTAAGTTGAGCCGCGTTTATGCCAATGCTCCTGCCAACCGCGAAAGCGCCGGCCAGGTTAACCGCGTTCAGTTTTCCCAGCAAGCGGGTTTTTATGCCTTCCACTGTTCCGTCGGGCGTTTTAAGGTCGAACACCGTTCCGTGCATAGAACACCTGATATTCATCGGCATATAATCCGCGTTCGTTTCAAGGCCGTAGGTGACCGCCTTCTGCGGCCTGTTTTCGATAAGGCGGCGCGAATGCCCGTAATCGCTGTTAACGATAAGAATCCCGTCCGGCGGCAGCGCGTCGGCCAGCTCGAACTTTGTAAGCGCAACGTTTTCGGGCGTGCCAAACGTCTCCATGTGAGCGTCGCCCGTGGATGTGATAACGCCTATGCCGGGTTTTGCGATCTCGCAAAGCTCTTTAATGTCGCCCCTGCGCGTTGCGCCCATTTCTACGATAAATATTTCGTGGTGCGGCTCCAGCCGTTCGTTAATTATTTTGGAGATTCCCATCGGCGTGTTGTAACTTCCCGGCGTTTTGAGAAGGGGGTAAGAAGTCTCCAAAAGGTGCGCTATCGCCTCCTTTGTTCCCGTTTTTCCGTAACTGCCGGTAATTGCTATTACCTTTTTGGCTCCAAGTTTAGCGACGGCGCTTTTCTTGAAACCCTCCTGTATGAACTTCTCGACGGGCGATACGGCAATATTTCCCGCCGCGATGAAGAGCGGCTGGAGGTAAGCGATTATTATCGAAGTTCCCACAAGCGTGTGGTAGCTAAGGTACAACCCAATCGCTAGGACAGCCGCTTCTATTATCAATGTAGCCGCCAGCAGTCGCTTTATCCTTGGGGTAACAACGAAAGGTTTCTTAAAGCTCCCGCGCGTTCTGTCTATGTCTAACGAAAGAAAAACCGCAATGGCGGCAAGGGTACCGTAAGCGTATTCTTCCGGTAAAAAAAGTTTCGGCAAAGCGAAAACAATAAATACCGGCACCATGCCATGCACAAGCAACAGGTAATGCCTGGGGCAGTAGCTCCGTAACCCTCCGCCGCCCGCCGCCCATTTCAGGTACGCATCGGTGTGGTAGCGCTCCACCTGAAGGATGTGCGCAAAGGTTCGGAACATGACAAGCGAAAAAACCAGCCAGAAAAAAACGGCGGTTATTATAAACATGCTCATGCGTTCCTCCTTGGGGACTTTTCCAGAAAATCATCAAGTAGGCCGTAAAACTCTTCAGGCCTGTCGGCGAAAGCGTAATGCCCTGCGCCTTCGATTATTTCAAGGCGCGAATTGGAAATCCCGGCGTTCATTTTGCGCCCGGCTTCAAGGGGCGTTTCGGCGTCTTCATTCCCCCAGATAAGGAGCGCTTCGTTTTTTATATCTTTCAGAAGCGGCTCCAGATCTTCGTTTACCACCCTTACAAGTATGGGACGCATATCCCCCGCCGCCAGGTAATCGGGCGAGCCGATTTTGCGGTAGATCGCTTCTTTTACCGCGCCGCCGATTATCGGAACAAATGAAACCGCCTTAGCCAGCTTTGCCAACGCGGTTTTAAGCGGGGGAACGTTTTTTTTGATTCGTATACCAGCCGCGCCGGTAAGGATGAGGCGCTTGACTGCATTCGGATGTTGCGCCGCAAGGCGAATGGCCACCCGCGCCCCGAAAGAATGGGCTACGATGTCGGTGGGGCCGTCGCCGAATGAATCGAGCGCCTCTTTAACAAGTTGTGCGTAATCTTGCGTGTCCCATGCAACCTGCGGCGAAAGGGGTGGAAGCTCCGACTGTCCGAATCCGGGAAAATCGATTGCCCTCACTTTTCGGTTTTTTGCAAGGCGGTAAAAAATCGGTTTGAACGCCTGGCTGGAAGCGTTCCACCCGTGCAAAAGCAAAATCGGTTTGCCCGACCCGGCCTCTTCGTAATAGACCCTGCAACCGTGAGCGTTTAAATACATACGCAATCCCTATAGCTAACCTTTATTTATAAAGGCCGTTAAAAACGGTGGAAAATAAAATGCCGAATACGAAAACGAGCGTAAGCTCGGCGTATCCCACTACGCGAAGGCTCCCAGGTGGAACCCTATAAAAATAAACGGTCAGGAAAAGCCCCGGTGCGTACGCCAAAAGGAGCATTCGACCAAGACTAAAAAACTCAAGGACGGCGGAAACGCCCGCAATCGCCGCAAGGGCTATGAATATGTTTATTCTCATTACGAGTTTCAGGCCTTCTTTATTCTCATTGCTCTCTTCGGCGCTTCCAAAGAATTCGCGTGCGCGGACGATCTGACGCGTCTGAAAAGACCTGTCCAATATGAATATAATTGTAAACGCCCACACGGCGGCCTGAACAATATCGAATTTTCCCGCAACGGCAAACGAGCCGAAAAAGACCCCTGTTGAAAGGAAGACGATGCCCCCATATTCGAAAACCGCATTGCGCTGGTAGCCCGCGTGGGAGGCGCGGACTCCCAGATAAAAGCCCAGGGCGTACAGCACGAAAAATGCGGCAAGGTGCGTGTCCATGACAATCGAAGCCGCCGCCGAAAATCCCGCCGGTATCGAGTACGTAACGCACCAGAAAATCGCGGCCCTTTTCTGTTCGATGTCCTTTTTGGAACTTTTGTATATCATGCGCGCGGGAGTAAGCGCCATAAGGCCGAAAAAGACTGCGGGAAAAACGGTGGCTAGATTGCCGAAACTTCCTGCGCCAGCGGCACCTGCGCCGGAGGTTGTAGCCGCGCCCACGCAAAAGGGCAAAAAAATCCACGCCCAAAGGCCGTGCTCTCTGGGCATTATCGGTTTTGGTATTTCCATTGCCTTAACTAAACCCCTTCATAAAATATCTTAGCCTTTTCCCTTATTTCTAACATACATTCATCGGCGTTTGGCCCTTTTGAATAAAAAGAAAGCGCCGGTTCGCCTTTTTTAACCGTCCTGCCTTCGGCGGGTATATCGCGCGCCCACATATCGAACCATCTTTGTTGGTCGATAACGCGAATATCTTTATCGGCATAAATAACCGCCGTGGCGAAATGTTCTTCCGGTTCAGGCAAAAGCTCCACCGGCCACTTGCGTGCGGCGCCCGTTTCCCCCCGAGCCGATGCCATTGCTTGCGCCTGAATCCCGACTATGTCCAGCCCGTGGGCAATCGCAACCAGCTCAAGCGAGGCGGTTGGGCGCGGGTTAATTTCCAAAAAGTAAACTTTATTGCGGTTAACGATAAAATCCGCGCCCCACCAGCCCCACATGCCGGAGGCCATTGAAACCGCACGGCCAAAGCGTTCAATCGCCTTTAATGTTTCACCATCAACCGCATCGCCGCGCACCGCCGCCGGATAAACCATGCCGCCGAATAAAAACTCCTTTTGCCTGAATAAACTTTCGCCCGTTATATGGCGGGCAATTCCGATCAGGCGCGAACGGCCGTCCTGCATGCTAAGGAAGACCGCGCCGATTGATTCCCCTTCAACCAGCCGCTGGTAGTAGATGCCGTTGCTATTACACATATCATCATCAACCGTTAACCTGGCTATCCCCGTGCCTCCGGCGCTTTTAAGGTTTTTGGCGATCCAGCCATACGGGTTTTTGGGTTTTGCAAGCGAGGTTTCAGGCATTGTTATCCCTTCACCTCCTCCGGGCGCCATTTCCGCCCAAAAAGAAAGGTCGCGGCATTTTTCGATTATCCGGGTTTTCGGATTTAATACATCTCTTTGCGTCCGCGCTTTTTGCAAAATAGCGCAATCGTATTCCACCGGCGCGCAAAAAAGAATCGGGTCTTCTCGGAACCCTTGGGGTAACTTTTCGTATTCTTTTAAAACGCCCCCGAAATCGCCGGTTTTGAAAAAGTCGAAGGCCGAGGCGGTTCCGGCAAGGACGCCGAATCGAGCGGCGTCCCAGTCGTTGAACGCGTCAACGGCGGCCACTTTGTAGCCGTGCGAAAATGCGTTTTCCATTAAAGGGCGCACGCGGCATCCGGCGATATTTATCCTTTTCACAAGGTAAAGTTTAACGCAATCGCAAAGATGGGGGAGGATGTGTTAAATTTATTGGTAGTGAGCGATTATAACGGTTACGACTGGCGGGATTCGGCTGAATACTACGAGACCGTCATAAGGCAGTACGGGAAGATGTTTTTAAAAAACCCCCGTTCGCCTGTTTTCGTTTCAATGGCAAACACGTGCCTTAAGGCAGGCAGGCTAAGGATGGCTCTGGACGTAATCGAAAGAGGCCTTAAACACCGCCCGAATCTTACAAGCGCAAATGTATGCAAGGCGCACATATTTATAGATATGGGAATGTACTCGGAGGCAAAGGAAATACTTATGCCGATAGCTCAAAAGAAGCCGGAAAACGTCCTTTGCAGAAAATTGCTGGCTCAGGCGTGCCTTAAAACCGAAGATTACTCCGACGGGCTTAAGTGGCTTGAAGAGATAAAAAACGTATGGCCTTCGTACAGGCCGCCCGAATCGCTCTACAAGAAACTGAAGGCCGGTCTAGGCGGGGACGACATGGAAGAAGCCGGGGAAGAAGACTGGGGGGAAACCGCGGAAGCCGCCGCTAGCGAAATCATAAAAGAGGCTTTGAAAACGCCGGCCAGTGTCGTTGCGTGGGATGAAACGCTCTCGGACTACGAAACGGAAATAATGGGAGCGATGAAGGCGCTTGACTATTTGTACGATAAGGAACCCTCCGAAGAGGTAACACAAGACGATACGACCGGCGAACAGGCGACAGACGAAAAACGGAAAAAGGCTGTTGATACACTGGAGAAGTGGCTTGGAAACGCAATGAAAATGACGGTGAAAGGATAACGGAATGAAAAAGGTTCTTATAATTAACGGGCCCAACCTGAACCTCCTTGGCAAACGCGAACAGGAAATCTACGGCAAACTGAGCTACGAAGAGCTAAACAAAAACCTTGCGTCGCACGCGGGGAAAATAGGCGTGGAGCTGGAAATATACCAGTCCAACCACGAGGGTGAAATAGTCGACCGCATACAGGCCGCCAAGAACGCCGCCGATTTCATAATTATCAACGCCGGCGCGCTTACCCACACAAGCATAGGCATACGCGATTCACTTGCCGCCGTATCGATACCGTTCATAGAGGTTCACCTTTCCAACATATTCAAGCGCGAGGAATTCCGCAGACATTCGTACCTTACCGATTTGGCGGAAGGAATAATCGCCGGGCTTGGGCCTATGGTGTACTTTCTGGCTCTCGACGCCGCGGTCTCCATCCTGAAAGAGGGAAATTAATATAAAGGCCGTTTACAAAAAAAGGATCGAAAAGCTCAAAAGGCGAATGGCCCGCCTGGGCCTGGACGCCTTCGTTACGCTGGACCTGAAGAACGTCCGCTACCTTACCGGCTTTACCGGCACCTCGGCCGCCGTTGCCGTTATAAAACGCTCGGCCCATTTCTTTACCGATTTTCGTTACGCATCGCAGGCCGCAGTGCAGGTAACTTCGGCAAAAAGGAAAATCACGTCCTCGCTTAACGGCGACGTTTCGAAGGCGATTAGCGGCGCAAAGGCCAAAAAAATCGGTTTCGAGGAGCACAAGCTTACCGCACAACTCCTACGCAAGATGAAAAGAACCGCCAAAGGGAAATGGATTCCCGTATCGATAGTCGAAGACTTAAGGCTGATAAAAGACGATGCGGAAATCGCCCTTATTGAAAAAAACTTCGGGATGCTGAAAAAGGTTATTGCAAAGGCCGGGGAGATCATAAGGCCGGGTAAAAGGGAAAGGGACGCCGCCGCGGAACTCGAATACCTTCTAAGGCTCGAAGGCGCCGAAGGGCCGGCCTTCGAGTTCATAGTCGCATCGGGCAAACGCTCGGCGCTTCCGCACGGCGTGGCGAGTTCAAAGAAAATAAGGAGGGGCGAAATTGTAACGCTCGACTGGGGAGCGACGCTTAACGGGTATAACTCGGACAACACGAGGAATTTTTCCGTGGGGAAACCAAACGCCAAACTAAAAAAAATACACGATATAGTCCTTGAAGCCAACGAGCGCGCCATCGAAAAAGTACGTCCGGGCGTCGCGCTGAAAACTATCGACGCGGCGGCGCGTGATTTCATTACGAAAAACGGTTACGGAAAGGAATTCGGCCACGGTACAGGGCACGGGCTGGGGCTGGACGTTCACGAAAACCCGCGCGTGTCGCCCAACTCCAATGAGACCGCGCGAAAGGGAATGGTTTTTACAATCGAGCCGGGAATATACGTGCCCGGCCTGGGCGGTGTGCGCATCGAAGACGTGGTGGCCGTAACGGACAAGGGACGTAAGGTCCTATCGCGCCGCATACCGAAAGAGCTTGTGGTTATTTAGAACATTCGCAGGAATGACAGTGATACTGTATTTAAAATTGGTTGAACTGCCCTAACTGCCCCAGTTAAATATCCTGGACTTTTTTTCCTCATTGAATTTTTCGAAAACAACCCCGCATCTTTTACATTCATGGACGCTTTCCTGTTCCAGTCCGCACTTCGGGCACGTTAAGAATTCACTTTCCATCTTCAGAATCAGTTTGGAAGTGTCCTCGAAATCCACATTCGGGGGAGGCTCTGGCATCTTGTCTTCATAAGTCATAACCTCGCAGATGGCGCCGGCTTTTTCAAAATTAAATTGTATTTTTTGCGCGGTCTTGAGTTCCACGTCTTTTTTAACAATGCACATATTGCCCGAAAAAAACTTTTCAACGGTCTCTGCTTTAAGTTTAAAAATATCGGCAAGTTTTTTCTTTACGATTTCGGGTTCGTTCCCTTCGGAAATTTTGCCCTTAAAGACGACGACGTATTTCATGGGAATTCATTCTATATCAAATCTAGGTTTTCGCCCATGGGTAGAGATAGTCGAAAGCTATTGCGATATATCACAACGGATGCATGAAAAAGGCCGCCGGTGTTTAGTCCGGCGGCCTTTTCTATCTTTAAATAAATCTTCTTAAAGTTCTTTTGCGTGTTTTGCAAGATAGTCGGCAACGCCTTCGGTTGAACCCTTCATTCCCGGTTTTCCCTTTTGCCATCCGGCGGGGCATACCTCGCCGAACTTTTCGGTGAACTGCAACGCGTCTATAATGCGCAGCATTTCGTCGATGTTGCGTCCCAGCGGAAGGTCGTTAACCACCTGGTGTCGGACAACGCCTTCCCTGTCGATGAGAAACGATCCGCGAAGAGCGATGGACTCGTTAATCAACACGTCGTAATCGCGCGAAATCTTTTTCGTGACGTCGGCCAGCAAAGGGTACTGGATGTTTCCTATTCCGCCCTTGTTCACGGGGGTGTTCTTCCATGCAAGGTGAGTAAAGTGGGAGTCTATCGAAGCGCCGACCACGTTGACGTTGCGGTCCTTGAATTCATCGAGGCGATGGTCGAAGGCGATTATCTCCGACGGACAGACGAATGTAAAATCTAGCGGGTAGAAATAGAGAACGAGATACTTCTTCTTGTAATCGGCAAGGGAAATTTCCTTGAAAGAATTATCTGGCATAACTGCCGTTGCCTTAAAATCCGGGGCGGGCTGTGTAACTAAAACGCTCATTTTTGCAACTCCTTATGGTTATGAAGGTTATTTAATTCTGGAGTCATGGTTAATTTCATATAAAATTCCTTATCCGACACGTGCAACTAGTATTTATTCTTATATAATAGACTTCGTTTACCATGTCAACTCCGTATTGTTAACAGTTTGTGAGGCGTTGGCGCGGCTGGGGCAAAACGGTTTCGCATCTTAGGTTGCGATTCACGCAATAACTAAAGGTTGATTAAAGTTTATGAAGGGGAAAAACATGAAAAAGTGGAAATGCTCGGTTTGCGGTTACATTCACACCGGTGATTCGGCTCCGGACAAGTGCCCGGTCTGCGGAGCGGGGGGCGACAAGTTCGCCGAATCGACGGGGGACACGAAATCCCTAAAGGATTACACGGACGCACAGATAAGCGGCGAGGCATGGGAAGTGGTCCATTACATGGGCATGGCCATGCTTGCGGATAAACTCGGCCGCCCCCAGGTCGCCAACATCATGCGCCAGATTGCCTCCGAGGAAGCCGAACACGGTGCGAACTATGTATTCCGTTCCGGCGCTCTTGGAACCGACCTTGCCGCGCTTAAGGATTTCGTGGGCAAAATGGTGGAAGCCGAAAAGGGCGCGCACAAAATGAAATCGGAAGGAGCCTCGCTTGCCCATGCCGAAGGCGAGGTGGAGCTTGCAAGCCTTTACAAGACGTCAGCCGAGGACGAATGGCGCCATTCACAGGCGTGGGAATGGTGTCTTAAACAACTGGGGTAGGAATTTTGTAGACGGCGGGTCTGTTTTCTTGACTTCTTTTCCCTTTTGCGCGACAATTATACAAAACCAGCAGTTACATAATGTTCAATTAAGTGCAACGCTTAAAAGGAGGAACGAAAAATGGAATACGGACTCGCCAATCCAGTCATAGGCTACACGAACGGGATGATGATTATTGCGTTTCTTTTGTTTATCTATCTAGGCATGGGCAGGCAGTTGCCTGGCTTTTGCCAAACATGTGAATGCGTGGAAAAAGAACCGGGGCTTATCGGTGATAAGATGGCCTGTAGCAAAGAATGCATTTACAACCCGCCGCAACGCCACGCGGCCAATCTTTCCCATTATCAAAAGGTTCAGGAGGCCGCGCCCCCTGAAGTGGCGCAATAATCGCACATCGCGCGTAAAGATAACGGGGCGGGCAGGGCTTACCGGCTTTCGCCATTAAGTTACAGCCTGGCCCCTATTTGAATTTGCCGAGATTCGTCAGTATCTGGCAACCGTGCTCTTCGCAGAGATAGAAGGAATAGATGAATTCCTCTTTGGTGATTATCTTTGCCTCCATTCCGGTGGCCTTGCCTTTTGCGTTAAGATATTCAAGCCGTACGCGCTCATCGTCTACTTCCTTAGCCCAGTAGCAGTTTTCGCCGCCGCCGATGACCTGCACTTTTTCGTGATAGTGGCCGTCTATCTTTCCGTCTATAAGCGTAGCCGTTGGCCCTTTACTTTTGTCTATAACCTTGGCTTTATTTCCCCTGTAAAATGACGCGCGGCCCGTGATTTTATTTGCCGCGCCGCCGTCGACGAATTTCACTTGCCCGGAAACGTTCTTGGCCGCCGGTCCGGGTTTTGACTCTGGCGCAGGGACAGGCTTTGTCAACTTTCCTTTGGGCGTGTCTTTCTTAATAGCGAAGGGGTTTTCGCTGACTCCCTGTTTTTTAGATTTTTGGGATGCGCCGCCAAAATTAAAAGACTGCACAACCTGCGCCTTGCCGGAAAGGGCGTCGTCCACCTTGTCCTTGAAATCTGAAAATTTGAAAGGCTTTACAAGAAAGTCCCTCGCTCCGACGTTCAAAATGGAAGGAAGCTTGGCAATGTGCGTCATATCGGCAACGACGAGAATATTGAAGTTTCCGCTGTAGCCCATCTTAAGCGCTTCAATACTTTTTGTGATCCCGCCTGAGGGCGAATCGTAGTCGATGATTATCAGATCGAACATAAGCTTCGGTCCGGCGGATTTCGCGCCGAAAAGACCGGCAAGACCGGCGTTTTTATCTAAGTTCTTCTTAAGTTCTGCGTGAAACTCATCGGTATTTTCCACGGCTACAATATTTTTATAGCCAAGCTTACGGCACATCAAGTCAATAACGTTGCGCGCCTTGCCGTCCTTGTCGAAAACAAGTATCTTCTTGTCAGCGATTGTCCCACTCCCCAATAGTTTTTAAAAGTGTCAGTAGCTTTTGCCGGTCTTCGGGCGTCTGGCTTAAAGAAAGCGTGATCCTAAGCCGTGACGTCCCTTCAGGCACCGTCGGCGGCCTGATAGCTTGAACGAATATTCCTCCCTCTAAAAGAAACTCCTTCCAACCAAGCGCCTTCTCCGCCGTTCCACTTATAACGGGCATTATATAACTTTGAGATTTTATGGCAATATTAAGGTTATTAAGTTCTTTATGGAAAGCTATTACCACATTTTGAAAATGCATTCTTTCCTTACGGAAATCCGCCAAAATATCCACGGCCTTTGCTGACCCAAGAGCGTTTGCGGGCGGCATCGAGGTTGAGAATATAAATGTGCGAGCCTTGTTGACGAGGTAATCGATAATTGTCTTCGATCCGGCCGCGAACGCGCCCATGCCGCCCGCCGCCTTGCCCAACGTGCCCATATGGACGTCCACTACGCCTTCCACGCCGAAATGTTCCGGCGTCCCGCGCCCGTTCTCGCCCATTACGCCGAATGCGTGTGCATCGTCGAGATATACCCGCGCATCGTACCTTTTCGCCAGCTCGCATATCTCCGGCAAGGGCGCAAGGTCGCCGTCCATGCTGAAGAGGCCGTCTGTGATAATCCAGCGCCTTCGCGCGTTTTTGTATTCAACCAGTAGTTTTTCCAGCGCCCCCATGTCGAGATGCGGGTACCTTTTGAACTCCGCCCTGGACAACAGGCACCCGTCGACAAGCGATGCGTGGTTAAGCCTGTCGGCAACGATAACATCCCCCTTGCCGGCAAGCGCGGGAATCGTTCCGACGTTTGCCGCGTAACCGGAAGAAAAAGTCAAAACGCTTTCAGCCTTCAGGTATTCGGCCAGCTTTTCTTCGAGTTCCGCGTGTGGCGATGTAGCGCCGGAAACCAGCCTCGACGCCCCGCTTCCGTAACCGTAACGCCGCGCCCCTTTGCGCACGGCCTCGATTACTTCCGGGTGATGGGAAAGGCCCAGATAATCATTTGAGCAGAAAAGGAGGTAGTCCTTGCCGTTTAGCGTAACGGTTCTGCCGTCGCTTTTTTCAAAAGTTACCGGCTTGCGCAGGAGGTTTTTGTCACCGAGGTTTTGGAGTTCGTCTAAAAAGGGATTGTCAGTCAACTATCTTGAGTTCCAGGTCTTTTATCATTTGGAGGTCTTCTTCCGGGCTCCTTCCCATCGTCGTCAGGTAGTTGCCCACCATCGTGGAGTTGGCTCCGGCGAAGAATATGAACGATTGTAAATCTCGCAGGTTCACCTCCCGGCCCCCGGCCACCTTTATGTCCTTGTCCGGAAAATAGAGCCGGTACACGGCGATGATTTTTAAAACATCGAGGGGACGCAGTTGGGTTGCGCCTTCGAGCTTTGTGCCTTTTATCGGATTAAGGAAGTTAAGCGGTATCGAATCGACGTCGAGTTCCCTAAGTTCGTTGGCCAGTTCTATCCTTTGAGCGGGCGTTTCGCCCATTCCGAATATTCCGCCACAGCATATGCGCATACCGGCTTTCTTTACGGCGCGCACGGCGGCCACGTTTTCGTCATACGGACGCGTCGAGCAGATGTTGGGGTAAAAGGAGCGCGCCGTTTCGAGGTTGTGGTGGAACTCCTGAAGTCCCGCCTCTTTTAGAGCAGACGCCTGCTCATCGGTAACGACTCCCAGCGAAGCGCACCTGTGGATATCTACGCTGTCCCTTATGCGTTCCACCGATTCCAGTATGGCCGCAAAATCGCCGTTTTGTTTTTCAGGCCCCTTGCCGCTGGTAACGATTCCGAACTTGTGCGCGCCGCCCTTTATGGAAGATTCGGCGGCCTTTACCATCTCGTCGGCGTCCATCATGGGGTACTCGGGAATTTCGGACGTGGCGTGCACCGACTGCGAGCAGAAGGCGCAGTCCTCGGCGCATCTTCCCGAGCGCGCGTTGACTATGGAGCAAAGCGATATTTTGTCGCCCTTGAATTTTTTGCGAACCCTGTCGGCGGCCGCCATTAAAGGCATTGCGTAATCGTTCGGCAGGGTTAACAGCTCCAGCGCTTCTTCGCCCGTGATGTCTTCCAGCCGCAGGGCCTTTTCCATGCAGTGTTCTATGAGTTTATAGTTCATAATTTCTAGACGCAACCGTTTCAGGCAATTTCCACGCGGATATATTTCGGGCCGGGCCTTTTATCCTTGGGCATTGTGATCTTAAGAACGCCCATCTTGAATTCCGCCTTCACTTCCTTTTCGATTATGGGGGCGGGCAGGCGGAAAGTGCGCTGGAAAGGGCCGTAGCTGCGCTCCACGCATATGTAGCCTTCTTCCTTCACCGCCGGTTTGAAAGCCCTTTGGCCTTGTATGGTTATGAAGTTATCGTGAACTTCTATTTTGATGTCCTTTTCCTCCACGCCGGGCAGTTCCACATGCAAATGTATGCAGTCATCCGTTTCGAAAAGGTCTATTACAGGGTTCCACGTGCGCGTTATGGACGGTACGGACGTGGATTCGGCGTTGAAATACTGCTCCATCTTGTCCTGGAGCATAATGATGTCCTTTAATGATTCCCGCCGTTTTCTTGCCATGACTTTTATAGTATAACCCAATAAAATCACGAAATTAATAACGGAAAAGCGCGGGTGTCCGGCAGGCGCGGGAAATACCGTTTGTTGCAATCTCAAAATATAATGTGCTAAAATTTCCACTTCGGGGAAATTTTTTATAACAAATCTTGAGGGGAATATGAAAAAATATCTTATAGTATTATTAGCTGTACTGCTCGTTCCCGGCGCCTCATACGCCGGTAAAAAAGATCCGTTAAAAATAGCGCTTCTTTCCGTGACGACAAACCGGATTGTGGGCAGCGGAGAAGGGCTGGGAGCGCTTGAAACATTGTCCGAAGACCTTACGGAGGAAGACCTGGACACCTACGCCGGCATAGATTTCGGAGAGATAAACGACCACGCAATACAGGAGTACACCAAAGAGCTGGGCGACTTGAAGTGGGTGGAGATTGTCCCCCTTTCCGAATACGAGGATTCGGAAACGTTCAACGCTTTAAAGGAAAAAATCAAAAAGTCCAACGAAAGATACCCGTTCCTCGAAAAAAGGCTCAAAACCACGCACAACATGCCGCATTTAAATACTATGCTGTGGATTGTTAAGAAGACTTCCGACGAGCAGAAAAAGTATTTGGCGGAGGTTGCAGCAGCCGTAAAAGAGTTCTGCGAAAAAACGGGGGCTGACGCCGTTTGGATCCAACAGAACAGTCCCGGTTACCGCACAAAGGGGCTGAGCAGGCTCATGAGTCCGGTAACCAAAGGCTCCGGCAGGGGCATAGCCACAGTAGGCATTAATTACGTTTTGCTGGACAGTAACGGCGAGAAAATTGTCGGCAAGATGAACCTCAAAGACGGCAAATCCGACGGGAAGTTCTGGATGAAGCTCGGCAAAGCTAAGATGGACGAGAAAATGATGGGTTTCTTAAAGGAAGCCGTAACGAACAGCGCGGAAGAGATTGCCGACGACGTCAAAAAACCTATAAAAAAGGCATGGAAGAAAAAGAAAAAGAATAAGAAATAACGGCATTGGAATTTAAAAAATAACCCGGCGGCAGGGGGGGAGGGGAGTCTAACCGCCGGGTTTTAGCAGCGATAATCATAAAATGATTATCGTGTTCTTTTTACTTCTTATCCGTGTCCTCGAATTCGGCGTCGACCACGTTATCCTGGCTCGGGCCGCCGGCCTGCTGTTCTCCGCCACCGTCTGCTCCGGGCTGGCCGCCAGGCGCATCAGCTCCCGGAGGGGCCTCCTGTGCGGCGGCTTGCTTGTAAATAGCTTCCGCCATCTTGTGCGCCGCCTGGGACAGTTTTTCCGTGCCGGATTTTATCTTTTCAGCATCGCCTTCTTCAACGGCCTTTTTGAGTTCGACCAATGCGTCTTCAACCGCCTTTTTCTCATCGTCGGACACCTTGTCCTTGTTCTCGTTGAGCGTCTTTTCCGTCTGGTAAATCAGGCTATCCGCCGTATTGCGCGCGTCAACTTCCTCGCGCCTCTTCTTGTCGTCCTCGGCGTGGGCTTCGGAGTCCTTGACCATATTCTTAATTTCTTCATCATTGAGGCCGGAGCTGGAGGTGATGGTTATCTTCTGCTCCTTGCCAGTGCCCTTGTCCTTTGCGTGGACGTGCACTATTCCGTTGGCGTCGATATCGAAGGTAACTTCTATCTGCGGTATTCCGCGCGGAGCCGGTGGAATGCCCTCAAGGTGGAACCGCCCAAGGGCGCGGTTGTCTGTCGACATCTGGCGCTCGCCCTGAAGGACGTGTATCTCAACCGACGTCTGGCTGTCGGCCGCCGTTGAAAAAGTTTCGCTCTTTTTTGTCGGTATCGTGGTGTTGCGCGATATGAGCGTTGTCATTACGCCGCCCAGCGTCTCTATGCCCAGCGAAAGGGGCGTAACGTCTAAAAGTAATATGTCTTTCACGTCTCCGGCCAAGACGCCGCCCTGAACGGCCGCGCCCAGTGCTACTACTTCATCCGGGTTTACGCCTTTGTGCGGCTCCCTTTCGAAATAATCTTTCACGAGACCGCTTATCTTCGGCACGCGCGTGGAACCGCCCACCATAACGGCGTCCTTTATATCGGACGGCTTAAGACCGGCATCGGCCATCGCCTTCTTTACCGGCTCCAGCGAGTTCTTGGCGTAATCGTCGATCATCTGTTCAAATTTCGCGCGCGTGAGCTTTATGTTCATATGTTTCGGGCCCGACGCGTCGGCGGTGATGAACGGCAGGTTTATATCGGTTTCGGTAAGGGTGGAAAGTTCCATCTTCGCCTTTTCTGCCCCTTCCCTCAGCCGTTGCAGTGCCATGTTGTCCTTACTGAGGTCTATTCCCTGATCCTTTTTAAACTCGGCAACAAGCCATTCTATTATCCTATGGTCGAAGTTGTCGCCGCCCAGGTGCGTGTCGCCGTTGGTGGCCTTTACTTCCACCACGTTGTCGCCGACCTCAAGTATCGAAATATCGAACGTTCCGCCGCCGAGATCGTAAACGGCGATCATCTGATCTTTGTCCTTGTCCAGCCCGTAAGCCAGCGCGGCGGCGGTGGGCTCGTTGATAATCCTTTTAACCTCAAGACCCGCTATCTTGCCGGCGTCTTTCGTTGCCTGACGTTGGGAATCGTTGAAATACGCGGGAACGGTAATAACCGCCTCGGTAACTTTCTCGCCTAAGTAGGCTTCTGCCGATTTTTTCAGCTTTCCGAGTATCATGCCGGATATCTCGGGGGGAGAGTATTCTTTGCCGCTCGCCACTATCCTTACGTCGCCGTTTTTGCCTTCCTTTACGGTGTAGGGGACCATCTTCATTTCCTCTTTCACCTCGGAGTACTTGCGCCCCATGAAGCGTTTTATGGAATAGACGGTATTTTCCGGGTTGGTTACGGCCTGGCGTTTTGCAACCTGGCCTACCAGTATTTCACCGTCTTTGCCGAACCCGACGACGGACGGAGTAGTCCTGGAACCTTCTTCGCTGACTATTACCTTGGGCTCTCCGCCCTCCATTACCGCAACGACGGAATTAGTCGTTCCCAAGTCGATTCCAATTATCTTTCCCATGTATCCTCCAAAAAAACAGATTTTATCCGTATTAGTTCTAGCCCTTTGATAAGACCTGAATTGCATTTCGTCAAGTCGGGAGCATCCTTTTTTTCAAGTAAAATAGGCCCAAATAGCCGCCACAACAGGAGGAAGATGCAACCCCCTGTTTTTAAACGTAGTTTAAAATTATCTGGATATTATAAATTCCGCCCGATATCATATCCGTAGAATGACAAAGAAGTTCGGCGGTTCGGAAATAGAGATCATTGAGGGCGACATCACCGGCCTTTCGCTCGACGCCATAGTGAACGCCGCAAATGCCCAGCTTCAACTAGGCGGCGGGGTGGCGGGAGCAATAAGGAACGCGGGTGGCCCTTCGATTCAGGCCGAGTGCGACAGTATCGGCGGAACTTTCGTCGGCGGCGCGGTAATCACCGGAGGGGGAAACCTCAAGGCAAGGCACGTCATACATGCCGTGGGCCCGCGCATGGGCGAGGGGGACGAGGACGAAAAACTGAAAAACGCCGCGCTTAACTCCCTTAAAGTCGCCGAAGAGAACGGCCTGGAATCAATAGCCTTTCCAGCGATAAGCACGGGGATATTCGGTTTCCCTATGGACAGGTGCGCGAAAATAATGCTGAAGACGGCGGCGGACTACCTGTCGGCGGGGTCTAAAATAAAAACCGTTACCTTGTGCCTTTTCGGCAAGGACGCGGCACGAATCTTTAAAGACGCCCTTGAGAAACTTTAACGCCGGTTTTCCTCTAAGGCTTTTTCGCACTGATCAATCGAGGGAGATTGCCGTCGTTATTTTCATTTTCCTTGCGGCCTTCCTTTTCAGGTACTGGCACCTCACGTCGCTTGGCTGGGTAACTGATAGCCAGACGCACTACCTCGGCATGAAACTGGGCAACAGTTCCATACTTCACTTTTCGGACGCGGACACCTACACCATCCTTGCGGATAACCTGCTGTCGGGCGAAGGCACAAACCTGCCTTTCAATCCGCCCTTTACCATATTCGTGCTGGCGGCCATTTATTTCACATTCGGGAAAAGTTTTTTCATTGCAAAACTGATATACGCCCTGATGGGAAGCGGCGCGCTTGTATCGGTTTACGTCATAGCGCGCGAGCTGTACGGCAGGCCGGTGGCGCTACTTACAATGCTCATCTGTTCGGTGTCGTTTGCGCTAATATTCATTACCGGCGGGCTGAATATAGAAAACGTATATCTTTTCACCTCCTCGCTGGCGATCTGCCTTTTCGTCCTACTTTACGGCGAGAAGTGGATTTTCAAAAAAAGGCCGTACGCGCTTTCTTTCGTATTCGGCGTTGTGTGCGGAACGGCCATTCTGACCCGCGCGGAGTTTACCATCGTTCTTGCGGCAATGTTTTTCTATGGGCTTTTTAAAAGGGAGTGGACTATTTCGACTAAAACGAAGATCGTCGCCGCAACGCTTGCGGGCATGATAGTGTTCATGGGGCCGTGGACGTACCGCAACTATCTGTTCATGACCGATTTAAACACGAAAATACCCGGAGCCGACCTGCCCGTATTTGTTCCAGTTTCCCTGAACGGCCCATTCAACTTTATTGAAGGTCACCATCCCAACGCCACCGGCACCTACGCCCCGGACCTTGTGGGGCCGCTTAAGGCGGGATATCTTGCCAGCCTTGAACCGCGCGACACGCGCCACCTGATGTTTGTCCGCGACGGTTACAGCCTGGGATGGGACCTCATAAAGAAAAATCCGGGTAAAGAACTAAAGCTCATACCGGTAAAACTAAGGGTATTCTCCGGCGGTTTTGCGAACGGATTTTTTCTCAACAACTTTCCGGTCGGTATAAAAGGCGGGTCGGAAAACATGGCGGACAGCTTTGTGCCGGATTCAAAGTTCATGGTCTATACGGGCGGTCTGGCGTTTTTGGCCGGTCTTTTGGTTCTGGTTTTTAAAAAGGGAAAACGGAAAATAGAGTACCTGCCTTTAATCCCTTTGTGCGCCGTTCTTTTTATTACCATCGCCTTTTACGGGCTGAGCAGGATGGCGTATCCCGTCCTGCCCTACTACTATATGATTATTTCCATTGGGGTGGCGGCTTTTGCAAAACGGGCGAACCTTGCGGATAATCTATCGCGCATCCTCGTAATCGTTGTGATAATCGCGTTCCTTTCGGCCGGTTTTGCGCAATCGAGGGAAAAAACCGTTTTACACAAAGAGGATGCGGGTGGCTTCGGTAAATTCCGACTAACCGTTAAGGAGAAGATAGGGAAAGACTAATAACCCGATATATCGACTAAGATTTTCGTTATAGTAAGAAAAAAGGGTTGCGGGCCGGTACACCCGGCCCGCTTTGAACAGGACGCAGTTAGTTAGACAGCCGGTATTAGCAAAGAGGTGAATTTCACTGCCGGCAACTCAAGAGGTATTACCTCTTGAGGTTAACTACTTCAGCCATCATGTCGTCGACGGTTGTTACAACCCTCGAGTTCGCCTGATAACCCCTTTGGTTCTGGATCATCCTTACGAACTCGGTGGCAAGGTCGACGTTCGAGAGCTCCAGTGAGCTTCCGAGTATAGAACCGAATCCGCCGCTACCCGCCGTGCCGAGAACCGGCTGGCCGGATGCCGCAGATTCGGCGAACAGCGTGCCGCCTATCCTCGAAAGGCCCCACGGGCTGGCGAAGTCCGCAAGGGCCATCTGCCAGAGTTCCGTGGTCTGTCCGTTGGAGAACAGGCCGGCTATTACGCCGTCGTCGCTTATCGAAATACCCTGAAGCGTTCCCGTCGGGAACCCGTCCTGGTGTATCGATACCGTGCTTGAAGGCGAGGCGTATGCCGTCAGGTCGTTGTATGCAGAGCCCGATGTCGAATTAAAGAGGAGCCAGGACATACTAAGGTCGGCCGCGCCGCTGTTCGTGAACCCGCTCACCGTTACCGTTTGGTTAGCGGTGGGAGTAGCAAGTGCTCCTGCCGAATCGAACGTAAGCGTGCCTGTTCCGCCGGTGGTTACCGTGCCAGAGGACGACGCTACCGCGTAGTCCCAGGTTTGCGCCGAGGTTTTTGTGAATGTGTAGCTCAATGTTACCGCTTCGCCGAGGTTGTTATAGGCGTCGAAGCTTGTAGAGAAGGTCGCGCCCGCGCTGGCGGATGCGTCGAGATTTACCGCGAACCTGAATTCGCTCGTTGCCTGCGGCGTGGACTGTACTCCGTTTATCTGGATGTCTGCCACCACGCCGGTGGTTGTAAGCTGTCCGTTGATATTGGAAGTTACCTCGTAGCCCTGAGCCCTGAATCCGTCCGCATTTACAAGATATCCGTTTTCGTCTTCAATGAACTGGCCTGCCCTCGTATAGTAGGTGGCGGCGTTGTCCGCGTCGTTTACTATAAAGAAACCCGCACCCTGTATTGCCATGTCGGAAGCGTTGCCGGTTGTTTCTACCGAGCCTTGCGACCAGCTTGGGGTGATATTCTTCATGAATGTTCCTCTGCCGAATTGCAGAACGGTTGAGCCGTTGGACAGGGAGTTGGCAAGGATATCCGCAAAGTTTGCGCGGTTTCCCTTGTAGCCGACCGTGTTTACGTTGGCTATGTTATCGCCTATGACGTTCATCGAATTACCCATCGTCATCAGGCCGCTTACGCCGGTGTACATTGCACTGTTTAAACTCATTATTTCCTCCTGTTCAAATATAAAGTGAATATGGCTGTTTTTTTCATTTTCAATTCCTATTGAGTGTTCCCTGAGTTCCTATTAATACTGACAAGACTGATGTCGCTCAGCATTATCCTGTTATCGCCGATATGGGCGTATGTTACCCCGCCTTCCATACTGATAGACTCCACTATTCCCCTCATGTGGGTAGTGGTATCGACGGTTTCGCCGTTTGTATCGGTGGCGTCCACGTAGTAGTTGTACAGGCCGTCGTCAAGACTGATGCCGTTGTTGGATTGTCCGTCCCACTCTATCTGATGGTCTCCAGCGGCCATGTATCCCATTTCTATTGTCCTTACCAAGTTGCCGTTGGAATCTATTATCTGGATAGTCACGTCGTCGGCGTTTTCTCCCAGCTCGAACGAGATATCCGTCGACGTGCCGCCGGAAATATGTACGCCGTCGCCCGTGGCTTCGACTTCTTTTCCTATGAGGTTAAGGGCCTGGGTGTTGTTTATGGATGAATTGACAAGCATAATGGATTCCAGGTTGTCGTTCACGCCGAATAACTGCTCGACCGTGCTGAATTGAGCCATCTGCGCCACAAAATCGGTGTTTTCCATCGGCGACAGCGGGTCCTGATGCTGGAGCGAGGCCACCAGCAATGTAAGGAACTCGTCCTTGCCTAATGACTGGTTTGTTGAAGAACTGTTCGACTGGCTTGAGGCCGCCTGCGCTGAGCTTTGTACTAACATTTACCCGTCTCCTTAAGCTTTAACGTCTACAATTTTGTTAAGCATCGCTTTCCTTATAGCCGCAGCGTCCACAGCCGCGTCTTCTTCCGCTTCAACTGAGGCGGGGTTAAAGGAATGGTCGTTATTGGAATAATTCCTTGCTTCATCCTTTGCCCACTGGGCTTCAAAGGAAGGCGTGTTTTCATGTTTGAGCGATATGTCGATTTCGTCAATGGAAATTCCCTGCTCGTTAAGCGTATCTTTTAGCTGTTGAATGTTCTGTTCTATGATCTGCTTCGTCGCGGCTGATTCCACCGCTATGGCGCCGTGTATCTGGGCATCTTGCAAAGTGAGTTTTATTTCCACCGTACCGAGCGAAGCGGGGCTTAGAGTTATCCTGACGTGCGTACGGTTGGGAAGCGAAAGGATGCTCGCCTTTTCGACGATCTGTCCCATAATCCTGCTGGAACGCACTTTTTCGGGCGAAGCGCTATCGGAGAGGGAGGCCGCGGCTTTGGCCGATTCGCTCTGGTTGTTTACGGCGGTGTCTGTGTTCACCTGCGATAAGGTTTTGACGTTGACGGCTGAGTCCGTTTTTGCGTTTAAACCGGGTTTCGCCTGTTCGATAGCCGCCGTGGAATCGTCGGCCTGCTTCAAGATATTATTGAAACCTGCTTTTTTGGCGACGGGGTTGTTTTCGTTTGCGATGCCGGCTGCCGCATTCTTTCCATTTTCGTTTTTTGCGTTGAGTCCGCTTTTCGAGTTTTCATTCTGGGTTTTTGCGGCGTCCTTGACCGGGGACGTGGAAAAGCCGTCTACCTGCTCGGTCAACCTGGCTTTTAGGGAGTTGCCCGAATCCGCTTTTATTTCTATCGATGATATCTTAAGGGCCGAAAAGAGTTTGTCGGCCTGCGAGTCGGAGAGATTTAGAATTTCGGCCATCTTGCCAAGGGTTTTCTTAATAACGGAACTTTCATCGATGGCCTTGGATTCAATTCCCAAAAGGTCGGACAGGTCTATTTCCGAACCGTCCGGCATAAGCGCCTGAAGCGATCTGCGTTCATCGCCGGAGGCATTGGATTGGTCGGAAAGGGTTATTTCCACCCGGCTCAACTCTTCGGGTGTTACGCCAAGGAGACCGGCCAGCATGTTTATCTGTTCTTCGGTGAGTTCGAGAACTTCCGCCAGTTCCGCCATATTTGATATTTCGGTTTCCCTGCCGGAAGCGGGCGCCGCGTCTTTTAACGATAGATCGTTATCAGCGCCTTCGATTCCGCCGGTGTCTTCGTTATGATCATCCGTCTTTGTTTGTACTTGCGCCTGCTCTGGCTTTTCGGCCTTTTCCGTCTTGGGGTTTTCCGATGTGTCGGACTTAGTTGGACTATTTTCATCATCATGAGATTTAATGGAATCGTTGAGCAGCGTCGAAAAGGTTTCCTCTTCGCCGTCTTGGGAAGTTGTTTGGGAATTTTTTGGGGAATCTTTGGAACTCTGTATGTTCATATCGGGCTGTGTCAAATCTGCAACAAAATTAAGTTCTATATTCATATTTTCCTCTAAAGTTTTTTGCGTTCATGCCGATAGAAAGGGCAATGACCGTGCCGAAGATACAACTCATATAAAGACAATATGTTACGAGCCGAAAGCGGTTTCTTTAATAATCCACACCAATGGAAAAAATTGCCGATTCGGAAAAAAATTCCCCTGTTTTGGGTTTATAGTTATGTGGTGTTGAGTAACAAAAAAGAATCCGGCGCTATTCAAGTGAAAAACGAAAGGGCGTTAAAAACAGTTTTGTTTGTAGCGGGATGTTTTCTGGTCCTTGTAGGAATCTCATGCCTTATCGACATCCAGAGATCGCTGGCCTCGGCTGGTATAGTGATTCTCACCGTAACCGAGGCTAACGAGCTTACGGCGATTTACGGCGGTCTCTTTATAGTTCTTGGCTCACTGTGTCTTTTTGCCAGGGAAAGGCCCCATGACGCACAGCTTATAGATTTCATAGCGCTGGCCTTCCTTTTTGTGGCCGCTATGCGCCTTTATGCCGCCGTCAGGCACGGCATGCCCGAACTTTCGCGGATACACGTCTCGTTTATAGTGGAGGTCTTTTTCGGCGTTGCAATCATTGCGATCAACGCCAAGCTCAAAAAAGAGCGCGCCTGATTACCGCCCAAACCATTTTTGACGCATAAGCGCGGTAATGCGGGCGGAGCGTCCCTTGCCTGCGTATATGTTGTTGAAAAACAAGGATTATTAAATTCGGCACGCCCCTTGCTCTTTAATAGGGTCGAAGATGTATTTTAAAGGATTTTTGACGCTATGAATTTATTTGGATTGACGACAAGAAGGCTCGACATTGCCCAAAAGAGCCTGGATTTAGCCTCGCGGGAGGCTCTCTTAAGGGCTGGCAACATTGCCAATGCGGATACGCCGGGATACCGTGCAAAAGAGCTGAGCTTTGAAAAGGCGATGCACGATGCGCTCAGGCCGGCGGCAGGCGCGGGTTCATTGATGAAAACGAACCCTAAACATCTGCCTGAAACAGAGATAGGAAAAGTAAACGGAGCGGTAACCGTGCCCGAAGGTTCGGAAAGGATCGACGGCAACACGGTCAATATGGATAAAGAGATGACGGCGATGGCGGAAGTGGACATAAGGTACGGCCTTTACGCAACGATAGCCGGCAACGAAATAGGACTTTTGAAGAAAGCAATTTCGGCTAAATAAGGAGATAGACGATGGATTTGATGACGGCAATGAAACTTAGTGCATCCGGCCTGACCGCCCAGCGCACGAGGATGAACGTCGTTTCCAGTAACCTGGCCAACATAAACACCACACGCACGCCCGAAGGCGGCCCTTACCGCCGCAAGCAGGTCGTTGTAGGCGCCGTGCCCGTACAGGAAAGCTTCGGCTCGATCCTTGCCGACAGGGTGCGCGAACCGCAGGTTCTGGGAATAGTTGAAGACCAGTCGGAATTCAAAAAGGTTTACGACCCTTCGCACCCCGATGCGAACGCTCAGGGGTATGTATCCCTGCCTAATGTAAACCTTATGCAGGAAATGGTCGATATGCTTTCGGCTTCACGCGCATACGAGGCGAACGCCACGGTAATAGGAACGGTAAAGAACATGGTCAACAAGGCCATTGATATCGGTAACAGGTAACTAACATGATTTTGGGAGATTGTGAGATAATTATAAGGAGGGAGCATGTTTGAGCAATTGAAAAAAGCTGCTTCACAGTTCGCGGCTATGTTCGGCGAACTTCCCATAGGGAAGAAGATTGCCCTTGGGGTTGTAGGCATTATGGTTCTGTTTGGCATACTGGCCACAAGTTACTTTTCAAGTATTAAGGAATACTCCGTTCTTTACGGCAATCTCTCACAGGATGACGTCCTTGCGATTACCGAAAAGCTCAAGGAAAGGCAGATGCCATACAAGCTTAACCGCAACGGAACCGGCGTAAGCGTTCCAGTGAAGGACGTTTACCAGCTGAGGCTCGAACTTGCCGGCGAGGGGCTTCCCACCGGCGGCGGAGTGGGATTCGAGATATTCGACAAATCGACCTTCGGCATGACGGAATTTTTACAGAAAATCAATTTCAAGCGCGCCTTGCAGGGCGAATTGCAAAGGACGATTAATTCGATTGCAAGCGTCCATTCCTCGCGCGTCCATATAGTGGTGCCGGAAAGGACCCTTTTTAAAACGGATGGCAACAAGCCGAAGGCTTCCGTTGTTTTGAAGCTAAAGGGCAAAAGGGGCATAAATAAATCACAGGTGGACGGCATAGGATACCTGGTGGCCGCCGCCGTTGAGGGTCTTTCCATGTCCGACGTTACTATTGTGGACAGCAGCGGGAATATTCTCAGTAGCGCGCAGGGCGACACGCAAATGGGGCGCATTGCCGCCAACCAGATGGAATACAAACTCACCTTTGAGGCGGATATGGAAAAACGGCTCCGCACCATGCTCGAAAGGGCGGTAGGCAACGGCAAAGCCATTGTTCGCGTAAACGCCAAGATTGACTATAAGCAGGTGCAGAGGACCGAAGAGACATTCGATCCGGACAGCCAGGTGGCGAGAAGCGAGCAGAGAAACGAGGAAAAGAGCAGCGGCGCGGTTGTTCCCGCGGGGGCCGTTGGAGTACAGAGCAATCTTCCCGAAGGAACTGAAGCGCGCCAGCTTACGGGCAAGCCCGCCCAGTCCTCGAAGGTTAATGAAACCATAAACTACGAAATTAACAAGGTGGTTCAAACCGTCATAGAACCTACTAACACGATAAAGAAACTTTCCGTGGCTGTGATGGTTGACGGAAAATATACCCAGACAACAGGAGACGAAGGCGCCGTCGCGCGCGAGTTCCAGCCGTTAAGCGCGGAAGAACTGGGCAGGCTTGAAAATCTCGTCCGCTCGGCTATCGGGTTCGATGCGGACCGTCAAGATGTGGTAACAATCGAAAGTATACAGTTCGACGTGGGCCCGCTAATGGACGCGGCGCAGAGGCTTGAAGAAGAAAGCCAGAGAGAGTTCATAACGAATCTCGTCAGTTATGCCGGGCTGGGAATCGTAGGACTTGTAATATTCCTGTTCGTACTGCGCCCGATAATGGCGTGGATTTCCCAATCCGGTAGGGAGGTTGAAGAACTCAGGATGTTCCCGAAGACCGTTACCGAGATGGAAAATGAACTTGCAAGCCTTACAAAACCCGAGGAAAGGGCTGTTGATTACCGAAAGCGGGTTTCAGATATAGCGGAAGAAAGCCCGGATGCCGCCGCCGAAATCGTGAGGCTGTGGCTTAAGAGATCGACAAGAACGGTATAGGAGAGGGGTGAAGTAAAATGGCGAAAAAATCAATCAGGCTGACGGGGCCGGAAAAGGTTGCGGTGCTGATGATTTCCCTTGGCGAAAACCTGGCTTCCGGCATTCTGGCCAAGCTGGACGAAAAGGAAATAACACAAATAGGCAATTACATGTCGATGATGGAAAACATAACGCCGGAAGTTATCGAATCCGTAACAAGAGAGTTTTTCGATTCTATAGAAGGCGGCGAGGGCGGAATGCTTTCCGGCGGCAGGGATTATCTGAAAAAGATGCTTGAAAAGGTCATGGATCCCGGTCGTGCGGCGGAAATACTCGCAAAACTGACAACCCCGGGTTCGGGAGAGGAAGAGCTTGGCGGCGGCCTGGAGGTGGTTCGCCAGCTTGATTCAAAGACCGTGGCCGGCTTCCTTACAAACGAACATCCGCAGACGGTGGCCATAATACTGGCGCATCTGGAAGCGCAGCAGGGAGCAGAGGTGCTCAAAGAGCTGCCCGAGCGTTTCCAGTCGGAAGTTGTTTTGAGGCTGTCCACGCTTGAAAGAATTCATCCCTCGGTACTTGCCGACCTGGACAGGGCGCTGGCGGCAGAGTTCCAGAGCGCGGGCGCCATGGAGGGAAGCACCCTCGGCGGCGTGGAAAAGGTGGCGGAAATTGTGAACAATCTCGACCACAATCTCGAGGTGAGCATACTTTCGGAACTGGAGACCACGCATCCCGAACTCGCTGAAAGCATAAGGCAGCTCATGTTCGTATTCGAAGACCTTGCCACGGTTGACGATAGGGGCATGCAGACCATACTGAAGGAAATCGGCAACGAAGAACTCCTTCTTGCGCTTAAGACGGCGTCCGATCCGCTGAAAGAAAAAATCTTCAGCAATATGTCCAAGCGCGCCGGAGACATGCTTAGGGAAGACCTTGCCTCCCTGGGGCCGGTAAAACTTTCCGACGTAGAAAAGTCGCAACAGACAATTATCCGCATAGTGAAGAAGTTGGAAGAAGAAGGAAAGATCATGCTTGCCGGTGGAGGCGAACAGCTTGTCTAAAGTAATATTCGAACCGGAGGAAGGATCGTTTAAACCCTTTTCCTTGGAAACTTTCACTGGAGTTGCTGAAGAAACCGAAAAGAAAAAAAAGGATATTGATAAGGACTTCAAGCCGGACCGGATAGGCCCAAAGGAACGCGAGTTCGTTATGGGCGGTTTCGATTTCGAGTACGGCGGCGGCTACCGCAAAGACGAGATAATGAAGAAAACCACGGATGAAATAGAGGAAATGCTCAGCCAGGCCAAGGAAAACGCGAAGAAAACGGAAAAAGAAGGCTATGACAAGGGCTACAAGGAAGGGCATGATAAAGGCAGCGAGGATGGGTTGAAAGAAGCCACTTCGCTGATGGAAAGCCTCATTGAGGCCGTAGATTCGCTGAAGAACGTAAGGCGCTCTTTTTACGAAAAGAGCGAAAAGGAAATGGTGGACCTTGTTTCCCGTACCGTGGCGGAGATCGTCTACCGGGAAACGTCAGAGGGCGGCGATATTATTGCCGATGTTATTCGCAATGCCGTTAAGGACTTGCATACGAAGCAGTTTATCAAGATTCGCCTGAACCCCGTTGATATGGAAATAGCTCAAAAGCTTGAGGACGAGCTTATTAAAAGTATCGACGAGGTGGAAGGAGTCGAGATGAAAGAGGACCCCGCAGTCTCGCCCGGAGGATGCATTATTGAAAGCAACATCGGGGAACTCGATGCCACTGTAGAGACAAGGCTTAAGGCAATGCACGAGAAAATCTCCGACAGTATAGGTTAAACATATGGAAGCAAGCATAGACTTTTCGAAATTCCGTAATGCGCTCGAATCCTCGCCGGCATCCACGCCGGTGGGCTACGTTACCCGCATTACCGGCCTTGTTATAGAAGGCGACGGGCCGGATGTGCCCGTGGGCTCCATGTGCAGGATTATCCCGCGCGAGGGAAGCTCTCCAATAGAGGCCGAAGTTGTGGGTTTCCGCGACAGTCGCGTACTGATGATGCCCCTTTCCGTGCCGCAGGGAATTTCGCCGAGATGCAGGATAGAGGCTGTTGCGGGAAAAGCGTATATCGACGTTGACGAATCGATCCTTGGCCGCGTTCTCGATGGATTGGGTCGGCCCATCGACGGCAAGGGGCCGCTGGCCTGCAAAAGCCAGATGCCGCTGTACGCAGCGCCCATTAACCCCATCCGCAGGAAGCGTATAAAAGAGCCGTTGGATCTGGGCGTGCGCGCCATAAACGGGTTGCTTACGTGCGGGCGCGGGCAGAGGATCGGCATAATGTCCGGCACGGGCGTGGGCAAATCCGTCCTTTTGGGAATGATGGCTAAAAACACAAACGCCGAAGTTACCGTTATAGGCTTTGTCGGCGAGCGCGGAAGGGAAGTAAGGGAATTTATAGAAAAAAATCTTGGCGAGGAAGGGCTTAAACATTCGGTTCTTATTACAGCCACTTCCGACAATACGCCGCTTGTAAGACTGCGCGCCGCGTATACAGCCACGGCCATAGCGGAATATTTCCGCGCGCAAGGTAAGGACGTCCTTTTGATGTTGGACTCCCTTACCAGGTTTGCGATGGCGCAAAGGGAGATAGGGCTTTCGATTGGAGAACCGCCCGCGACGAAGGGGTATACCCCCAGCGTTTTCGCGCTGTTGCCGCGCCTGTTGGAACGCGCCGGCACCGGCACCGATGAAGAAGGAAGCATAACCGGCATTTACACCGTCCTTGTGGAAGGCGACGACCTTAGCGAACCGATATCGGACGCGTCGCGCGCTATTCTGGACGGACACATAATACTCTCCCGCGACCTTGCGGCAAGAGGACACTACCCGGCCATTGACGTCTTGCATTCGATCAGCCGCGTGATGATAGACGTAGTATCGCAAGACCAAATGGATGTTGCCGCAAAGTTCGTAAAGACGCTTGCGGTCTACAGGGAAGCCGAAGACCTTATTAACGTGGGAGCGTACGTTAAGGGATCGAACCCCGAAATAGACTACGCTATGGAAAAAATAGGAATAATGAACGAGTTTTTGCAGCAGGGCATTGGCGAAAGCTGCGATATGGAAACCGCTATATCTATGGTAAAGGAAATATTTTAAGCAATGTTTAAGTTCAAGCTACAGCCGCTTTTAAAGTTCCGCAAAAGGCAGGAAGAAGAAAAGCAGCGCGAACTCGCCGAGATAAACAGGGAATTTATAGGCGCGAGAAACAAGATAAGCGAATTTTCGGCCCAGCGCAAAGAGGCCGTAATAAAGTTAACGGAAATATCGGCTCATGCCACTGACGTGAACGTATTAAGGCTGTACGAAGATTTCATTAACGGCAAGGACGCGGACATAGCATGGAAAGAAAAGGAAATGGAAAGCATTAACAAAAAACTCGCCGACAAACAAAAGGAGCTTGCCGAATACGTCAGGAGAAGGCGTGTTCTGGAACTTTTACGCGAAAGGCAAAAAGAAGCATACGATAAAGAGGAAAATAAAAAAGAGCGCATATTCACCGATGAGGTAGCCACCCAGCTCTTTTTCAGGGAGGCGATGTTGTGATTAGGAAGATACTGATAGCGCTTGTTACGGCAAAACTCATTGCCGTCGTTTACATACTTAGCCCGCATATCGCGGGGCTTCCCGGCGCGTTCGCGCAGGAGGGCGGCCGGGAAACCCAGGAAACGGTTTCCATGGAACTTATAGAGGATATTCGCAAAAGACAGGAAGAACTGGCGCAAAAAGAAGAAGAACTCAACCGCCGCGAAGACCGCATACGCACCCTTGAAATAAACATAGATAAAAAAATAGACGAGCTTAAACGTTTGCAGGTCAGGCTGGACGACCTCATCAAACTGCGCGGCGACGTGGAAGATAGAAACGCGTCCAACTTAGCAAAGGCCTACTCCTCAATGGCGCCCGAAGAGGCCGCGGCAAGGCTCGAGAAAATGGAACGCAAGATAGCCCTCACGATAATGGAAAAAATGAAGAGCAAGCAGTCCGCCAAAATATTTGCCGCCATGTCTACCGAATTGGCCACGGAGATAAGCGAACAGCTTGCCAAACGCCCCCTGAAGTAACCGCTTTCATGTCATCTTGAGCTTGCCTGTCCTGAGCGGAGTCGAAGGGTCGAAGGATGCACCTATTATCTCCGGTAGCGCAGGCGCCCTCGCCTGCGTCTCGCACAGCCGGGGGCGGCTATGCTACCAAAGGAAAACCACCCCTTAGTCCCCTCCTTCCGCTTCGCAAGGAGGGGATGGGTAACAAAAAATGAAATTCAAAACTCAATCTTTGTCGTCCAATTGTTTTATTCCCCGAATCCCCTTATCTATAGATGTGAAAAAACCGATAAGGAGGCATGGTTAAAAGCTATTCGGACAAGGCGGAAAAAAAAGTCGAACAGGTCTTTACCACCGACGGCAACGGCGGTCCGGTGAAGGCTGTTTTGTACCGCAAGGTGGACGTTATCGGGGTAACGATCGGTTTCGTCCTCCACGTGGTACTCTCCGGCAAACAAATCCATAGCCGCGACGCCCAAAGCCTTTTAAGGACACTTTAAAAAACCATAACTCTCTAGGTATACGCTTTTCTATTCCCTAATAACTCTTTCCCCCTTTCGCGCGTTACAAAAGCAAGTATAATGACGACCTTATATGGAGCATAGGGAAAGAACGCACGACTGCGGCAAGTTGAAAGCCGCAAACGACGGCGATACGGTAACGCTCAAAGGATGGGTGGCCACACGCCGCGACCACGGCGGCCTGATATTCATCGATCTGCGCGACCGTAAGGGCATCACACAAGTAGTATTAAACCCGGAGATAGACAAGATCGCTCACGAAAAAGCGCACGAAATCCGTTCGGAGTGGGTACTGCAGGTAACGGGAAAAGTTTCAAAGCGTCCTGAAGGAACGGTAAACGAAAAGTTGCCGACGGGCGCGATAGAAGTATACGCCGACGAATTGACGGTACTCGGCCAATCGAAGACGCCGCCTTTCCCGCTGGATGAAGCCGAAAACGTTTCCGAGGAAATGCGCCTCAAGTACCGTTTCCTCGACCTGCGCCGCCCGGTGATGCAGGAAAAGATCATCGGCCGCTCGAAGCTGGTACATGCCATGCGAAATTACATGGAGGAAAACGGCTTCATAGATGTTGAAACGCCGATACTTTGCAAAAGCACTCCCGAAGGCGCGCGCGATTACCTTGTTCCAAGCCGCGTGAACCCCGGAAAGTTTTTCGCGCTTCCGCAATCGCCCCAGCTATTCAAACAGCTTTTGATGGTTGCCGGCATCGAGCGCTATTATCAGATAGCCCGTTGTTTCCGCGACGAAGACCTGCGCGCCGACCGCCAGCCGGAATTCACACAGTTGGACGTGGAGGTGTCTTTCGTTAGCGCCGACCAGATAATGGACATCATGGAAGGTCTTTTCGTAAAGGTTTTTAAAGAGTTCAAGAAGATGACGCTCGAAAAACCTTTTCCGCGAATGCTATGGCACGACGCTATGCTGAAATACGGCAAGGACGCGCCCGACACGCGCTTTGAAATGTTTATCAGCGACGTAACCGACCTTGCCCAAAAAAGCGGTTTCAACGTATTCAAGGGAGCGATAAAAAACGGCGGCGTGGTGCGCGGCCTGGCGTCGCCCGGGTGCGTTGATTACAGCCGCAAGGATATGGACGACCTTACCGAAGAGGCGAAAATACACGGCGCGAAAGGCCTTGCGTGGATAAAGATAGACAACGAGGGCAAGTACGTTTCGCCCATCGTGAAGTTTTTTCCCGACGGTCTTTTGGATGAGATAAAAGACCGCCTCGGCGCGAAGCCGGGCGACACGATGATGTTCCTGGCGGATCAGGAGCCGGTAGTGTGCGCGGGGCTGGCCCACATACGCCTTTTAATGGGGCGGCGGCATGGTCTCATTGACGACTCCAAGTTCAGCTTCGTGTGGATTATCGATCCGCCCCTTGTCGAATGGGACGCCGAGGGAAAGCGTTGGACGTCGCTCCATCATCCGTTTACTTCTATCAGGCTTCAGGATCGGAAATTGTTAAAGAGCGATCCCGGCAAGGCGCTGGCGCAGGCATACGACATAGTGCTAAACGGCACGGAAGTCGGCGGCGGCTCGATACGTATCCACGATCCCGAACTGCAGAGGGAAACATTCGGCGTTCTGGGCATCGGCGATAAAGAAGCGCAAGATAAATTCGGCTTCCTGCTCGACGCCCTTGAATACGGCGCGCCTCCGCACGGCGGCATAGCGTTGGGGCTGGACAGGCTGGCGATGATTCTCACCGGCTCGGATTCGATAAGGGACGTTATCGCATTTCCCAAAACGCAAAAGGCTGTCGACTTGATGGTCGATGCCCCTTCGGACGTTTCTCCCGAACAGCTAAGGGAGCTTTCAATAAAAACCGCGATTAAAGGCGCATGACGCAAAGATTGGTTAAGACCCGCTTCGCCCCCAGTCCCACCGGCACGCTTCATCTGGGTGGAGCGCGAACGGCGTTATTCAACTGGCTTTTCGCGCGCGGCGCTAACGGAAAGTTCGTACTTCGCATAGAGGATACCGACAGGGAGCGATCCACGGAGGAATCGGTAAACGAAATATTGGAATCGCTTGAATGGCTGGGGCTGGATTACGACGAGGGGCCGCACTTCCAGTCGCGCCGCACCGAAATATACGCCGCGGAAGTCGAAAAGCTCCTTAAGGAAGGGAAAGCATACCGATGCTATTGCACGAAAGAGGAACTGGACGCAAAGAGGCAGGCGATGCAAAAAGCCGGCAAAAAACCGATGTACGACCGAACGTGCAGGGATAAGAATGAAGAAGACGCTTCGCGCCCCCACGTTATACGTTTCAAAATGCCGATTGAAGGCGTTACGTCTTTCGAGGACACTTTGCGCGGTACGGTGGAAATTCCCAACGAAGAACTTGACGATCTTATCATCCGCCGAACAGACGGAAACGTTACATACAATCTTGTGGTAGTTGTCGACGATGCGGAGATGGGCATAACAAACGTCATACGCGGCGACGACCATCTGGCGAACACCCCCAAGCAGGTAAACCTCTACAAGGGGCTGGGTTACGAGGAGCCTAAGTTCACGCACGTATCGCTGATACTCGGCAAGGACAAGAAGAGGCTTTCCAAAAGGCACGGCGCGGCGTCGGTGGTGAATTACCGCGAGATGGGATACCTGCCCGAAGCGATGATAAATATGCTGGCCCGGCTCGGCTGGGGTCACGGCGACAAGGAAGTATTTACAAAAGAAGAACTTGTTAAACTTTTCACGCTGGACAAAATCACGATGTCGCACGCCGTTTTCGATAACGATAAACTGGACTGGCTGAACGCACAGCACATGAAGATGCTTACTGACGCCGAACTTGCCGAGAGAGGTTTACCTTTCGTGCAAAAAAGGCATCCCGATGCGGGAATAGACGAGCTTGCCAAACTGATACCGATGTTAAAGGAACGTTCGCGCACGCTGATTGAGCTTGCCCAGGGAGCGGATTTTTATTTCGCCAACGAAATAGAGTATGAAGAAAAAGCGGCGGAAAAATTTCTTGCCGAAAAAAACCTGCCTGCGCTTGAAAAGGTAATCGAACTGATGAAAGCCAAAGAGAAAATAAATCCCGAAGAACTTAACGCAAAGTTCAAGGAAATTGCGTCGGAGCTTTCCGTTAAGATGAAAGAAATCGCCCAGCCGGTGCGAGTGGCGCTGACGGGCAAAACGGTATCGCCCGGCGTTTTCGAGATGATCGCATTGCTGGGACGCGACGAAACTTTAAAGCGCCTTGAAGCGGCCTTGAAGCGGTCGTCGAAAAAATAAGGCGCGGCTGATATTCACTTCACCTTGACGTTGGTATCGCAGGCGCCCCCGCCTGCGCTGGGGAACAGCCGAGGGCGGCTGTTCTACTAAAAGATTAAGACCCGCCTTCTGAACGACTAACCGATAAATCTTTTGAAATCATTGTCATCCTGAGCCTGTCGAAGGACGACAAAAACCCATATGCTACATTTCAAGACCTGCCCCCGATTCCCTTAACCTAGTTCAAACACATTCATACTGGGCGGTTTTCAGCATCCAAAGGTCCCTAAAGCCTGTTACGTTGCGGAAGTTTTTCTGCCGGAAGTTTTTAAATGGGGGTGGGCATGATGCTGTATAATCAAAAAATATGGCGGAAGACTACGCAGACTATCAACTAGGTAAAAAAAAGAAGAGCGATTACACCGCGCTGGTGATTATTTCGCTCGCCATTTTTCTTTTGTTTGTGACCGTGATTTATTCTTACCTGAATTCCGGGAATTATCTTTTATGGAAACTCGGATCAGACGATCCCGATACCAGGGAATGGGCCGCCGCGAAGCTGATAAGCAAAGGAAGCAAAATCGTTTCCGAAACACTGCAAACGGCATCGGACGAGAGCGTGGATATGGCCGCGCGCAGGATGGCCGTTTATGTCCTGGGCGAATTGAGGGACGATGAAATTCAAAAAGAAGTGGAAAAGCTGTTCACAAACGGGCCGATTGAAATAAAGGAGGAGGCCGCGATTGCGCTTGTCAAATCGGGAGACCCGAAGGTTATTCGGATTCTTACTGGCCCTTACCGCAGGGCGTCAAAATCGCTTAAAATGATTATTCTTCATGCCTTGGGGGAACTGGGGCTGCCAGGCGCGCTGGATGTGCTTGCGGTAGCCTCTTCAAGCGAGGATGAGGACATAAAAAATGCCGCCGATGAGGCTCTGGCAAAGATAAGGAACAGAAAAAGATAATATAAAAATGGATAGAGGGAGAGGATAATCGTTGATAATTTCCGAGATTGATTACCATTTGGTTTTGCTGCCCATAATAGAGGATTACTTCGACCAGAAGATAAAAACCGATCTTTCCATTATTATTCCCGACCTGCTCGGCATCGAGTTCCGAGGCTCCGTAAAGCATTTAAAGATCAAAAAGAGCGAGATCTGGATACATTTCACGGCGTCACCCGATTTTTCTCCCAACGAAATAGCTCAAAGGATAATAAGGGAAGGCTCGGTAAGGCTTGTGCGGATTAACGACAAGCTTATAGGCTTTAAACTGGTTTTCAAGGAAGATTTTTACATGAAGTCGGGTAGCAAGCCCACCCGTGCCCGTATAAACGATTTTATTTCAGTGGTTATCGGTGGAATTTAAATAAATCCGTTTTTTTATTTAATTTTTTCAACTTTAAATGTTATACTTCAACACAAGGGATAGAATGAAATATGCCAAGTAAAGCAAATAAAAGCCAGGGGCCTATAAGGGCATTTCTCGGAAGCGGAACAGAATTCGAGGGTTTGCTGAATTTCGAGGGAACTGTTCGCATTGACGGCAATTTCAAGGGCGAAATAAAGACGACTGATTGCCTGATAATCGGCGAAACTGCTTTAATAGAGGCGGAAATCCATGTAGGGCATCTAATTGTAATGGGCAAGATAAACGGCAACATTACTTCCCTTCAGAAAGTTGAGATAGCTTCCTCCGGCAATATCAAGGGGGATGTTATGTCACCCATTCTGATAATTCAGGAAGGAGCCTTGCTTGAAGGCAATGTGCGAATGGAGGCCGAGCATCAGAAGGTGGTAAACATAGACGAAGCGCGCTCCGCTACCGAGGCGGCGGGCTAACCACTTCCTATTCAATCAGTTATTGAATCTTTCATTATCTTTATCAGCATACGTCCAGCTCGCACTTTTCGCCTTCCGTTTCTATTTCAATAGTAATGTGGCTCACGCCCATCTCCTTTAGGGATACTTTTGCGCCGAATTTTATGTCGGCGGCCACTTGTTGCGTTGAGTCCTTGCCGATGATTACGTGGGTCGTAAGGACGTGATGTTCGCCGTCCAGCGACCATATGTGCGTATCATGCACGCCCTTCACGCCGGAAGTGGATAGCAACGCCTTTTCGATATTCTTTATCTCAAGCGATTCCGGAACGCTTTGCAGGAATATCATCACGGTTTTTTTGAGGTTCTTACCCACGTTCCAGAGGATGTAAAACGTTATCAGGATGGAAAGTATCGGATCGAGTATATGGATATCCCTAATCAACATGATGATGCTTATTATCAGGACGGCCACCCATCCCAGCACGTCTTCAAGGAGGTGCCAGGCAACCACGCGCTCGTTCATCGTCTTGCCGCCTTTAAGGCGCATTACAGCCGCGCCGTTAACGGCCACGCCGATGATAGCGAATATAAGCATCCCCATTGCGTTGGAATGTTCGGGCGTGATAAGGCGGGGAATAGCCTCGGAAAGGATTATGAGCGATCCCGCAATCAGCACGAGTCCGTTTATAAAAGCGGCAAGAAGGGAAAAGCGCCTGTAACCGTATGAAAATACCTCGGTGCGCTTTTTGCCCGATAACTTCGACAGGTACCACGAAAGCCCCAGCGATAACGAATCGCCAAGGTCGTGCAAAGCGTCGGACATTATCGCCAGGCTGTTAGTGTAAATGCCTCCGGCTATTTCAAAAAGGGTGAAGACGAGGTTCAGGAAAAACGCGTACCGTATATTTTCCGTTGCGTGATCATGGCCCGAATGCGAATGTTCGTGTCCCATAACCTAATGATACTCTTTAAATCGTGATGAGTTGGCGTTTCGCTAAATGACAAAAGGACTGCATTTTGTCAAATGTCAAGATGCGACCCCAGACCCCCACCGTCAATGTAGCCATTAACGCACTCGTACCATAAATGGGGGCAGGTCAGCAAATCATAGAGAAAGGTAGCATTGTTTACGGCAAGTTTGAAAATATCATGGCGCCTTCCTGATTATAGATCCTCTCCCATCCAATGGCATTGATCGCCGAAAGGAGAGGCGACATGTCTTTATGGTGGAACTGTGAAACAAATACATAGCCAATATTGTGGTTTTGAGAAATTTCAGTCAACTCATCATCCTTCAGAGTTTGGAAATGGATGCTTGGTCCTTCTATCAAATGGACTTCGTGATTGCTTATTCGTGTAGACGAGGAAAGCTTGCCGGTCACAGGGCCAACCCACAAATAAGCTAAGTGGGCATATGATCCTGGAACGGGTTTCGCGTAGTTATAGATGAGAGGGTTGTTAGTATTTGTCTTGTAGTCAGGGTAGTGTTTCTGAAGCCATTTTAAGGCACGGTAATCTGCGGGGTGAATAAGGCTAGTAAAAGGCGCAACGGAAAATCTAAAATACAATGCCAGCAAGCAGGCCACTGTCAAAAGTAACACTTTTCTTTTCCGCCTCGACAAGGATAAAACAGAAAATACATTATTTGTTGCCGGAAAAACGAAAGTAGCGAAAATTCCCAATGAAATGACGAAACATATCCAAATAATACCCCATTGCCCGATTCTCAAGTAGGGGTCGGTATAAGTGTATTTAATTCCTGGAAAGGCTCCGGACGAAACGGAGATATTATTAATGCTGTATCCCTCTACGTTGAACAGGCCGTACAAATGATGGTACTGCGAAAGTAAAATCGATGAAAAAAGCAGGATGAAAAGTGGCAAAAACCGTTTTTTAAAATGTGAAACGGCCCATATTATTCCGGATCCGACCAGAAGGGCATAGGTCCATGTTTTGGTTTTCCAAAATGATGAGGACAGTAAACTGTAGACGAATGTAAAATTCACCGTCCCTTGGCTTTCGTTCAGCCCTTTCAAACTTAGTACCCATGGAAGAATAAGGAACAAAGCAAAAAAACCGGATAAAATAAAATTCCGTAATGGAACCCCTTTTTTTATCACTAAGAGCAATATCAGAACAGTGATTGAAAAAGGGTACGCCGCTTCAGGTTGTGTAAGCACCATGCCAGCGAAATACAGTCCGGCAAAGAAGATGGATTTGGAGTCACCGAATCCACGAAGTATCTCGCGTAGGAGCAGACAGCCAAAAGAAAGGGAGAAAAGCTCCTGGACTTGGCCCCCGTTGTAAAGGTCGTAAATCTCCGATCCGCCAAAGATAAGTACGGCGCAAAATGCGAAAAATCGCCGTTTGATGATTTCGTAACTTAGAACATAAATAGCCAGCGCCAGATAAATGATAGATAATAACCAAAGCCACAGCAAAACAAAGTTTATATCGGCATTAAGGAGTAGGCTAAATATCGCGGTGGTTGAGTACAAGCCTGGGGGATAATTTATTCCAACAAGTACCGAATTATGATAGGGCCGCACCGAGTCAAAAGGGAACCCCATCTTGTACCACACGGCCAATTGTGCCTGACTGGTCACATCGGCATCTGGCGGGGCAACCATGTATGCGTAGTAAATAAAGCTTAGGGCTGAAAAGAAAATAACCAATGCGGCTGGATACGCAAGTAGTTTTTTTCCTGATGTTCCGGTATTTGTAGACGCTTTCAACGAGAATGAATATGCGACGGCGGCAAGGTACGCTAATACTTGAATGGCTAATAGTGAATTTGCCACAATACCCAAGGAGACCAGGAAAGCGTCCGTTACAAAAAGAAGACATATGACCGAAATGGCCGCCTGAATATTTTCAATATCCGTGTTTTTCCTTCTGATAATTACGATTAAAGGGAATGATAATCCTGCTAAAAATACACAAAACAGCAACAATGAAGGCACCCATAATTCGTAGGTATCCATTGGACGAAGCAGTAAGGCAGTAGTTAATACTGTGACCGGTGGCGTAATGGGATTCGCAAGAAGTTGGGTTATAGTCTTGACAATCCAAATGCGACTGCGATGGTAATTCCACAATAAGAGTAGAATAGGGCATACAACAAGAAATGCAGAATAGCCGAAATAGTAACGCACGGCTCTTTCTTTAATGTGAGGCCCTATGTTCGGTACGATGAACGGGTAAGGATCAACCAGATACTGTAGCGCCAATCCAAATGCAACTAATAAAAAAAGCCCTGCCGTTATAATCATACCTGGAGCCGCCGGAGTAACTTGATATCTCATGCCAATTACTGTTTAGTAGTGAAAAGTAAATTGATCAGTTGATGTTGGTGGCGCATAACCTAATGATACTCTTTTAATCGTGATGAGTTGGCGTTTCGATGAATGGCAAATGCCAAGATGCGAGCCCGGAGCCTCAGCTCCCAATTATCTGCAGAATAAAACCGAAGATTAATAGCGCCAATCCGTTAGCCGCATTGCGCGACTGTCGCAAGCGGTCCTTGACCTTTGGAAGCCTGAGATTTTCCTCCCTATTATCGCTTTCATAATAGGAGCCGCCAAGCTCAAGGGCTGTATCTTCGTCAATGATAAGCCCGTATGAAAGAACAGCGGCGCCGACAATATCAAATAAAAGCCCTACAACATTCAATAAACCATTTAAGTAAATAAAAGGGGAAAGAACCACAGCGATAATTATAATTATCCCCGTAATATCATGAGAGTTCACTTTTCCCCTCAGTGTCACTGGTTTCAATCTTTCCCCGTCTTCTTTTTAGTCCATATACCGGAAGCCCCGGCCATAGCGTTTAACGGCCCCTGATTATTTACATCGTAAGAGTTGTTCGATAATTGCCGGGTTCGCCTGAATCATCTTCCCAAGTTATTTCTATTTTAAAGGGTGGTTTTGATTTCCACAGAAACATGCCCCCAAATTTATAGCTAAAGGAAGAATTAGCCCCTACGTATTTTACTTCCTTAAAGTCTCTTCGGAAATCGGGATGTTTTGAAATGGGGCGCTTATCCATTTCTACTTTAATATTGTTAGCAGAAGATGAGCCAAGGTTCTCTACAATAAGCGCACCACCGTTATAATCATCATAATTTGAAAGACGGGCAACGAGATTTGCTTTGCCAGATTGCGCAATGCGATCACGTTCTCGAGCCTCTTCGATTTTAATAGCCTTCCGGCTATTGAGAAAGGCAAGCGCAGAAACCCCCAAAGAGAGTATCGCAATAGCGAAAGCTGAGAATGCGGCATTGGCCGGATCGCTAAACCAGCCCGGCGCTGGACTCATTGTTTTCGCTCTGTCTTATTTTTAATAATCACATCCTGTGGATGCGTAACTTGGTAATAGGAAAAACCGATTGAGGCCAGGGCAAGAAAAGCAGATATGAAAATTGCAATAATAGCCATTTTCTTGGCATCTTTCGCCTGTTGGCGCGCCTCGTTCAACTCTTCATACTCCAGAAGGTTGAAATATGAGCTTAACAAGAGGAAACCTTTAGAACCTATAAAGCCTTGTGATACGAATGTATCATTAAATAATCGAGTAAAAAGAAACTGTCTATCGCCATCATCAAATGAGTAACCTTTTTCTATCAAGTACTGCTTGGCCTGGTCCCTATCTACTCCTTCTTTTAGATGATCCCTACCATAACGAATAAGAGCAATGTATAAATCTTCATCCTTTTTATTCATGGAGATATTGTAACTGCCTTAAGGCTTTTAGGGAAGCCGGGCAAGGTGGGGGTGAAAATCAGTGTTGAATCAGGAAGCGAGCTTCATCTTTTTCATACGAACGGCCTTCAGTCCGATTGCAAGCGCAGGACTTCTTCGAGGGTGGTAATTCCCTCCGCCATTTTTTTCAGCGCGTTTTCGCGCAAAATTTTCGTGCCGGCTTTCCGGGCCGCTTTCATTATTGTCTCGTTGGGCGTCGTTCCGTCGATCATTTCCCGCACGTCGTTGGCAACTTCCAGCACCTCGTGGACTCCGGTGCGCCCGAAATATCCCGTTTGGCGGCACTTTTCGCAACCCTTCCCTTTTTTCATCTTCAGCCCCGAAGTTTTGCCGATGCCCACTCCTCTTAGTTCACCGTCGGAATACTTCGCGTCCGTCGCGCAATCGCCGCACACCACCCTCAAAAGCCTTTGGGCCGCCAACCCGATAAGCGACGACTTTACAAGATAAGGCTCCAGCCCGATATCGTAAAGCCGCGTGAGGGACGAAACCGTGTCGTTGGTATGCATCGTCGATAGGAGCAGGTGTCCGGTAAGGGCCGCATGGACGGAGTTTTCCGCCGTTTCCTTATCCCGTATCTCGCCGATCATGATTATGTCCGGGTCTTGCCTTAATATCGAACGCAACGCGGAGGCGAACGTAACGTCTATCGCGTTCTGCACTCCCACCTGGTTGTATTCCGGTATCACCATCTCGATGGGGTCTTCCACGGTAACGATGTTTTTTTCCGGCGCGGCGATATATTTAAGCGATGAATAAAGTGTGCTGGTTTTGCCCGATCCCGTGGGGCCGGTAACGAGTATCATCCCGAACGGTTTTGAAAGGAAACTTTTGTACCGATCGAGGTCCTGCGTGTAAAAACCAAGTTCGGAAAGCTCCCTGAACGCCATTTCGGGGTCGAATATCCGGATCACGGCCTTTTCGCCGAATGCAACCGGCATGACGGACACGCGCATTTCCACTTCCTGATCGTCGCTTTTAATCTTCATCCTTCCGTCCTGCGGCCTTCTCTTTTCGGATATATCCATTCTTGAAAGGAGCTTGATGCGCGAAAGGAGGTGGGTGTGTACCGACTTCGGTATTTTGTGCGTTTCCATCAAGACGCCGTCGATGCGCATCCTTATGTGCGTCTCCTCGCGTTTTGGCTCCATGTGTATATCGCTTGCGCGATGGCTTAAGGCGTAGTTAAGGATGAAATCCACCGCGCCCTGAACATGCCTGTCGGTGGACGATATCGTGTCTTCGCTTTTTAAATGCGAAAGCTGTTCCAGGTTGCCTATTTCCGCAACGGACGTGCTTGCGTCCTCTTCCGCCCTTTTAAGCGTCGTCTCGAAACCGAAGACCTGGTTGATTATCTTTTTTATATCGGAGCGCGTGCTTAACACCTTATCGACCTTCATTCCCGTCACCATTTTTATCTGGTCTATCGTTTCGGCGTCTTCGGGATCCGTAATCGCCACGGTAAGGACGTCGCCGTTGCGGTACAGGGGTACCACTACATTCTTGAGGGCGAACGGTTTTGGTATCGTGTTCGCCACTACCTCCGTGTCGAGTTCAAGCGGGTCGAGTTTTTTAAATACAAGCTTGTATTCCTTTGCCACGGCGCGCATCATTGCTTCCTCGTCCAGTATCTTCCCGTCTCCGAGGTCGAGTTTTAACGATTCAATCAGGTCGAGAGGGGCTTGGTATTGTTTCTCCCTTTTATCAGATGCCGCGCGTTGCCGCCACGGCTTCCTCTTCCTGCCTTTCGAGTCCGCGGCGCCGTTTTCGCGGATAAGCTCACGCTGTTTTAGCGTTATGATTTCCTGTCTGTATAAAAGAGAGGTCAGCTTTTCAAAATCGTTCAAAATTGGCATTGCATGTAACCCATATACTTCTTATTATTGCATATAAGGGAACGAATCGTAGAAGCGGACTAGCCGAAGATCAGCAACTATTGCCCAAAAGGAGCCGAGATGCCGGAAATAATTGAAAGGTTTTTCGGACTGCGGGAGCGTAATACCACCGTATCGACGGAGGTGATAGCGGGCCTTACGACGTTCATGACGATGTCCTACGTCATTTTCGTCCAGCCGGCCGTGCTGTCCATGGCCGGGTTAGACTTCGGGGCTGTGATGACCGCCACCTGCATCGGCGCGGCTATCGGGTCCGTCCTTATGGGACTCCTTGCAAACCTTCCGGTGGCGCAGGCGCCCGCAATGGGGCACAACTTCTTCTACGTCTTTACCGTTGTCGGCGCGACGGCAACGGGCGGATACGGCTTCACATGGCAGGCGGGACTGGGGGCGGTCTTCATTTCGGGAGCGCTCTTTACGGTACTTTCCCTTTTCGGAATGCGCGACAAAGTGGTGCAGGTGATGCCGGCCACTTTGAAGTTCGCTATTTCCGTCGGGATAGGTCTTTTCATCGCGTTCATCGGGATGCAGTGGGGCGGCGTCATCGTGGATAATCCCGCAACGCTGGTTTCATTCGCGTCTTTCAAGGAAGGCCCGGCGGCGATGGTCATGATATCGGTAATCGTGATAGCGTTTTTCATGACGCTAAAGGTGCGTGGGGCGATACTTATTGGAATCGCATTCGCGGCCATTTGGTCGCTTGTTGCCGGATACGCGCAGTGGCACGGATTTATCGGAATGCCCGCATCGCTTGCGCCGACGTTCCTCCAACTCGACATCTTTGGTGCGGTCTCGATGAAGCAGATTGTTACCGTCGTATTCATATTTTTCATCCTCGATCTTTTCGACACAATCGGAACGCTAACCGCCGTCTGTTCGGGGGCGGGCCTGATGAAGGACGGTAAGCTTCCCAAAGCCCAGCAGGCGCTCTTTTCCGACGGAGCGGCCAGCGTTGCAGGGTCGCTTATGGGAACCACCACGGTAACAAGCTACATCGAAAGCTCTTCGGGCGTCGCGGCCGGCGGAAGGACGGGGCTTACATCGGTAGTCGTGGGCGCTCTCTTTATCGTTTCGCTTTTCTTTTACCCACTGGCGCAGATGATAGGCGGCGGTTACGAGGTAGCTGAAGGCCGGTTCCTTTATCCGATAATCGCGCCTGCGCTGATAACGGTGGGTGCGCTGATGCTCCCCCTTGCCGGGAAGATAGAATGGGACAAGCCGGAAGAGGCCATCCCCGCGTTCCTTTGCATCGTAATAATGCCTTTCGCCTTTTCGATAACCGAAGGGGTGTCGATAGGAATAATATCGTACAGCCTGTTGCACACCGGCATAGGCGGCGGACCGAAGACGCATCCGGTGATCCACATACTCGCGCTTTTATTCATCGCAAGGTACGTTTTCTTGGGCTGACCTCTTTATTGCCGCAAATATTGAATGGGGTTTGCCTTGCCTAACCGTCCGCCGTCTTGATTTTCACCCTTGTTTCAAACAACCCGTCCATCGTATCGCTTTCGTCGCTGAAAAGTTTGAGTCCATTTCTTATGATGGACGCGTTTTCCCCAATCGAAACGGAATTCCTTATCAAGCGTTCTATTCGCGGTCCCGCCATCGGAGAATAGGCCAGTTCCTTCAGCTCGTTAGGCAGATTAATTATCGCGAGAGGGAGCTTTATAAGCGCGATTGAAATGAGCGTCGCCGCATCCCTGCTAAGGCCCTTGGCGGCTTTGATGGTGCGCTGTATGTTTATGGCCAGCGCCTTCTGCTCGTTGCTTAGCGCCGTTTTCTGCATTTTGATGGCTGCAAGCTCAACCTTCCATATATTTATCTTCTCCCGGTAATCTTTTTCAATCAGGTCGAGTTCCGTTCTCAGGACTTTTAGTTCATTTTTTCTTTCGTTTCTTTCCGCTCTACCCGCCTTCGCTTCCTTCAGGTCCTTCATCTCCTCCAGTTTCTCTTCAATATCCCTGAGCTTTTCCTTTCTTTTATCGTAAACTACTTCTATCCCGTCAAGAGCGGCGCGAAGGTCGCCGGGGTTTTCCGCCAGCGAAATAACGGCTTCCGTAACATTGGGATAAAACTCCACGCTGTTTCCGTCGAACGTACCGAAAAAGTGCTCACGTTTCGGCTTAAAGGCGGGGGAGTATTTAAGAAAACGGTAAAACGACTTGTTAAATACCGGGCTGTAATCGCCGCCGATTATTTTTCTGCCGAACCTTTCGATGTCTTCTTCCTCAGGTTCGTGGTCCAGATATTCGCGGGTGTAGTGCATGTCCGGAAAGTTTTTGAACAAAAGGCCCTGCTGGTAGAGAACCTTTATCTTTATCGGCGATGGCGAAAACGTAAAACCTCCTATCGCCCCGCCGAGCGGCCTTCCCTTACGCTTGCTGCGTTTCCTCTCCCTCCTCATGGTATAAAGCGACTCCTGCAAGATAATCGCCGTCAGCTTTCCGTATTCGGCCAGGGGTATCATGGAAGAAACCTGCTTCGGCCACTTCGATGCCGCGGAAATGGGCATAGCTTTCAGCATTATTTCCTCAAGCTCCAATGCCCTGGCGGAGGTGTTTACGCGGTCAAGGACAAGCTCCAGGCTCAAAGGTTCCATGGCGGCCTGGTACGTCTCCGCCACTGTGGCGCAAGCGGAAAGGCTGAACGCCAGCGTTACGGTCGCCAGAAATCTGGTTACTGCATTCAAATAAAAATTCCTTGTCATTAACTTCTTGCGGCTTTTATGGTCAAACGGATCATTCGTATTTTTGCATATCGGCTTTCAGTTTTTTTCTGATTTTCCTCACGCACGAAGCGGCGGCATTCGATTCGATTATCGAAGCGTCCTGATCCGTCCGTCCCACGCCTCGGCAGGTTACGCCGAACGACGTTATCCGCCTTTCCTTAAAATAAAGCGCGCCCCTAAAGGAGTAAAAGTTTGCCTTGTGGCTGCCGTCATCTGAAGTTTTTTGGTTTTCGTATTTAATGCCGAAGCCGCCGAAAATCGTTTCCGGCATTTTCCGGCAGACGGGGCTGTAATCACCTTTGGCGCATTCCAGGTATTCGGGACTATCCGTTATTACCTTTACATTCATGTCCCTGAAAAGCTTTTCCATATTTCCGTACACCCGCCCGGAGATTTCGTTATCGTTAAAGGAAAAAAGCATTAGATTTTTGCTTGTGAACTTTCTTTGCAGTTTCTCCTCAATCTCCTTTTTCATCGCCTCCACTGATTCCTCCGTCACGACCGCAAGGGTCCAAAGCTGGCAGTTCTTTCTATCGAGCCACATGTCTTCGTAGCGCGTATCGCGAAGGGTCTGCTCGACGCTCGTATCGGTTTCCATTTCTATTTCCTGTTCCATTTCGCTAGCGCCTCCACGGGATGTTTCTATAAGCGTGTCCCTGAGCGTACTTTTGATCGTTACGGATATGGTTGAGGATATGGCGGTCAGGGCGCTGTGTTTCGAGGCTTCCATCTGTTCGTCAACTGTTTCGCGCCTTCCGGCGGTACCCACGCCCATGTAGTAACCCGAACGTTTGTATCCCGCGCCGATCCATTGGGGCGCCTTTTTTTCGGGCAGGAAGTCGCACTTCCCATAACTCCCGTAAGAGTATTTCTCGGCGTAAGCGTTCCCCGAAACCGACAAAACGGCCATTGCCGCCAGAAAGGTAAATGTCTTTTTCAACCGGTTAATTATCCGCCTATTTCCTTTTTCATCTTGATCTTTTGCCTTAGCGAATCGAGCGCCCCTTGTGCGCGGGCAAGTGCGCCAGCGTAGAGACCGTCGCTGCTTAACCTCGAGGCCGACTTGTAATCCCTTACCGCTTTTTTCAGGTTCTTTACGCCGCTCTTGGCTTCGTATGCCACACCCCGGTTATAAAGGCTTTTATGGTCCTTCGGGTTTTTAATTATCATGTCGGTCCATTTTTGGATGGCCACGTCCCAACTGCCGTTCATTGCCGCGGTAACGCCGGGATCGCCCGTATTGGCGTTTTTGAATTCCCTCAGTTCTTTGCGGGTAGTGGGCACGAAAAGCCTTACGTATTCCGCCGCCACACGTTTTGCCAGCACCCTTTTTACTTCCTCTGCGGGAGCGCCCGGCCTGTTCGTATTGCGCGATATATATTTGGTGCGCCCCTTTTCTCCCCGGTGCTCCATCTCAAAGCTTACGCCCATTACTCCATGCCCGGAGGCGATTTCGCATTCTTCAACCGTGCCCGTGATTATCACGGTCTCATCCGGGTCTTCAAGGCCGCTTGTATCGAGGGCGTAAATGCCCGCTTCGCTTATAAGGGATTCCAGAGTGGCCTTCAGTGCGCCGGCGCATGAACGGTTGCCGGCCAGTTTCCGTACGCTAAGCTTGGTTACTTCGTCGGGCAACGATATTTCGGGAAGAACGGTAACGTTTACCACAACCCCCTTGGGAACGGTTGCGCATGATGCAAAAAGAACGGCGGCCAAACAGCCATACAAAAAAACGCGGCTCAACTTTTTCGGCTTCAAATCACGTCTCCTCTAATAAGCATGAGATACTACTTTGGCATTGTATCTGAATTTGAAAGATTAGAATACGGTAAATGAGTTATAATGAAAATAAGCAGGGAGATATCCGACGGAAAGGAGGTTGGATGGAGTACGACGATCAGCGCAAGCAGGAGATGTACGACTGGTTCCACAAGCACTTTATACCCCCCGATATGTGCAAACCCAGAATGAGCAAGGAGCATGGTTACCAGTACATCTGCGGAGGCCCGTATTTTGCCGACGATGTGATTAAAGAAGCCTATGGCGACAAGCACCCGAAAGACATCGTTGCGGAAGTGATTGCCGACCTGGATGCCGAAGAACACGAATGGGCCAGGAGCAAGTTTTACGACCGCGACCAGTAAAACC
>SDBV01000444.1_pt1 | contig 59725 bp, 50 predicted proteins | sample 2277081 | NCBI WGS metagenome assembly SDBV01 (sample SAMN10402039, study PRJNA504765) | marine sediment metagenome | isolation source: marine sediment core GS10_PC15, 223 cmbsf | place: Arctic Ocean: Southern Knipovich Ridge | collected 2010
CCTTAGAGAATCCCTGGCGCGACGTTTAAAAAAAGAACCGACGGAGGTGACACCGTGGAGTGAGGTGCTGTTGCCTAACTACAACGCATTGACCACACCTTACGAGGACACTTGGGGTTCTATGCCAGTGGATTATACGAAGGGGGTTATTCCTGTTCGCCATCTTTATTGGGTGACGGATGAGGATTTTGACGCCATCTACGCAATGTTCAAGGAGAGGGTGCTATCGAATCAACAGCCCCCTGTGTCCGCCGCCGAACCAGCCGATGCGACCACAGATGAAATCAGTCGGGCGCATATGGAGGGAGAAACGCTTTTGCAGAGGCTGAGGGCCATCGACGAGGAGATGTTCAATGACTTTACCCTCGAATACGTGATGAGTCCCGCGCTGCTTCGGGAGAGGTTGGGGAGAGAGCGATATCTCCTCGACGGCCGCATCACCTCGAGTGGTGAGGTGTGGGCCCTCCAAACTCTCTTAAACAGTTCCTCGCCCGCTCCAACATATTATTTGCCTCCGAAGCATGAAACAAGATTTTATCAGCTTCCTAACGATAAAATTGTGGTGAGCCGGCCGGGAAGGCGAATGATCTTCATCGAACCTGATTTCTATGGAGTGCTGGATTACCAGAGGAACTATCTGATGACAGGAGGTGGAGAGTCTACTGAGATTAGAACAACAAACCCGCATGTGCGCCTTGACGATCCCCTCAATCCGGTAGGTGACTGGAACATTAGAATTCCGTTGCTTTGCACCGGGCGTGGGTTCGCTCGGTATATTACACGGATTGAAAATGTTGAGGAATTGGACAGCGGGCTAATCTCTATAATGGCTGAGGGGGTACGCCCGAGTGAGACGCCCAGACCGTGTGTGTGGAGAATGGAAGTAGACCCGGAACTTGGATATCTGGTTCGAAAGGTGGAGTATATCAACAAAGAGACGGGAATGACAAGCAAGGAGTTCGAAAGCAATGGAGTCCTTTTCACTGAAAAAGGGGTCATCGCAGAGGCAGGTAGAAGCAGATATGCCGGAGAGAGGGCTTCATCTATATACAGAGGAGATGGCTGGTATGACGTAACGTATGTGGCGTTGAAGGACGGCGCCGATCACGCCCTCATTGAGGAGGCGAGAGGGCTTTTGCAGGATCCCTACCCGGAAAAGACCCTTGTCACAGACGATCGTGGCCCGCAGACAATATCTTACTTTGTGGGCGAGGTCAAAGCCGGAGTGTTCTTGAGCAGCCTCATCGACAAACCGGTTGATGTGATCACTGATGAAATCAGGCGGGCGCATTTGGAGAGAGTGCAGAAGATTCAGACGTTGCGCCTTACTTGGAAGGGGACCAGGATTTTGATGAATGGGGATGGGGTCGACGGGTATCCTGAGGAACCCACGGTGCTTAGGAACGACGGAGAAATAACCATAAGCGGGTCATCCAACCGGATGGTGAGACAAATGGACTTGTGGCATATTAACCGGAAGGAAGTTTCTCATCACGACGTGGAGGAGTATAGCGTTTTCGACGAAGGGGTGGGTAAAATCCTCGATCATTCCAACCGGGGGGTAGTGTCTACGGATAACACAATAGAAGAGTTCAGGGTACGGCGAGCCATCATTTCAAGCTATATAGAGGACCCTCGCTACCTCAGAGACGAAATGGCCATTCTGAGACAACAGCAGACTTCTGAAGGTGAAATGGTGGTCATCGGAGATCCTCGGGAATCTTTCATTACACCTGGACAACGCTACCACCTAGGCAACGGCAAGTATGGTGTCCTAATCGATGGTCCGACTGAGTATTTCTTGGATCCAAATCGGGATTACCTCCTGACAAAAATACGGACGGTAAACGAAGAAGGAGATGTATTGAACGAGGTAAATGTCAAATACGAAGCGGATCCAGCAGTCGGATTCATGCCGGTGGAATCCACATATGTAGCCCGAAGATCAGATTCGAAGACAGTAAAGGAGACACAGAATATTGAAATTCAATCCTTCGAGGTGAACATACCTGTTGATCCGGAAACTTTCGAACTTGAGTTTCCTGTGGGTACGTCTGTGCTCGATAGACTCGCCGGTGTGGAGTACACAGTGGGCGAAGAGACCCCCCCAACAGCGGGCCCCGGTCCCTGACAATCTCCCCGAGAAAACGGATGTTTCGGCTTTCAGTCACTTAACAGACGAACCTCCAACCGCCCCCACTCTTCCCGGGGCAGGTGGATGATCAGGTTGCCTTGCGAACCGACAATGCCTAACTTCCCCCCCCAAACCCGCCAAGAAATTGCAAAATATCCCTCGCTGTGGCTGGCGACGATAAGGGTTCAACCGGGGCATCTCGACGCAGAAGCTGATCCACAAGACTCGCCCTCCGGTTTATCGCGGCGTGCTCCTCTTTCGAAATAGCTCGCCGGATATAGTTGACACCTGGAGCCAGCCAATATTTAATGTGGACCATGAGCGAGAATGATATCCCGACGCCATCTTCTGCTACCCCCGGGAAAGAAGGCCGAAAATCCTGCTCGTACGTCTTCTTTTCCGGCGAGCACTGTCCATACGAGTCCGACGGCACCTCCTCTTTCTGCTTCTGGCACGACCCCGCGCAAGAGAAGAACACTCCCGAAGTGCGGGAGGCCATCCTCGACCATGTCAGAGAGGACGAGAATCTGGAGGGGTTTGTCTTGCACGGGGTCGACCTCGAGCAGGCCAATCTGGAAGGGGCCAAAATGGTCCGGGCCGACCTCCAGGGGGCCCATCTCTACCGGGCAAAGCTCGACAAGGTCCACATGTTCGGGGCCAATCTGCGGGGGGCGATCCTCTTCAAAGCCTCACTTCGCGAGGCCAACCTCAAGGGGGTTGACCTCCGGGAAGCGAACCTGCTCGGCGCCCGGCTGGATGGGGCCCTCGTCGATGGAGTCAAATGGGGCCCGGAAAGCATCATCCGCAATGAAATTGATGGCCATGCGGCCTGGAAAGAGGGGAATATCCAGGAAGCGCACAAGAAGTACAAGGAAGCCGAAGAAATCTACCACGCCATCCTGAACAACTACCGCGAGCAGGGCAGCCTGGTCGAGGCGGGAAACTTCTTTTACCGCGAGATGGTAATGAAGCGCAGGCAGCTCCCCCTCTATTCCTTCCCGCGATTCTGGTCCCGGTTGACGGACGTCACCTGTGGGTATGGCGAGAAACCCCTCCGAGTAATATTGGCGGGTCTAGCCCTGGTGGTGACATGCGCTCTTCTATACTCTATGTTGGGGATCAAGGGGATCCACGGCATTGAAGAACCTATAAGCCTCTTCCATTTGGAGGAGGGTGCCTTGTTGGAGGAGGGTGCCTTGTTGGAGGAGGGTGCCTTGACGAATCCCATCCATTCTCCCACCGAGGTCATACCCGATCCCTCCCTGGAAGCCGTGCCATCAGAACCCCATCCGAAGGTGAGCGTCTTGGAGGATTTAGGCAACAGCCTATACTTCAGCTTCATTACCATGACCACCCTCGGGTACGGCGATCTCATCCCATCCGCCCTGTCACGCCCGGTCGCGATGGCCGAGGCTTTCATGGGAGCGTTCCTGATGGCCCTGTTCGTGCTCGTCTTCGGCAGGAAGATGATGCGGTAGACCAGCCGGCTGCGTGCCCCCCCTTGGAACCCAAGTCATTGACCATCCGTCGAATAGTGATATAGAATACGCCCAACTTCCGCACAGGAATAGTGGAATTACCTCCGCTCAGGGCGCCAGCGGCCCCACAGGGGGGCTTCGTATTCCACCGCAGCAACGAGGCATTGGGGAACAAGAAACGGTGAAAAACGGTCACGATTCAAACCAGCATGTCAAGTCGATGGCCCTCCTTCCGGAATCCGCCAAGCAGGCCTACCTCAAGTACTACGAGGAAACCTACCGGTCGGGGATCCTCGACATGAAGACCAAGGAGTTGATATCCATCAGCGCATCCCTGGCCGCGGGGTGTCATAACTGTCTGATCGGACATATCAAGAAGGCCCGCCAATATGGGGCCACGGACGACGAGATCAAGGAAACAGTATCACTGGTTGTCGGCATTTGTGCCGCTGCCGCTGTCGACCGGGCAGATATCGCCCATCATCAGATGCGTTTAAGCGAGGAATTGGAGGGAGTCCTTCAAGAAAAAGGAGATTGAACGATGAAAATCCGACATTTTGTACCGATAGTTGTTGCAACCATTATCCTGGCATTAGTCTGCACCTTGGTCCCTGGGAGGTATCTTGTTGCGCAGGAGACTCAGGGCTCGCATCCACTCTCGAGCTCGATCACCCTCGCCAACAAAACCTTCCAGTTCAACTGCAGCCGCTTCCTGAGATGGGGCCCAGTCACCTTTGAGAGAATGGCCTCCGGCCAGGCGGGAATGGCCAACTGGGAATTCGGTTCCTTCGATCTTCCCACCGCCATCACCGATCCGCAGGGGAACAAAATCGGACCGGGAGCATACAACGTGGCGATTTCCGCCGACGACGAAGGCAAGATCCTTCTCAAGGTGACCAACGAAGGATTCAACGAGGACGAGGATTCGCCTTCCAATGAGGAGTTTGAGGTCCATCTCAAGCTTTACAACGACGGACCGGTCTATTCGACTTACATGGTTCCGTCCCTGATCCCTCAAGAGGATCCGGGCAAGTTCTTGTTGCAGTTGCAGTGCGGAGACAAGATGGCCACGGTCGAGTTTCAAATCGCACAGTGATCTTTTCTTAAAGTTCCAATAGAAACCGGATCGAACGGCACCGGCGAGAAAGGCCCCCATGATCAATGGGCGCCTTTCTCGCCGACCGATACCCTGCTGAATTGAACACGGCCCCGGACGACCGCGTGACCGTCCGGCTGAGGACAGATTGCTTATGAACCGTCTTAATCTCTTCCTGATCACTGTCGCCGCCCTCTTTGCCGCCCACACTACTTGGGCGGCATCCGTTCATTACGAATCCTTTGAGAGCGAGGCGCTCGGGGAACCTCGGAAGTTCGCGATTCAGTTGCCCCCGGGATACGAAACATCCGATCAGCAGTATCCGGTCCTCTATTTCCTCCACGGCATGAACAATTCCGAGGAGGACTGGGAAGAACGCGGGTTCCCGGAGCGGGTGGAGTCAATGATGAAAGATGGGACTGTCGGCCCGATGATTGTCGTCCTGCCGCGAGGCGACTCGAGTTTCTATATCGACAGCGTCGATGGAAAGAGGCTCTACGAACAGTTCATTATCGAGGACCTGCCTCGTTACATCGAAGAAAACTACCGTGCGGCCAAAGGACCGAAGGCCCGGGCGGTGTCCGGCGTTTCCATGGGCGGTTATGCCGCCATTCGCTTCGGCTTCAAGTATCCGGATCGTTACGCCTCCGCAAGCGCATTCACACCCTTCCTGTTGCCGGAGATCCCGAAACCGCAGGAACAGGGAGATGAGGGCAGAGGCCGCTGGGTCAAACGGATGCTGACCAGAATTTTCGGCGACCCCATCGACCAGGAGGCCTGGAAGAAGAACGACCCGTTTTCAATGGTCCGCAACGGCGCATCCCTCAAAGTTCCGCTGCGATTCTACGGCGCGGAGCACGACCGGTACGGGTTGCAGGAGGCGGCCCAGGAGTTTCACGAGCTGCTCAATAAAAAAGGATTGAACCACGACTTCGAGATGATTCCAGGCGACCATGGATGGCGTGCCGTCTCAGCCCGAGTACTCGATGCCCTCCAGTTCCACTGGAAAAACTTCCCCGCAAATAATGCCGACCCGGACTAACCTGCTGATGGATCAGCGGGAAGCGCACTCTCCCCGGCATTTTTCCTACACCTTCCAAGCAGTTTGTAGTACATTTCCTTGGCAAGACTGTGGGGCCCGGGGACCTTGGGACATTCACCTTCCCAAGTCGGATCCTGAGCAGGTGAACTGAACTCCGTATTCGAACCCGGCGCCCTTTCGCACCTTCCTATGATGATGGACACGTCTCCACACAGAACAATCCCTGTTCAGCGTTACGCCATGCTCGCTGCCGCTGTCGTCGGTTTCGCCACGGCGGCGGAGATAATGCTGATCACTCCCCTCCTTACAGAAATCAACCAATCTCTCCGTACAAACCTCGTTGCCCTCTCAGTCACCGTCTATGCCATCGCCGCCGGAACAAGCGGTGTTCTCGTGGGGACCTATGTGCATCGATTCCGGAAACCACGCCTGATCTGGATCTTTTTCGTCCTCTTTGCGTTGGCCTGCTTCGTCATGGCCGGATCGCCCAATCTAACCATCTTCATGATCGCACGCGCGGTTTCAGGGATGTCCTCCGGGATACTGAGCCTCTCCCTCGTGACCTGGCTGGCGGATTTGTTCCCTTATGAGGAACGCGGACGGCCCATGGGTGTTCTCGTGGCGGGTCGATTCGCCGGAACCACATTCGGGATTCCGGCGGTTTCCTTCGTGGCCGCTCGATGGGAAAGTCTCGGCTGGCGGGCGCCGTACCTCTTGATCGGAATCTTCACCTTAGCGATGTGCTTCCTGGGATTATTGATGCGATCGGCTGTGCGCTCCAGCCATATTCATGAGGCTGATCCGGTGTCGTCGGCCGGTTTCTGGGCCTCCATGAAGCGGGTGGTTTCGAAGCGCGATCGACTGGCAGCGCTTGTGGCTGTCACGCTCTACTCCGGAGGATTGACAGCGACAGTCGTCTACCTCGGAGCCTGGCTGGGCCACAGCCTGAATGCGGGACCCGAACAGGTCGGCCTTCTGTTCCTCGCTGGCGGAGGCGCCGCCGCATTCGGGAGCCTGGTCGCAGGCCGGCTTTCCGACCGGACCGGAAAGAAGATATTGACCGTCGGCAGCACTGTTGCGCTGGTGCCCGTCATCGCCTCGTTCACCTTGCTTAGCCACTCCATCCCTGTCGTCATGGCCGTCTTTTTCGTCGCCTATCTGCTCGTGTCCATGCGTGACGGGCCGTATCAGGCCCTGATCACATCCCTCGCGGGACCGGAGTTGCGAGGGGCGCTCATCGGCGCCCGAAACGCGCTGGCCCAGGTCGGAATCGGCGTTGCGACCGCCGCCGCAACCTGGCTTTACCAAAGCAAGGGGATTTCCAGCTATCCCGCGATCACCTTCGGCGGCGCGGCCCTCATCCTCGCATCTGCGCTAATAATCGGTGCCTTTGTCAAGGAAGGGGGGGAATAGGCGAGATTAGATGCAGGGTGGGGTTTGGCTCATGTTGCAGCTCACTCGGTCTCGTAGTGAACCAGGGCAGCACCAGGCGCGTCTTCTGTGAATCACTCCGTTCGCATTTCAAATATTCTCCATGCCATCAAGAGGTTCAAAAAGATAAAGATCGGTACGACGATACTCGGCGCCAACACCATCGGGAATTCGAAGATGAATACAAAGCCCGGTTCGTTCATCCAGTAGTTCATGAGAATAAATGTCGGTAGGAGGATGAGCGAGGCGCCAACGAGGTTCCAGATCGTCAAAAATGTATGGCTGACGGTATTCCGCAGCAACAGCCACCCGACAACGAGGGCAGATAGGCCGAATAGAAAGTCCGGTATGCCGACCCAAAAAACGAAACCGGACGTGATTTCGCCCTTGATCCCTTTTATCACACCGCCAATGGCTCCGATGCGCAATGCGTGAGCAAAGACCAGCCAATGCAACGGTGTGTTCGCGGCTATGCCCCGCAGACCGCTTCGGAGCGTCCGAGAGAAAATCAGACCAATGGTCAACAGGATGACGGGCACGCAGGCTTGCCACAGCAGCGGTATTTGTTCCATCAACGAAAGGTGGATGCCCTTGATCCCCAGCACGACGGCAATCGCTGTCCAGGCAAAAAATGCCAGCAACAGGAAGTAGACGCTGCGCCCTTCCGCGACGTCTATCGAACGATTTAGTTTCGCTCTGCGGGTGATCCCGACGCAAAAGGTGAAGATGGTGATTACAAGTATGGGGAGTACTGAGACTTTCATGGTGGCCACCTTCTCTTAATGAATAGATGTTTCCGTGTATGCAGCTCAGTTAACAATCAGTTCACGGGTGGCCCTAATGTTCCGCTCCACTGGCAGCGGGGCTTTTTGCGGACGCGCTGTACAGTGAAAGCGATGGTTCGCTTGAATTAGTCAATCAACGCTGCGTTCACAGCGGTCTTCCATCTGGCAACCCTTTCACAGAGGCTACTCGCTTCTGAATAGAAGGCGTCTGGGATCTCAATCTCTTGGTTATCGCTGATCGCATGCGCACGCATCTGTGCGGATTGAAGGGCTCGCTCAATTTCGCCCGTTGCGATCACCCCGTTCAGTTCCACAAGTAAGCTCGCCTTCTCGCCTGTGATGTTCTTCCAGTGGTGATCTCCTGGTGATCGCAGGATGTCTGCGAGATCGTGAAAATCCTGCTTTGCACGGTCGATTCTGCCGATGAATCGCTTCAATTTGCGTGATGCTTTATTGGCACGTCGCCGTTCACGACGCAATTGGAAATACAGGGGTATGCGGAAGTGAACTGGGCAGATCCTCCGAAACTCAGGAAGATTCCGGATAATCGCCGTGCGGTAAATGGCGTACCCGATGAGTGAGGCTGGTACGTAGCCGATGGTTTCTGTGCGCCTCGTGTGGCCGTGTAAGTTTCCGTGCGACCAATGATCGCTTGTCCAAACAATGGGGTGGTATCCTTTCAGGACAGGCTGTCCCAAGCCAAAGTAGGCTGTAGACACATCGGTCACAATCTCATTCTGGTCCGTGTCATCCAGCCTGATCCCGTGGTTGTCGAGGAAGTTGTGCATGGATTCATGCACGAGAATTGCCATGATGTGTTTGAACGTGAACCTGAACTTCTTGGTCAGCTGGATCTCGCGCTGGGTTCCGCCCTTGACCTTGTAGACACCAATTTTTCCTGCTTCGTCGATAGTGGCTGGGCTAGCCAACATATACTCCGAACTCTCGACTCCAATAGTGACTTTGACGCTGTGAGGCAGCCCGAGGAAGTAGCCGATATGGTCGGACAGCTTCTGGAGGGACTCTTGCGAAAAATTGGAGTCAATTACACGACGATGAATGGCTCTTGGGAGTTCGTAGACTGGCTCAGCGGTTGGCTTGCGAGAAATGCGCGGGTGTCGGTGAAGGAAATCGAGTTTCTCGTCAACTAAGCGGCGTGTGACATTCAGGCTCATATTCCTCCAAGCGAACTAGGTCTTATATGGTTTTTCGCAAGAACCTTATAGCTGGAAAGGGATCCCGATATTCGAATTTCTGAGTGGGCAAACAGGGCAAGCGCCAGTTGTCTTACTGACGCGGCCGCTTCGGATAACTGATCAGGTTGGCGAAAAGCCGCAGCCCTTGCTCGCACGTGCCGGATCGTATCGCGTACCACAACTGCCGAGAGCAGACCAACCACAACGGTAACGACCACCGCCGCAAGCCGCCTCGTACTCGTCGCAAACGTTCTCCATTTTTCCCATTCCTGTCACGCCTACTCAAGATCATCCAGCGACTCCAGAATGCCGATAGTCTTCTCAGTCATAGGCCATTTCCCCGGGTAACGGATAAACTCGGTGTGACCATCCTGATACAGTACTGTGCCGCCCATTATAGGCTTCGAAAAAAGCCCCGAGCCTCCGAAGGAACCCGGGTAAAGATTCGGTCGCTCGATTAAGGCCGGAATCTCCGACATGCCATGCATCGACTCCGGGCTTACCTCCGAGTTACGGACGTATCCACCGCGGCGCGCCTGATCCAGACGGAGCAGTCTTCCTTTCGGCCAACCAACAGGCAGATCAATAGGGAGATAACTGTCAAACGCCAACCCCTCTTCCAGGCGCTTTCTGTACGCCTCGGCAAACGCTTGAACCATTTCGTCGTTCCAAACCACATAGCCAATGTAGAAATAGCTGCTGTTCTTGAAGCAAAAGGCGGGGGTGAGATCGGCACCCTTGACCTCTCGTCTTATCGGATCTGCAGGATTCAGCAGCAGAAGTGGATCCGTGATGTACTTGGGGTAGAGGGTATCCATCTCGAACATCAGGCATCCGGGCTTAGAGGAGAGAGGAGGCCAGTAGTCGTCGCCGGCGTACATATACAACGCGATTGCCACGGATTTCAGGTTTGTCACTCCCTCTGAACGCCGTGCCGTCTCCCGAATGCGTAAGCCTACGGGAAGCACAAGTGTTGCGAGAATACCAAGCACCAGGAGGATCTTGACGACCAGGCCGATGGGCAGTGCGGAGGGTGGTTGTTGAGGGGGGGGTCGTACGTCTGAGTGCGATTCGCTTCGCTTCACCATCTGCTAATTGCCTTGCCTACAACTGACAAAGTACCCGGCTAAACATCATCCGACGTTTCCAACATGCCAATCCAAGACATCCCATATAGACCCGTCCACAACCACCGCAAGCCGCCTCGTACTCCTATTAGGTTACTACGACCGACAAGACGAAAGGTTCATTCTATGTCTGCCCGCCTGCCAGCCGTGTAGCTCCATTGAGAAACACTTCTGTCTTCGTCCTGCCCATGATGCCCAACTAAGCGGTCCTACCTAAGTTTTTTAATGTTGAGGATCCTGTAAACTGTCATCCTGAGCCGGAGGCGAAGGATCCCTTCGAGTAGAAAATACCTCAGGCAAGGGATTCCTCGTTTCACTCGGAATGACATACTTAAATTGGGTGCTCACTTCTCAAAACTTATGTCGGGCAGCTTAGAGCTTATATTGTTTTCTTCGTAAGAACCTTATAGCTGGAAAGGGATCCCGATATTCGAATTTCTGACTGGGCAATCAGGGCAAGCGCCAGTTGTCTCACTGACTCGGCCGCTTCGGATAACTGATCAGGTTGGCAAAAAGCCGCAGCGCTCCAGGATGAAGCTCCCGCAGTTGCCGGTACCACGACAGACACGTGTATACATACGTGCCCTTCTCCAATTCCGCCACGAGGAGCCCGCCGCGAAGCGTCTCCTCTCCTGGATCTGCGCAATCCAGCAGCTCCACATAGCTCTCGTCGTAGGTGTCCGGGAAGTAGAGCCCGCGTTCATGTCGCCAACCTCTCCAGTCTTGCGGCCGAATTCGGTTGGGGAAGGAAAACAGGGCGTGTTCGGGGACCCGCTTTGTTACGGGAGAGTCCTCGCGGGTCACCCGATTCTTGGAGAGATGAAGCGGGTAAGGCGCAAAGGCCGGATTTCCGAATTCCTCGTTCCACTCGAATGTCTTCTGATACAGCACAATCAGGTGCCCGCCATTCCGGACATAGTCCAGCAGACGCGAATTGTGCCGCCGGAGGTCCTGGCGATACAGATAAGCCCGGATATCGACCACGATCGTGTCAAACTCAGCCAGATCCCCCTTCGCGAGATCGTCTTTAGTCAATTCCCGCCACTGGATGCCCAGTTGGGGGAGCAAGTTGCTGTACACATCGTTATAGGATCGAACCAGGCCCACATTGAGGTCGGGGGGAACAACGACCTCCACCACATGCACATCGAACGTCGCCTCAGGAATGCCTTCATCTTGACTTGCGGCGACGAGAGCGATCGGGTAAGTATATTGCCTTGCTCCTCGCGGAACTTTGGGCGAAAACTCTACGAGCAACGACTCGTCTTCGGCATCGAAACTGAGCTCGACGGAAGGCGGGTCCATCTCGATTCCCCCCGAAGCGACCGACTCGATCGCGATGCCGCCCTCTCCCGGTTCGTGGCGCGTGATTCTCACCGGGACTTTTGGCTTCACCGCGGAGCCCGCAATCGCCAGAACCCGTTCGAGCCCAGGCTCGATGGTGATGGGAGGATAAATATCCAAATTCACCGGCTCGCTCAATTCGATTTCGTGCCCGTCTATCGTAATCGGTACCCGGACTCGACCCCACGGACTCAACACCTCATCGGTATTCAGAAACGCTTTGCGCGGTACAGTGGCCGTCGCACTGCTATCGATAATGAGCTTGGCTTCGGTTCTCCATCTCCCATCGGCAAAGGCCCATTCCGGCGCTTCCTCAAGGCGCGCCGAGCGTGGAAGACCCGCCACGATTTGTCCGGGTTCGATCTTCGTCCGGTAGTTCCATAGCTCGAAGCGAAGCACCGTCTCCTGCCCGGGAACCAGCGTCTCGTCAGCCAGGGCAACCTGGAGCCTCAGGCCTTGAATCCTTGCCAGCGCACGGTGGATTTTTTTCTCAAGCCGGCCCGCTTCACTTCGCAGCAACTCCGAGGTTCGGGAGTCTTCCGAAAGACTTTCGCGAATAACTCCAACTTCTCCAAGGATCGTCAGTAAGATTTCCGAATTGCGGTCGTCACCCGCGAGATCGAAAGTGTCGATTCTTTCCCCCAAGCTGCGAATCTCCGAAACACGCCGGAGCACTTCCGAACCCAAAGCAGGCAGATCCTTTTCACGGACTCGAAAGGGAGCTGTGTCGAGGCCGTCCATCAGCCCCGTGAGGCCCTCGCGCTCGTCTACAGTGCGCCATAGCCGGTACCGGCGAGCGGGCGCCCCTCGTGGGGAAGACGCAAATATTGCCATTCCCTGGGAGGCATGCAACGCGAGAGCTTCGTGCGCCAGGTCGACATATCGCTTGCCCCGGACCGGCTCGTACTCTCCCGTAAAGATCTCGATTCTTTCCCCTTCCGCACCGGATGGTGGAGGCCCAGACGCCGATGGGATTGTCGGGGAGGGAGCTTCCCGCAAGAAAAGTCTTTGCGCCTGCCACGCGGGACCCTGTTCAGGGAATCGCTCCGAATCCGCGGCTGCGGAAAACGCCTCGAACAGCGCGATCCCAATCGCCCTGTGCTGTCCGTGGCCTCTCTCCATGTCATGATTGGTAATAATCACGTCCGGTCGAATCGTGCGGATCGCTCGCACAAGACGCCGGACCGTTTCTCCTCGGCCCCAATAGGCAAAGGCCTCTTCGGCGCTTCTTGAATAACCGAATTCCAACAGATTGAGGCAGTGAAGCTGCGCACCAATGACCTCCGACGCCCGGAGCGACTCCTCCACCCGGATAACGGCCAGGTCCTCATACAGTTCCGGTCCGATCTCATTCTGGCCGCCCTCTCCCCACGTCGCCAGGACAAGGTGTGTCGCGATACCGTATTTTCGCCGATAGTAGGCGAGCGTGGCGCCATCTTCATCGTCAGGGTGAGAGGCCACGTTCATCAGCACAAGGCCGTTCTTGACGTCCAACAGCGCCTGGTACTTTGCGGCAAAACCGAGCTCCTCTTCCGCGCCGGCAACTGAAGAGATGGCCGCAACAAGGCACAGAAATCCCCACGCCATTGAGAGGAGAATTAGCGATCTATGGATGCGGTTCTTCACCTGTCGCAGAAATGTCTCTGTGAAGAGGAAAATGATTAGCGATTGGGAACGGCCAATCGTGAATAAGTTTTCAGTGCGAAGTTTTCGTACTTCGTACTTCGCTCTTCGTACTTCGTCAATCGTCAATTAAAAAGGCTCGTGCACCTGGCTTCGATTTGCCGTCCGGACGAGTATCGCAACGACCCACTCAGACCAGGTGATCCCGCGGCACACGCCGGAATCACTTACCGCTGCTCCCTTCCGGGCCTGACGGGGTTGGGTGACCTGACGTTGCGCAGGACCCAGTCCTCAACGCAGGCCGAAAGCGATCTCTTTCCCAGACGAAAGAACCTCAGCTCAGGAATTCAGCCTCGCTAAAGCGGATTGCGAGTAGAGGGCACCGCTAACTCCCCGCCTAGCACGAGCCAGATCCTCATATTCAGTATTGCGCTATTTTCCTGCATTTCAATGTACCACCGAAGGCGATGCTTTGCAATCCCGTGGGATCCGGGGCCGTCAGTATTTTCCGATTTAGCAGGTCGACATGCAATTTGGCCAAAACGGGCCAAAATGTCCTCTCTCTCGTTTCGTTGACAGGCTCCGCGCCCCGTGTGTAGAATCATACTACGTTTACACGCTTGAAACACATTGGGACAGGTACTCACATTTCAGTGGGTCTGATAGGCTCAAAAGGGGGGAAGAATTGTCGCCAGGCCACGCGCCTCCCAACAATACACTTCCCCGATGGAGGGATAAATACATGAGCACCAGGAGACTGTTGATCACCGTTCAAGTGTTCCTGCTTCTGGGTTTTATGACCCTCGCGGGGACCGGCTGCGATCTTCCCATAGGGCAGATTCAGCAGCTTATCACCTCCTTTCTGCAATACCTTCCCGATATTGACCTCTCGGTAGACCTCAGTCCGGAAGGTGACATTGAAGAATTCGAGTTGGAGGACACCGATTTCGGCGGCCCGGGGTTTATCGATGACAACGAAGCGGACGGCAATGACTCCCTTGAAGATCCCCAAATTGTCGGGATTCTCGACATTAACGAGACACTCGCCGTTGATGGTGATATCGCCAGTGCCGATGACGACGACGTCTATTCTTTTCTGGCACGGGACGACTTGGCCGTCATTGTGGAAATCAATACTGACGGTCCGGTTCTCGCTATGGGCGTGATAGGTAAGCAGAACGGAAACCTTGAGTATATTGCAAACATCTTTTCTGAGGGCGGATCGGGCAGGGTCATTTTTGAGACCCCGGTGATTGATCCGACCGATGAGGGCACCTTCTTCTTCATTGTGGTTGGCTCTCCGGCCGTAGGAGAGAACCGGGGCGACACCGGGGCTTATCGCCTGACAGTTCGCGGCGAAAATCTCGGCGGCGGAGAAGGCCATGAGGATTTCCGATCGTTGGAGTTCGAGGAAGAAATTGATGGGCGGCCTGAGCCCAACGATGGCCAGGCGATGGCGGTCGGAAGCCTGGATCGGTTCGCAGCGTTCTTCATCTTTGGCTCCATCCAGCCCGTTGGCGTGGCCGGCAGGACCTTTCCCGACCTGGATCGTTACGTATTCAGCGACGCCGCAGAGAAGACAGTCAACGTATTCCTGGCCTTCGATCCGGATACTGTTCTTGACGTTCAGGTCGAGGATGGGAATCGGAACCCGGCCCAAATCCTTGACTCTTTCGGCGGTGTTTTTGACAACGACACGCTAGATCCGAACGATGACTTCGGTTTTGTCTTCCTGGTGCTCAGATTGGCTCCTGGAGGAGGCGGAGAATTCGCTCAGCAGGATCCCGCTGATCTCCTGAACGTTAATGTCTTCAGTCGGGACCCGGAAACAAACACGGGCTACTATCTTGAGGTCATCGAGGATTTGTCAGAAGAGGAAGACCAGTACGTTGAGGTCTACTGGGACGAATTCGATGACAATCTGGAACCGAACGACTCGCCCGAGGATGCGCCTGTACTTGGAGACTTCAATGAGGTCGATTTCATTGAAGTGATCGGGGGACTCTTCCCCAGCGGAGATGTGGACTCGTACGCGTACGGGCTTGGTGGCGCTGATTTCCCATTGGCGGTTACCTTCGTCTTCCCGCTGATTGACTTCGAGCTCGAAGCCGAAAGAGATTTCAGTCTCGACCTATTCCCGTTCAATCCGGCGGAACCGGGGGTTGAAATTCCATTCCAGGAGTTCTTCACCATTGACTTCGACGGCGATCTCTTCGGCGTGCTGAGGGGGAATGTGGTTGCACGCGACATCGAGTTCTTGATCATCCAGGCCTACTCGCCGTCCGGCTTCATGACCGGCCCGTACGAACTGGATGTTGCGATCGGTTTCCTGGAGGACACTCCGGCAGGGTAGGCAAACGCTTTCGAGCACCAACCGTGTAATTTGACCTCGCGCGCCGCCCTTGACGTTGGGCGGCGCGCGATCTACTTTATGGGGATGGAACTCAATCCTGCTCAACAACGTGCCGTCCACTTTCCTATTGACAGGCCTCTTCTTGTCAAGGCGGGGCCGGGAACCGGCAAGACGGCTGTCCTGGTTAGTCGCTTTGTTCACCTCGTCACCCATCACGGTCTATCTCCTGACAGAATCCTCTTCCTGACTTTCACCCGCGCCGCTGCCGCCGAGATGAAGGAGAGAGTCGTCCAGGCGCTGGAGTCGTGCTCAGCTTCTGAACTTGCCTCAAAGTCATTCGGAATGGCCTCGCCCGAAGGTGACCGCGCATCGTCACTTTGGATTCACACGTTCCACGCTTTTGCCCTGCGGGTCCTCCAGATGTTTCCCAACAAACTGGATTTCGGTCCTGATTTCAATGAGGCCACTGATTGGGACCGCCAGATAGTCCTCGACCGGGCCGTCTCCGCGCTCTATTCCCTTAATGGGGTCCCGGAGGATCTGAAGGAGCGCATTGAGAAAGAGAATCCTTTCAAAACCAGATCGGATGCTTACGCCTTCTTCTCAAAAGCTATCGCCGATCTAAAAGATCGGTTCATTTATCCCACGGATTTTGACGAAAAGGTTTTTGCATCGCTGAAAGAGGCTTACAACTTCGAGCCGGGAAGACCACTACCTGACTCGGATCAACTAAATGCGCTCGAATCAGAGTCGGCATGGATGGAGTTAATTCGTCATGTTTACTCGACCTGCCAAACGGAGCTCGAGAGTAGAAACCTCCTCGACTACGGAGACTTGTTGTATTGGGCGTGCAAACTGTTCGCCGATACACAACTGAATCTCCGGAGCCGATTCCGATACATCCTGGTCGATGAGTTGCAGGACAATAATGTCGGCCAGTACAATCTCCTCTCTGCCGTTGCGGCAGAAGGCTTTGCCAATGTGACGGCGGTTTGTGATGCAAAACAGACCATCTACGAGTGGCGTCAAGCTCATCCGGATCTCCTGGAAGGATTTCCCGGAGAGACCGTTCATCTTGATGTCAACTACCGTTCCTCCCCGGAGATTGTTGACGCGGCATCGAAATTCATACTCCAGTTCATGGAAGAGGAAGTTCCTCAAAAAGCTTCGGGCGAGGTTCTTCCCGGAGAGATCAATTGTTGGACCTGTCAAAATCGCTCCGAGGAAGCGTCCAGAATCGCCGACGAACTCGGAGGAGTTCGACCGCTTTTCCATCTCGGCGAATGCGCTGTTCTGTTCAGGCGGTTTTCTGATTCCGCACAGTTGCAGATGGAACTGCGCGCGCGACGGATTCCTTTCGTCGTGTCCGGCGGACGTCTTCAACAGGGATCGTATTGGAAAACTCTTCTTGCCGTGCTTGATCTCGCGTTCAACCCACACAACGACTCGGCCCTTGCAAGGATTATTTCATCGGCAGGAATTGAATTGACTTCTGAAATACTTAAGGAGTCCCGAAACTTCATAAACCAATTGTTGAATGCGTCGTCCGCACAGGGAGTCCATCTTCCTTCGGACTCTCAGATTGCGAGCCTGATGTCAAGATTGGAAACGTTGTTCGACAGTGAAGAGGCGGCCGAAGAGGAAGTCTGGACGGAGAAAGTAAGGAGATGCATTGCTGCAATGGAAGCATTGTTTCCACGGGAGAGCATGCCGGAGGATGAATTGATTGACGAAACATCATTCGATCTTTCGGACATGGCGCGGAGGTTTCACGAATTCAATCCGGAAGCTTCACCGGAACAGTTTCGCGCTTCGCTTTCGACTTTCATAGAGCAGGGAAGATCCCTCCCGTCAGAGCCCCTGGGGATCGACAACGATGGAGTGAAATTATTTACGATCCATCAAGCCAAAGGACTCGAGTTTGATGTCGTCTTTATTGCTTCCTGCAAGACGCCTCGAATTCAAGTAAGAGAAACCGTCGCTTGGGTCGGCGACCGGGTTTATCTGAGAAAATCTTTCACTGGCGACACGCTCGCCAGGTTCAAAACAGAAGCCAGGCCTGAATTGCATAGAATTAAGGAGGAAGAAGAGAGAAGAGTTTTCTATGTAGGTGTAACCAGGGCGAAACGAAAGCTGTATCTTTCCCAGGTCACAGAATCAAACAAGGCATTTCCGGCTCTTTTCGCAGACGCAAATAAGTTGCCACTGAAGAGGCGGACAGGGGTTTGTCTATGACAAGAATATGAGCGGGAATGATGGGAAGGATAATTTCAACAGTGGTTTGCAGGCGCGCACGGCGCGCGCCGGAAAGTCAATCAGAGCGTCTCGTCCAGCAAGGAAACGATCCGGTTCAGATCGGAATCCGAATAGAACTCGACAACGATCTCGCCCCCCTTCCCCTGACGCCGGATCGTGACCTTTGTTCCTAAGAGTCTCTGAAGGTCCTCCTCCACGGCCCTCACATGTGGATCCGTGGTTCGATCCGTTCCAGAGATTTGTCCCCGTTCTGCGATCCCTGCTGCGGTTTGAGATTGCGGTCGGCTGAGTTTTCTTATTAACTTCTCAGTTGCTCGGACCGTAAGGTGTTTTTTCAAAACGTGGTGGAACACCTGGCGTAACAAGTCTTCATCCTTGATCCCGAGTAGCACTTTCGCGTGTCCAACCGAAAGTCTTCCCTCTCTCAGCGAATCCTGGATCTCCGAAGGAAGCGCAAGAAGACGAAGGGAATTTGCAATGGTCGATCTGTTTCGCCCTAACTGCTCCGACAGTTCTATCTGAGTAAGATCGAATTCCTGAATCAGTGATTGGTACCCTTCAGCCTCTTCGATTGGATTGAGGTCCTCGCGAAGGATGTTTTCAATCAGAGCCAGGGCAAGTGATTCCTGGTCATCGACACCGTGTCTGACTATCGCGGGAATGTTTTGCAGACCTGCCATCCGAGACGCGCGCCAGCGCCTTTCGCCGACAATCAGCTCGTACTTGCCGTCGATCTCCCGGACCACGACCGGCTGAACAACACCCTGTTTTTTGATGGAATCGCAGAGCTCAGTAAGCGAGTCAGGGTCAATGGTCTTTCGAGGCTGCAGAGCCGATGGAATAATGGAGTCGACTGGGAGCTCTGTGACGGTACTGGCCGCTGGCGACCGCGGGCTATCGGGAGGCTCCTCGCCAAGAAGGGCCTTCAATCCTCGTCCAAGCGCTTTCTTTCTTCCTGGATCATTTTCCATCATGCGTCAGTAGCTCCTTAGTCAAGTTAATATAAGATACTGCACCTTTCGACCTAATATCATAGAGTATAATTGGCTTTCCGTAACTCGGCGCTTCTGCGATGGATATATTCCTCGGGATCACCGTTTCGAAAACCAAGTTCGGGAAGGTTTCTCTTACATCTTTCGCTACCTGCACGGCAAGGTTTGTCCTGCCGTCATACATGGTCAGGACTACACCCTCGAGCTTGAGAGTTGGATTGAGGCCCTTTTGGACGGCCGAAATGGTTTTCTGAAGGAGAGCCAGCCCTTCGAGGGGATAATATTCGCACTGCAAAGGAACGAGATAGGAGTCCGCAGCGATCAATGCATTGAGCGTTAGCATTCCGAGGGAGGGGGGGCAGTCCATCACCACAAAATCAAACTCATTGGCGAGAGATTCAACCACCCTCTTGAGGGCAAATTTCCCCCCATCTACTTGTGCCAATTCTATTTCAGCTCCCACCAGATCTCCATTCGCAGGAATGCACTTCAGATGGTCTAACATGGTGTCGTGAAATAGGTTAGGATGGGAATTCCCGTCGAGAAGAGCGTCATACACGGTGGGGGAAACCGCATTCTTGTCAAGTCCGATCCCAGAGGTGGCGTTTCCCTGAGGATCCACATCGATCAGAAGGGTGCGGTATTCAGCGGCGGCAAGGCAGGCCACGAGATTGACAGATGTTGTTGTCTTTCCAACACCCCCTTTTTGGTTCGTGACCGCGATTACCTTTGCCATTCTTGCCCCTCTATCCGAACTTAGAACATCCTACTCCGTTCATTTTTGGAATGTCAACCTCTAGTGATGAGAGAGAGGTGTACATTTTTGTTCCATGTGGAACAAATCCGACGCTATTCTCTCTTCCGAAAAACCTGCACCATTCGATTAATACTGAACGGAGATTGGGCAGTCTCCGCCAAATCAAGCCCCAATCCCCCCGACTTTACGGCCTGCGTTGGAGAAACCTGCCAAATAAAGAGGCCTCCATCCCTTAGGAGCGCCGAGATCCAGCCAACGCTCTGGTCCTGAATGGAAACTGCACGGCAAAAGATCTTGTCGAATTGGTGTGGGTTCTCGTTCATCGCGGAAAACTCTTCAAGACGCATACAAACGACCTCAACGTTCTCGAGGCCAAGTTCAAAGGCACTCTTCTCAAGGAACGCAACTTTTTTTCCGCTTGGCTCCAGCAGCAACAACTCTGTCTCTGGGAAAAGGATCGCTGTTGGGATGCCTGGGAATCCCGCTCCAGATCCCAAGTCAACAGCCTTTCCACCTTTTACATACGTCTCCGCGGCTGAGGCGGCAAAGACCGAATCCAAAGTATGGTCCTGCAGAATCTCAAGCTCACTGGCAGCGCCGGTGAGATTCATCTTCTGGTTCCATTTGTGCACCAACTGAATATGCGTGAGCAGTCGGTCGATCGCCTCCATTGGAGGCTCAAGACCGCACTCCTTGACACCATTGGCCAAAAGATCGATCATAATTGGCAGCGAATCAAGATGGTAGTTGTCCCATCCATCCAACAACCACCTGGGGGTCGAGATTCATGGAAACGGAAAAGCAGGAGCCAACAGCCATCCAATCCAATATATGGGTCCGAATGCTCATCGGAGTCACAACATTTTGTGCCATCCTGTACATATCATACCTGATCAGAGACATCTTGATCCCCCTATTTCTGGCCTTCCTTGTGGCCTATGTCTTGGATCCTGTTATCGATTGGTTTGAGAAGCATGGTCGTTCAAGAATGATAGGGATTGCTGCGTCCCTGGTGTTGGTAGTTTTGCTGGTTGCAGGATTATCCGCCTACACCTTCCCGAAAATGATAGGCCAGATGCGTGACCTGGTTCAGTCCGAGAATCTTGAAGAATTCAAAACGTGGATGGATGACAAAGTGAGGCCCATATCTGATCCGTTTGCCGACCAAATACACGATCTCTTTGAGCCGGCGCGGATTCGGGAGGCGATCCAGAATAACCTCCAATCCCTTGAGAGTTACGCCGGCCAGATTGGAAGTACTGCGTTCGGGATAATTGGTTCTCTGGGGGCAGGCGCTATGTCGGCTATTGGCTTTGTCCTGAACGTGTTTGTGTTCGGGATCGTGACCATTTACCTGCTGAGAGACTTCGACACGATTGTTGAAAAGGCGAGCAGCCTCATTCCGTCCAAAATACATTCCCGCACTACAGATATTTTTCGTAGAATAGATATTAATCTCCGGACGTTTCTGCGGGGGCAAATGACTGTATGTCTAATTCTATCGTCTATTTATAGCGTGGGACTCTTGATCTTCGGTGTACCCTTTGCCATACCCATCGGCTTCATCGGAGGTTTCGGGAACATCATCCCGTACATCGGAATGCTGCTGGGCCTGGTACCGGCCTGCATCATGGCCTTGGTCGAACATCAGGACCTGTTCCATCTGCTTGCTGCCATAGGCGTGTTCGCTGTCGGGCAGCTCCTTGAAGGTACGGTGATAACGCCGAAGATAGTTGGGGACAAGCTGGGGCTGAATCCTGTTGTAGTGATCCTTGCGATATTGATCTTCGGAAAACTGATGGGCTTCCTCGGGATTATCTTGGCCGTCCCGATCGCAGCGGTGGGAAAGGTGCTGGTCGAAGAAGGGTTGAAGGCTTACCGAGCTTCGTACCTGACTTGATCGTCCGGCGCATTGTAGTTCACGCCGGCACGGAAGACGTCGCCGGTCAGCCTACTGGTGCAGACGGCACCCCGCACGACTGTCGGCATCCTTGAAATTTAAAAGGGAGAAGATTAGGAGCACTCTGTTCTGAACGCCCGCGGCCCATCCGAAGGAATTCGGCGAGCCGCTTACTTTTTCCGTCCGGTCGAGGGCACAGAGAGCAAGGGAATGAGTGCCCGATGCCAAGCGAAGCGAGGATTCACCACAGAGGACACGGAGAGTAATATATTAGACATGCTGGTGTACGTGCTTGTCGTTGTAATCGATTGTCGACAACTTACTGCTGTGTGGCCCCCATTCATTCCTGCTTGCCCAAATTCTCAAGCCAACCATCTTCGACAAGCCGATCCCAGGCAATCCGGATATGATCTGCCTGGAACATACGTTTCTTGCGCTCATTCCACCCATGGACGTGTTGAATTGCCTCCTCGGAATCTTCCACTTCATCTTCACCGTGCGTCGCAACCCAGTGAACGGAAGACAGCAATTCCATCCCATACGGAGTTTCGAAACCCTCGATCAGAGTTGCGACTTTCTCCAGACGGGCCTGCTTTTCGTGGTGCTTGGCTAGAAACCTGTCAGCATACTCCGGTGCGTCCGGCAATAATTCGATCTCAACGTCAGGCTTCTGTGTATCGCCGTATCCGCGGATGAAGTGGCCTTCAAGCATTTCGAGGACCTTGTTCAAATTGTGTGCATACGGCCCATAAAACGCGCCCTCATATTTCAGCTTCAATGGCTCTCCCGCTTCCTGGAGGAAATAAGCCAGTTTCTGGATTTCCAAGAGTGTCAGCCGATAGGCAAACTGTCCGTAATGCTCCATAAGCTTGATGAAAAGAGCCCTTGCGGCAGTCATCCTCGGATGTGGAGTTCTGACCGGCATGGTCTTCGCCTCTGGCGCGCCTAGCGGAGGAAAGAGGTGTACTTTCACTTGCGGAAGCTCCGCGAATGCTGACTTTATCATGGGGCGGACCTCTTCCCAGTCAAGTCCGCCAAGTCCACAGCCTAGAGGCGGGACGGCTACAGTGGTGATCTTTCTGTCGCGAATCTCTTGGATCAGGGCCTGCAATCCGGCTTCGATGTCTTCAAGGCGTGACTTGCCACGCCAATGTCTTTTGGTTGGGAAATTGATGATGTACTTCGGATTGACCAAGGCGACAATTTCAAAGACGAACATCTTTCCAGGATGTACCTCGCCGGCATTACAGGCGCGGTTGTAAGCCTTGAAATTCTCCGGAAACGCCTTCTTGAATTGCAGGGCGATGCCCTTACCCATGTAGCCAACACAATTGACTGTGTTAACTAAGGCCTCGGCGTTTGTCTCTATGATGTTTCCTTCAGTAATCTCGATCATCTTTGGTTTCTCCATCAATAGTACCAGTCCGGACGAATTCTAACAGGGGGCTTCCTTTCGTCCGGGAACTGGTTCATGATGTTTTCTGCCTTCGACTTTGCTCGGCCGTTGATGACTGCGATCTCCTGAATCAACGCCCAGTCACAATATCGGTAAACCAGGAATTCAGCTTGCTTGCGGCGTTGGCGATCCATGTCATCCACATGGTCATTCCAGCTTCTCGCCTTCACGGTATCCCAGTCAACTTTATCAAGATCTTCTAGGTTGTTAAACCATTTCGTGTAGGTCGCGATTCCATGGCCGTCAGAGAATACGAACTGCACCCCGCTCTCAACTATCGCTTGGGCAGTTGCCACAAGATATATTATCGGCTCTTGCCCCTCATCATGTCCATCGACCCGCCCAGTATGCAGTTGAAGGAGCATAGGCGAGCGCGGCCCGAAGTAGAATGGCACATAATTATGGATCACACCGCCTGGGCCACAAGGGATTTGCTTGATGTGCCTTTTCATCTGAATATCGACGTTGTGGATCGTCCTGTAAACTAATCCGTCGTCAGGTGTGTAGTTGTGAGCATGCAAGCCTTTACGGCACAGAAAATTGCGGAGGTTATCCAGATAAGTTATACGGTAGATGGGTGTTGGATCGGGAATTTTCATCACGCGTCCTCATTACGCCAACCGAACTTGCCCGTTTCCACCACATTGACTGGCCTCGTACAAATTTCACCACCTAGAGAAGCAGGAATTCGTTGCTGACGAGGTCCACCGCCTCTGATTGGGAGGAAGAATACCCCAGGCGGGACAATCGCTCGTCCCTAATCTGGTCAATTATATCACCCGCCGGTGCGAAAAGCCTGGGAACGAGTTTTCAACCAATGGGAACGACAAGGTCGCTGTTTCCTTTCTCCTTTGGAATCTGCAAGTGAAGGTACGGAAGACGGTCGTCCTATTGCAAAAAAAGCGGCTCCGATTGGAGCCGCTTTAAAGTTTCTATCAGACGTCCTGAAAAGTATCAGGAAGTATTACCTTTCCTTTTCCCAGAACTCAGCGTAATGAACCGAAACGCTGACGGTTGGGGGATCCATCGGCGCGGCGTGGGGCGGCGTCAGAGTATCGAGCAGGAAAACGGTAACGCGTTCCTGCAGACTCTCCGGATCGTCCAATTCCCCAGGCGGAATCGCGTTGCTGTTGATCAGGACGGAGATGTTGATGGCATCAAGGACTCCCGGCAGAACCGCCCTCTCGATGTCATCGATGTACTCGCTGTAACGGTAGAAGGCTCGGGCTTGAGCAACAACATTACCCTTTCCAAAGATCGCCTCCAGATTATCGATCACCTCTTCCTTAAGATCGGCCTCCACTACAGAGCGAATCTTATAGGCCTTCACGGTTTCCTTGAGGATCAGGTCACCCCTTCCGGCGTCGCTATCAACCAATATACAGCCGGCCATCAGGCTTGTCCCAACCAAGAGTGCCAAAATCAGTCTACCCTTCATGTTGAATCTCCTTTCTCTCGCCGACCCGGGTCGGCTACCCCCCACCGGGTTTCCCTGTAAACCACCCGGGGTATTTCCCGCACATCACAATTGTAGCAATTTTCTCAAAGTATTGCGGCTAATTCCTAGGAGCTGTGCGGCGTGGACCTGGTTCTTTCCGACCTTCTCCATGGCCATTTCAGCCATGGCCTTCTCAAAGGTGCTGGAAAGCCGTGCCATCGCCGAGCCCTGATGATCCTCAAACGCCTCCTTGAAGAAGGGGCGGGCCATTCGCTGGACGCGCTCCTCGAACGAGCCGGGTATCCCTTCCTCCTCTCCTATCTCGTCCGACACCTGGAGGTGTTCCGCCAGGATGACCGGGCCATTGCCTAAGACTACAGCCGATTCGACTGTATTTTCAAGCTCTCGAACGTTTCCCGGCCAGCGATGCTGCCGGAGGACTTCCATGGCCTCCTCGGATATGCCCTCTATCTTCTTGTTGCTCAGTTCGCTGTACCGGCGGATAAAGTAGTCTGTCAGCAGGTCCAGATCCCCTCCCCGTTCCGTTAAGGGCGGCAGGAAAATGGAAACCACCTTCAGCCGATAGAAGAGATCAACCCGGAATTCACCCTTTCTGACGCATTCCACCAGGCTTTTGTTGGTGGCGGCAATAATCCGGACGTCTACCCTAAGAGAATGGCTCCCGCCGAGGCGCTCAAAGGTCTGATCCTGGAGGATGCGCAGCATCTTGCTCTGGGTAGAGGGGCTCATGTCCCCAATCTCGTCAAGAAACAGCGTTCCTCCGTTACATTGTTCAAATCGACCGATGCGGCGGGAATCTGCACCCGTGAAGGCCCCTTTTTCGTAGCCAAACAGCTCGCTTTCGAGCAAAGTATCGGGAATGGCTGCGCAATTTGTGATCAGGAACGGCTTGTCGCACCGGGGACTGTTCTTGTGAATCGCCTGGGCGATTAGCTCCTTTCCGGTCCCGCTGGGGCCCTGGATGAGCACATTGGCGTCAGTGGGAGCGACTCGCCCGACGAGCTTGTAAATCTCCACCATCTCCGGACATCGCCCCACGAGAGGAAGATCTGTGCTCTTCTCATACTCCGAGGCGGATCCGATGGGCCGAGTTGGTGGCGGAGGCTGAGCCGCCTTCAGGGCCTTTCGAGCGATGGCTTGGAGGAACTCGTCGGGGAGCGGCTTGAAATAGAAGTCATAGGCGCCTCGGCACATCGCATGAATGGCGATGTCGGCCCTGGGTTCCGTCGCGGTGACGACGGTGGGAGTCTTGGGGCTTGTCTTCCTGACTTGTTCGAGCAGGGATAGCCCCTCCTCGCCGTCCCCCAGGTCGAGGATTAGAATATCTGGCTTTTCTCGTTTCAGGAGGTCCAGGCCAGCCCCGCTGTCCGTGGCCGAGAGCACCTGAACCTGCATCCCGTGCATGGCGCGCTGGGCTCGCTCGGCAGTCCGGGTGTCCCCATCGATAATGAGTATCTTCGACATCGTTTTTTTAGGCCTGAGGCCCTAACCCCTTTTCGCTAGAGACATTATAGCAAGAAAGGTATATTCACGCCTAACCGAAACCACAATTGGGGCAGTGGAGCTCCATCTGTGGGCGAGAGAGAAACTCCCGGACCGGCAGCAGCCTCTCGAAAATGGAGGTATGATTATTGTCTCAATTTCAGGCTAAGTTCAGCAGAAATTTGGCGTCCCGGGCAGAACGGCCGAAATGACCAGTTCTTGTCTTGGCCCTAAACTTTTGGTGGTCCTGGCCGATATTGAAAAGGAGCGGGAACGTCGGGTTTTACTGAGCAGAATCTTCGAAAAAAGGCTAAAATAAAGTTGCGGGCGCAAGTGCGCTGTCACCGCATGGCGATAACCCGCCGAACCTGGAAAAGCGACGCCGCCTTTAGATGGGCAGGGGCTTAATCCCGCCGACCAGAACATTCGAACTGTGCGTTCATCAATTGAGTTTCCAGGAAATGCGGCGGGACGCCTCTAACCGGGGGTGTCAATCTCCAAAATGCGCTTTGCGCCGCAGAGGGCCGGACTACTGGGAGGTGTCCGGCCCGTTTTTTATGCTGTCCCTCCTTTACCCCGCCCCCCCTACGACGAATGAACCGGAACGAGCCTCTTTCTATCCGCTGCTTGTGATAGCATAGTCGGGTTAACGACCCTGGCGTGAACCATCGAAATCTCTTGAAGAACCGATGCCGTCCTTTCTGCTGAAGAGACTGCTCGCCACCATTCCCACTCTATTTGGAGTGCTGGTGATCACGTTTGCCATCGTCCGGCTCACGCCGGGCGATCCGGCACGGCTCATCGTCGGCGAGAGGGCCACTGAGGAAGAGCTGACGAGAGTCCGGCAGGAGCTGGGTCTGGACCGGCCGATGACGGTGCAGTTCGCGCGGTATGTCACGAACCTCACCGTGAAAAGGGATATCGGGCGGTCATTCCGCACCGGGGCCCCGGTGATAGATGATCTCAAGAAATACTTTCCTGCAACTGTCGAGTTGACTCTTTTCGCCCTGGGCGTTGCGATCATCCTGGGCGTGGGTGGAGCGGCGCTGTGCTCTCTGAGCAGGAGCCGTTGGCCGGGGCGCGTGGCGGCGGTGGTCTCGCAGATCGGCGTCTGTGTACCGATCTTCTGGCTGGGGCTGGTGGCGATCCTGTTGGTTGGCGTTGCGCTTCGGTGGCTTCCTTTCGATGGGCGCATGGATGTTCGGCTGGATCTGGAACCGGTCACCGGGTTCTACCTCCTCGACAGTCTAATCCGCGGGAACGGCACGGCGCTGGCCGACGCTTTCCGCCACCTGATCCTCCCAGGCCTTACGCTCTCGCTTGTGCCTCTCTCCTTCCTCTTTCATGTCACCCAACTTGAACTCGGAAACGCTCTCGAAATGGATTACTCGCGAACGGCCAAGGCGAAGGGACTCAGCCGCGCGCATATCGTGCTGAAACACGCGCTGAAACCGGCGTCGATTCCAGTCCTGACGATCACAGGAACTCAGTTCGGATATCTTCTGGGAGGCGCTGTGCTGACGGAATCGATTTTTCAATGGCCCGGATTGGGGCGTTACGTTGTTGATTCCGTTGCCGCGAGGGATTTTCCAGCGATTCAAGGATCGATCTTGTTGATGGCGTGCGCGTTTGTGCTGGTGAATCTGGCAGTTGACGTGGGATATGGTTTGCTCGATCCAAGAGTGCGGCATTGACGATTGGGGAAGGAAGAAAAACGAAGGAAGAAGGACGAAAACTTGGTACTGAGAACTTCGCACTGAGAACTGAGCACTTATTCATGATTGACGATTGGCGTCGGTTTCGGACAGCTTTTTTGTGGGCGGGATTCGTAGTGGGGATCCTTGTTCTTGTGATCGGGGTGCTACCCGCTTTGGCGCCGGCGGATCCCTACGCGCAAGTCCTGGAGGAAAAGCTTTCACCCCCCGCGCTTGACCACTGGCTCGGGACGGACGACCTGGGGCGGGATGTATTGAGCCGGGTGCTTTATGGAGGGCGGATCTCGGGAATCGTGAGCCTCCTGGCGGTCGCGTTGTCTCTGATGATCGGCGTTCCGATAGGAGCGATCTCAGGTTATGTGGGCGGTTACCTGGATATGGCTATGATGCGTGTTGTCGATATTCTGATGGCGTTTCCGGCTATTCTTCTGGCTGTCACGGTTGTGGCGATCCTGGGTCCTAGTCTCCCGAATGTGGTCATCGCGATCGGAGTGGTGGGCATTCCGACGATTGCACGGCAGACGCGCGCCGGCGTCATAAGCGTCAAGGAAGAACTGTATGTGGAGGCCTGCCGGGCGCTGGGGGCGCTGCCTCGGCGGATCCTGTTCCGATCGGTTTTGCCAAACGCGATGACTCCGCTGTTCGTTCTGGCCACGTTCGGAATGGGGACCGCCATCCTGGATACTGCAGGACTGAGTTTCCTCGGCCTGGGCGCGGAACCGGGCACTCCGGAATGGGGGACGATTATCGCGGACGGGCGAAAGCTCTTTCTTTCGGCTCCGTGGGCGATCATTTCGCCTGGGGTTGCCATCTTTCTCTATGTATTCACCTTCAATCGGATCGGTGAGGCAGTGCGCCGGCGGTTTCTGTCGCGATCTGTCTCGCCGGATTGGGAAGCGAGCAGCCGATGAGTGGCCCATCCGGTACTGATTCGTCCGCGGAGATCCTCGAGGGGATCCTGGATCGTATCGTGTACCAGAATGCGGAGAACGGGTACACCGTGGCGAGAATGTTGCGGAGCGGCCTGGAACGAGTCACCGTCGTCGGGAATCTGGCGGGTGTTCAACCAGGGGAATCCCTCCGCGTGACGGGGAAGTGGATCCACAATGAGCGATTCGGCGATCAATTCGAGGTTGAGCGATTCGAGTCCGTGCTGCCGGGCACGGAAGAGGGAATCGAGAAGTACTTGTCATCAGGGCTTATTCGCGGCATTGGGCCGGTGTATGCCAAGAGGATTGTCGCGAAATTCGGGAAGGAAACTCTGGATGTCATCGAGGAGTCGCTTGAACGATTGGGCGAAGTGGAGGGAATTGGACGTAAACGGCTCAAGATCATCCGGGATGCGTGGGAAGAGCACCGCGCCATTCACCAGATCATGGTTTTCCTTCAAAGTCACGGGATCAGCTCGACCTTGGCAACGCGAATCTTTCGCGCGTACGGCGAGAAGTCGATTTCTGCCGTCACTGAGAATCCTTACCGTCTGGCATCGGATATTCGAGGGATCGGGTTTCACACGGCGGACCGGATCGCGCAGAGTCTGGGCATTTCCAAGGAATCGGAGGTTCGGATCGATGCGGCGGCGCTTTACGTTTTGGGAGAGATGGCCTCTGACGGCCACACCTGTTATCCGGTGAATCGACTGGTGGAAGAGATGAGCCGCCGGCTGGAATTGAGTGAAGGGCTATCGACTGGGGCGTGTTCGCGATTGGCACAAAGCGGGGCGGTGGTCCTGGAGACAGGCGGGGAGGGGGAAGAGTATTGCTACCTCCGCGATCTACACACGGCCGAGGACGGGGTGCGGGGTCTCCTCGCGGAGTTGCTGAGATGTCCGCGCGGGTTGGTGGCCGTTCACCCGGAGAACGCGGTGAAATGGTACGAGGACAAGGAGAAAATTCAGCTTTCGGAGGAACAGGCCGCGGTGGTCCGGGCCGCGGCGGAATCGAAGGTGGCCGTTGTCACTGGAGGTCCGGGGACCGGGAAGACGACGGTGATTCGGGCCCTGACACGGATTTTCCGCGCGAAGAAGGCGGCGTTGCTTCTTGCCGCGCCGACCGGGAGGGCGGCGAAGAGGATGGAGGAGGCGACCGGTCATTCGGCGCAGACGGTCCATAAGCTGCTGGAATTCAGCCCCAGGGAAGGGCGTTTCATGCGCAATAGCCGGAGGCCGCTCGAAGGAGACTTGATCGTCGTTGATGAGGCGTCGATGATGGATATCGGCCTGATGTACCACCTCCTCGAAGCGGTGCCGAGGACGTCGACGCTGCTCCTGGTGGGCGATGCGGACCAGCTCCCTTCCGTCGGCCCGGGGGATGTGCTCCGGGATCTGATCCGATCCGGAGTGGTGCCTGTCGTCCGCCTGGCGCACATTTTCCGGCAAGCGGAACAGTCGCGGATCGTCACCAATGCCCACCGGATCAACCACGGGGAAATGCCGGACTTTGGAGAGGAAACGGAAAGCGACGAGGAGTTAAGCGATTTTTACTGGATTGAACGCACGGACCCGGAGAAGGCGTTGGAGACTGTACTGGATCTGGTTTGCGGTCGGATCCCGGACCGGTTCGGGATGGACCCAATCATGGAGATTCAGGTCTTAACGCCGATGCATAAGGGCAATTTGGGGGTCGGAAACCTGAACCGGGAGTTGCAGAGCCGCCTTCAAGAAAGATCTGGCCGTGATTCGCAGGGGCCGCAGGTGGAGTTGGGCCGGTTTCGCCTCGCCGCGGGCGACAAGGTGATTCAACTCGTCAATAACTATGACAAGGAGGTTTATAACGGAGAGATGGGGTGTGTTGCGCAAATCGATCCGGTCGACCAGATGGTCACAGTGGATTTTGAAGGGCGTAAAGTGCCCTATCTATTCCGGGAACTGGATGAGATCTCGCTTGCCTACGCCATCTCGGTGCACAAGTCTCAGGGGAGTGAATACCCAGCCGTTGTGATGCCGCTGGTCACGCAGCACTACATCATGTTGCATCGCAACTTGCTGTACACGGCGATCACCCGGGCGAAGCGGTTGGTGGTCCTTGTGGGAACCACGAAGGCGTTGCGGACGGCTGTCAGACGCGGCGAGGCGGCGCAGCGGTGTTCTCTCTTGGAACGGAGGCTGGCGGGGATGAAATGATAATGATCATGAGGGGGGATTTCTTTTACGACTCCTGGAGAACACCCTTTTCCTATTGAAGACTGCAAAGAAAAAGGAACACCCAATTGCGGCTCGGCAGGAGCCTCGCCCTCCCATTCCACTCGTTCGGTCAGCCACGGGAGGGCGAAGCTCCCGCTGAGCCGTCTGAAAGATCGCGATGTTTTGCCGAGCGATTTCCAGATGTCGCATATTTCAGTACGTTCCATTTTCTCTGCAGAGGTCAATAAAAGACCGAAACTGTAGCGGCACCCTGCGGCGGGCTTGTAAGTTTCATCAACGTTTTCTGTGAAAGCGGAGTACTTATTAGTAAAGGATGTGAAGGTGGTTTCGGATTCAAGTGAATTCGCTCATGCGATGCCGAGCGACCGGTATAAGCAAGCGCTTGTCAATGAGATTGGCGCGCTGGTGGTCCGCGCCAAGGCGGGAGATGTCCGCGCCTTTGAGGCCATCATGGCAATATACGAGGGCCGGGTGCTCCGGACGGCCCTGGGGTTGCTGGGGCATTTGCAGGATGCGCAGGACGCGGCCCAGGAGGTTTTTCTACGACTTTATAAATTTCTGCCCCGAATTGATGAGAACCGGGACCTGCGCCCCTGGATCTACCGGGTGACAGTGAATGTCTGCCGGACGATCGCCAGGAAAAAGCGACAAACCGCCTCGGTTGCGCTGGATGAAGTACCGGAATCGAATTTCGCGAACCCACCCCAGGTGGAGCAGGTGGTGGAACTGGCCGAGCGGCGGGAAATCATGCAGGAGGCGTTGAAGTCCTTGTCGAAAAGGGAACGGACAGCCCTGGTGCTGCGGGATATCGAGGGGCTGTCGACGAAGGAGGTCGCGCGGATTCTTGGGACGATGGAAACGACGGTCCGCTCGCAAGTGAGCCGGGCACGGGTGAAGATTAAGCGAATCTGTGAAGAAAAACGGTGAAGGCTATGAGTTGTCGGAGGTTTGAAAAGCTGATCGCACTGTTTGTCGAGGGGGATCTCCCGGATCGGCGGGTGCGGAATGTCGAGAGGCATCTGGCGGACTGTGCTCAGTGTCGGGTGTTCGCTGAGGAGCTGAAGGAGAGCCAGGCCGGTGTGCGCGCGCTGGGTCGAGAGGCGGTTCCTCAGGACGCGTTAGAAGCTGTTCGGAAAAGCGTCATGGGCAAAGTCGCCGGAACGCGAGTAGTGTCGGCGACTGCCCGACAAGTAAGTCCGTTCGCGGCCCGTTTTAATCAGGTGACAATCTCGTTCTGTGTTGCGGCGTTGCTGATCGCGGCTTCGGTGGCTTTTTTGTGGCGAGAAGGGGCGGGGGGTCCGGACAGCACTCGATCGGAACACACTCAAGCGACCGCCCTACCGATCGACAATACGGACTCGCCGATCCATTCTCAGACGCAGGCAGAAGGTGTCGAACCTCAGGGAGCGGGGACCTCCGGAAGTGAGTTCTCCCAATCTGAACCATTAGTCATCAAGCTAATGACAGACGATCCGAATATCATCATTATCCTATTGGCAAATGGAGAGGAGGATGAAAATGTTGGGACAACGGTATAGCATCGCAGTCCGTTTTTCGCTAATGCTTTTCGCTTCGTTATTGTTTGTGAATTTCAGCTTGGTCGCCCAGGGATTCGCGCAGGATGAGTCCGCCTCAGAGACACCCGTCAAGATGTCGGGCGAGGAGCTCATGCAACTTCGTCAGGAGCTCATGATTCAACAGATGTCTCTTGAGCAATTGCGCGCGGATATGGATAGCAAGAGGGCGAGCTTGGAAGACCAGCAGCGGCGGATTCAGCGCGAGCGCATGGGATTTGAAGAGCAAAGAGGTGCTCTTGCAGAACTTCAATCGAAGCTCGATCAAGAACGGAATACAATGCAGATGGAACAGGAGAGGTTGAAGGAGCTGCAACAGAAACAGGTGGAACAATCAGCACGAGTCAGCCACATTTTCGAAATCAAAAATGCGGACGTGAATCAGTTGGCCAAAGTTCTTCGCATTTTCACCCCTAATATCAGCCCTAATTCCCAGTTGGGGGCTATCGGAGTGCAGGCGCCCGAGAAGAGTATGCCCGCCATCGAGGACGCGATAAACCGGTTTGATGTGCCGCCGGCGCCTCCACCGCCGGCGAAGAATATTCAGTTGATTGCTTATTTGGTGGAGGCGTCGGAAGAGGCCCGCGAGGGCGGCAAGGATGCCAGTGAGGTTCTTGGACCGGTAGTCAATGAACTGCAGAAGGTTTTTGGGTACCGGGATTTTCGTTTGCTGGATACGTTGATGCTTCGGTGCCGCGATGGAAACGGCGCCCGTGTAAATGGATACTTGCCGAGCAGCGATGAGGGGAATCCAATAGATTACAGCTTTATCATTGGCGCGGCTCAGGTGACTTCAGACACGGCACCCCACACTGTGCGAATCGACGGGTTGCAGTTGAGTGCCAGTGCTTCCGTTCAACTGGGGCCACCGACCGGGACCGATATCACCGCTTTCGCCGTCGGCCAAACCCAGCGGAGATCTTTCGGTCTTTTTTCCGATATCGACGTGAAAGAAGGACAGAAGGTGGTCGTGGGAAAGGCGGATTTCGACAGCTCCCCGAATGCGATCTTTGCCGTTGTGACGGTGAGGGTGGTAGATTGAAAGAATGTTGAGGGGGTCTTTCTTTTACGAGAAAGAAAGACCCCCTCAAACTCCCCCAAAGAAACCGAAAATAGAAGGCCGCACGCGGGTGCGGCCTTTAGGTTTTAGGCGTCAACGTCTTCGTGCTCTTCCTCTTCCTCGCCGCCGTCGCCTTCTTCGTGTCCTGCATCATCGTCATCAAAGTCTTCGTGTTCTTCTTCCCTCTCTTCGTCTTCATGCTCTTCCTCAATCTCCTCCTCCAGCTTTTTTCTGGTGACCATGTAAGGCGGGTAGGGGGGAGTCATGATTGGATCGTAGGGCGGGAAGGGAGAGATGAGGATTTCCACGGCGCCGCCGGTGGCGCGTTTGAGTACGTCGAAGGCGCTGCCGGCCGCGCCTCCGACTGTGTCTACGCCGTAAGAGATCACGCTGAAGGCGGAGGAGAATCGGTCTCCTTTCAGGTTGGAAGCGATTCCTTTGGGGATTTCCAGCCAGGAGAATGCGATGTTGGCGACGCCTCTTTCGAATTGCGTCACGGTTCCCCTGAAGGAGACTTCCTGGCCTTCTGCCTCTTCAAGCTCTGGCCCGCCTCCTATGATGATGCAGCCGGATGCGGTAGAGAAGAGACAAAGCGCAATAAAGAGGGTGCAGGAGAGTCGACGGCGGGAAACGCCTCTTGGGGTTGTGGTATTCATTTTGGGCATCCTCCGAGGAGTTGGATAGGCTGGCCAGGATTACATAATAAAGTATGAAAAATGTGGGCGGAATTATCAACTGAAAAATGGCAAGGCATAAGAGATTGCCGCGTCACGCCCGAGGCGTACCGCGCAATGACGGAGGAGATAAGGGCGCTCCTCCCGGATACAGACCAAAAAATGAAAGGGCGGGATGGGGTGGCATCCCGCCCTTGGGCTAAGCGGTGAGCGAGGAGAGCGAAAAGATCACTCGCTCGTCAGGTAGGCCCCCGAAAGGCAGGTGCTGGCCGCATTTCGAAGGTTTGGCAAGAACTTGTCAGGCTGAGGGTTTCCCCTCTCCAGCCGGCGCGCTCATTAGAACGCCAGGCTGGCCTGCAGATAGAAGTAATCCACGTCGTCGTCATCCAAGCCACTTCCGTAAAAGGAGGTGCCGTTTCCAGCCACCAGGGTGGCGTCATCGATACCGTCTCCCGCGAAGAAGTGGGAATAACCCGCCGTGAAGTTCAGGTCTTCAGAGTACTGATAGCCGACCCACAGGTCGAACCCGTGCCCGATATCGGTGTCGCCCTCTAGCTTGGTCTTGCCGAGGGTGATCGCGTCGAGGAGGTTCTGTGCCGGCAGGTCAATATCATCCTCGGCAGCCCAAATGAAGTTGTAGTACAAGCCGACGTCGATCTTCTCGCTCAGATTGGCCGAACCGGAGAGAACGAGGTAGGTGCCGTTGCTTTCCTCGCCCGTTCCCAGGGGCTCGGTGTACTCGATGTCCGAGAAGACCCGATTGAAGGCTTCGTGGTCATCGTCGGTGAGGTCGTCGTCGCCGGAGTAGTAGGCGATCTGGACGCCAAGGTTCGGGGTGTACCGGACGTTGCTGAACGTGTAGTTCACATACGCGTCGACGCCCCAGGCGTCGTAGTCGCCGTCATCGAGAAGATTGACCGGTGTGAACGGGGTCGCGACACGGATGGCCGCGGTGCCGAGCTGGTATGCGGCGTCGATGCCCATGTTCCAGTTGCCGACGATGCCGTCAACCCGGAGACCGAGGGTGTGGAACTCGTCCGTGTCGTCGGTGCGAACGCCTGTGGCGAAAAACGCCGGGGTGACGCCGTCGAAGCCTGCATTGATACCGAGAGCGTCCTGAGCGTCACGGACATAGAGCCAGTACAGGTCGAATTCCCAATCCTCGATGGCGCGACAGCCGGCATAGATCCCGTAGAGATCCGTGTCGGCGTCCGCTTCGAAGGTGCGGGTCTCCGCCAGCTTCGCCCAGAAGGCGTCGATGAACCAGTTCCCCGGGTTATAGGAGACCTTGACGGCATCGAAAGAAAGACCGTTCGGGAACCAGGCGGTATCGTTGTTCCCGAGGAGCCATTCTCGACCATAGACCAACTCCTGGCGACCGAACTTGATTGACAAGGGATTGCCGCCGACGTTGTCCATCTGGATATAGGCCTGGTAAAGGTCGACATCTCCCCCGTTTCGGCCGCGTCCGTTGCCGGCTTCGTTCAATTCGAAGCCGCCGAAAGCGGTCGAGGTGGTCGAGGAGAAGTCTTCGCCCCAGATGTTGTAGTTCTGGAGCTCGATGTAGGCCGTGACGTCTTCGGTGAAGTCGGCCTGGACATGGATGCGGTTACGCTGTTCGACGAATTTGTCATCAGGGAAGTTGTCGTCGAAAAACGCATCGATCACCCAATGCCCGCGGACTAGGATATCCCCTCCGACTTTGATTTCTTCAACTTCCGCGTAGGCGGGGCTTGTGGCCATGAGCAGGCAAGCCAGAATAAGCGCCTGCCACAGCGCTACAGATGCTAGTCTTCTCAATTTAATTCCTCCTTTCCGAATCTAATCTATTGCGAGCTCTTTACGGGCACGAGCGTTTCGCCTTCCCGGGCGCCCAGGAGGGTGTCTGTACCCAGCAGAACGGTTGCAACAAACAGCTTGAAGCTGGTGATTGCCGAGAGGCTGCCCAGGATGTCCTGCGCTTCCGCCGGGCCTATTGCCGTGGGAGTCCGACCCGCTACACGTGCAGTCATTGTCCGAATGTGTTTCATCCTTCCTCTTCACCTCCTCCAACAAGATCGGTCAGAGCGGTCGAAATAGCCGCTTTGGCCGTCAGAAAAGTAGCCGTGGCAATTAGACTGGTACCTACACCGAGTTTCCCGAACGTTTGAGCCTCGGCCGGTCCGGAAACTCGGAGTTCATCCTTCCTCGGTGTGGTCATGGTCCGGAAATGCTTCATTCTCTCGACTCACCTCCTTCCTGAAAAAGCCGATCACTTGATTTGCAACTGTATGGAGTTGATTTCTATATGGTTGAGTAGAGTCTTCTGTGGACTGAGAGCTAACCCCTCTTGAAACGCCCGGAAGGGAATCTACAATTGCAGTCTCCCTCGCGAGGCCCCCCTGATTCTTCGGCGACTTCGTCCTACAGGGCGTCTTCCCCTCTCTCGGAGGTTCGAATTCGGACAGCATCCTCCATGTCGGAGACGAAAATCTTCCCGTCTCCAATCTGTTCGGTGTTGGCGGCCTTGATAATCGCGTCCACCACGGCCCGGACCTTGTCTTCTGGAACCACAGTCTCAAGCTTCACCTTCGGGATGAAGTCGACGACATACTCGGCCCCACGATAAAGCTCCTTGTGGCCCTTCTGGCGACCGAATCCCTTGACCTCCGAGATGGTCATTCCGGCCACCCCGACACTTGCCAGAGCATCTTTGACTTCTTCGAGCTTGAATGGCTTGATAATCGCCTCAATTTTCTTCATAGGGGTCTACCCTCCGTTTGGTGGGACAGCGCTGTCCGCCGGACCGAATGACAGAAAGCTTGCGCCGGTCGGGCCCTGGGCTGCAAACAGCACAGATCCCACAAGGAGATAAATCGGCACAAACAGTGAAATCCTTAGGGCTTTCCTTACAGTAATTTCCTCAGATGTATTCCCACATAACCGGAAATGAACCTAGAGCGTTGATCATGCTGGGCATCCACCATGCCATCGAGCCTTGAGCAATCAACATGCCTGGAACAACCTGTGGGTCGGAATCCCGCTTGGGATAGGGCTTGGCGGGCGGAAAGGCTCTTAGGGGGGAGTAAGAGAGTGACTCAAAGTGCCTGTTGGGTAGGCAGGGTGCCTGCTGCCTCGACAGGCAGGAGAGACTGCGGGGATGAAGCCGAGGGGGGGGGCGAGGATCTGCCCCTTCGACAAGCTCAGGGCAGGCTCTGAGTTTGCCGAAGGGCTCCCGCCGAGCCGCTGCCTGAGGCAAGATAGTATTAGTGCCCTGCGAATCTTTTTTAAGTAAGCACACGATCCGGTTTCTCGTTCGTGCTCGTGCCCGTGCTCGTAATCGTAATCGATTATTCCTGGTCAGTCTTCGAGCACGAGCACGAATAACGAGCACGAGCACGAATTCACCTTCCAAGGATGTCCCACAGGTTCAGTGGAGACAGGGTGTTAGAGCTGGGAGAGGTCTTTGGGTGGGGCTGCGGGTTCGCCGCTGATCTTGACGTTGACACAGGCGGGCTTCCGGGAGGCGCGGGCCCGTTCGAGGGCGGGAAGGATCTGATCGGCGGACTCGACGTATTCGCCATAGCCGCCGAGGGCCTCGACGACCTTGTCGTAGCGCGTGAAAGCCAGCTCTGTGGCGATGGCCCTGTCCTCTCCGAAGAGGGCGACCTGGGGACGGCGGATCTGGCCCCAGGCCGCGTCGTTGCCGATGATCCCGAGGATTGGGAGATTGTGGCGAACGGCGGTCTCATACTCCATGCCATTGAACCCAAAAGCCCCATCGCCATAGATAATCAACACTTCTTTATCGGGCCGGGCCAGCTTGGCGGCGATGGCAAAGGGCATTCCGACACCCAGGCATCCTAGAGGACCCGGATCCAGCCAGTGGCCGGGGTGCTGGACCTTGACGACCTTGGAGGCGTAGCCCACGATGTCGCCGCCGTCCCCTATCACGATGGTGTCCGGCGAGACGAACTTGGCCACCTCGGCGCAGAATCTGAGGGGGTGGATTGGGGCGGTATCCGCCTGGAGCTGAGGCATAACCTGTTGTTGGTGCTTGGTTTCCAACTTACGCATTTCGGCAAGGCGGTCCTTTCGAGCTTGACTCGCGTCGTCGTTGGGCAAATTCGAGAGCTCTTCTTCCAACTGGGTCAGGACCAGTCCGATATCTCCCACGATTCCAATGTCCGCAAGCCGGTTATGGCCGATATTCGATCCTTCGAGCTCGATCTGGATGATTCTGGTCTCTTCGGGGATCCTGTGCCCATACCCGAGACGGAAGTCGAAGGGGGTCCCTACCATCAGCAGGACGTCGGCCTCCGAAAGTGCCTGTTTCCGGGTGTGGACGAAGAAGCAGGGGTGGCCGGGCGGCATGTTGCCGCGGCCCATGCCGTTCAGATAGGTGGGGATACTGAACCGGTCGGAAAACTGCTGAAGCTGGTCCGAGGCCTGGGACCACCAGACAGACGTGCCGGCCATGATCACGGGTTTTTTTGAATCCTTGAGGAGGTCGGCAGCCTGCTGGATAGATTCCGGGTCGCCTTGGGTCCTGGCGCGGATGTAAGTATCTGTGGCGTAACGGATTGAATCGGCCTCCACATGGTTGAATAAAAGGTCAACGGGGATCTCGAGGAAAACCGGGCCGGGCAAACCCGAGTTGGCGTGGCGAAGGGCATCGGCGATGTACTCAGGAATTCGGCTGGTCTCGTGAACACGGCGGGACCACTTGGTGACGGGCCGCATGAGCTCCACGTGGTTCATCTCCTGGAGAGCGCCCCGGTCGATCTCGTTCAGGGGCCCCTGGCCTCCGATGATGAGCATGGGGCTCGTGGCGCGGAGGGCGTTGGCGACGCCCGTGACGGCGTCGGTCACTCCGGGACCCGCCGTGACGACGGCCACTCCCGGCCTGCCCGTGATCCGGGCCCAGCCGTCGGCGGCGTGGGCGCAGGCCTGCTCGTGGCGCATGTCGACGACGCGGATCTCCTCGTCGAGGCAGCCGTCATAGATCGGTGCGACATGCCCGCCGCACAGGGTAAAGATGCACTCGACGCCCTGTTCTTTGAGGGCCTTTGCGACTAGGTATCCACCGTGCTTTTTCATGGTTCGTGATCCAGGAGAGTGGAATTATAGATTATAACCGCCAAGACGGGAAGGTCGCCAAGAGGGGGAGGGGGGGGAGGGCGAAAGTAATCGGGGAGAATGAAATCCAGGGGTCCAGAAGGATGTCTACGGATTCTTCAGAAATGCAGACTAGAATTCCCATCCTTCCTGTTTCATAAAACCTTCCAGGTTCGTCCAGTCGATGCGAAAGTGCTCACAGACATTGGGGATTCTCGCCGCGTTTTCTTTCATGACCTCTTCTGTAACTACGCATGCGTTTCGAACCTTTGCGGATGCAATCACAAACGGATCTGCTGCTGGCGATCCCTGCAATCTTTGTCTTTGGGAAACTAATTGTCGAAAATGCGGAACAGCAAATATTTCATTGAGAAACTCCGTTTCCTTTTCGCCTGGCACCAAGAAAATCTTCTTGTTCGACTTTACCCAATTCTGGAGATGTGGTCTGTTTCCTTTACCCTGCAGCTCGTTATATACTTCCCGGACAGACACCAGATTCCCTTGTACCACAAATTCGTCGAACTTCTTCCAGAATGATGGAAATCGATCTGGGAAATAGTGTCCAACCACGATGAAGCTGCTTGCATCAAACACATAAACCATTATGACGGGGCTTTTCTCAGAAAGAATTCCTCTAATCCAGCTACACTTCGCACCTTAACATTGAGGTAGTCAGCTAGTTCTTCGAAAGAACAACGACCTTGGTAATATCTCCGGAAAGCCAAATCAAGGAATTTTTCTCCGAGATAAGTTGCTTGGTTAGCGTAGTAGTCTCCGCCACCCGGCGTTTTCTTTGGTTGTGCGTACCAGTCCTTAACCTTTTTGTCGTAATATTGCCGATCGATTATTTTTCTATCGAGAACTTTCCTCAGAATGACTTCACGGCTCACTTTGTAATTGCGTGCAATCCTCTCAATCACCTCATCATTTGAGAAATCTCGGCCCAACCATTGCTCAAAGTCGTCTGAGGGAACCAGAAATTCATTTGCAAAACGGTTGCAGAAAAACTCGATCCGCTTTGCGGAACCTGTGAGAGAGTTTATATAGTTGTCATCCCTCTTTGTAACACCATTGGTACCTAATAGAAGATGAGGTAATTCGTGAAACAGCGAGAATATCTGACGTGTATCAGGCGTACTATTGTTTAAATATATGACTGGAAATTCTTCACCTAGTGCGCAAAACCCAGAGATATCTTTTTGCTTAAGTGATCGCTTAAAAACAAACACTCCATTGTCTTGAATCACCTTTCTCCAGTTTGCCAGAGCCTTTTCAGTGTTCGGCCAATTTGTCTGTTCCTTCAGCGCAACTCCCAGATAATCTCGAACAGTGGTCGCAGCAAGAGTAACGTTCGTCGCTTCGGAAATTTTAATCTCGCGAAAGATCTTCTGTTCGCTTGGATTGAACCCATCATTCAGTTCATTCAGGGCAAGTTGCATGGCTTGCGCTTGCCTAAGGGCATATCGAGTGTCCGGCAACATATTTTCTATTTCAAAGTCGGGGAGAGTTCTGAATGACTGTTTTGGGTCTGGTTCGTCGGGTGGTTCTGGGAAGAAGAATATGGCGACGGGTCGTTTATATAGTCTGTAGGCGAGTGTTTCCAGTTGAAGGTAGGTGGGCGCACTCGCTCCCGACTCCCAGCTCTTAACGACCTCCGCGTCCTTCTTGAATGTCTTCGCCACATCCTCGACGGAGTGCCCCGAGCGCTCTCGGGCCCACTTCAAAACTGCCGGGTTAATTCCAGCCACTTTCTCGGGCATTGGAAACTGCCACCTGTTTCTGAGGCTATGGAGAACTGAACGCCCTCAAGAATTACATCCCCATCATACCATAACTCCTGACCTGGCAATAACATACATTTTGTGGCAGTTTTTCAAGCTCTTCGATCATGTGATCCGGCTTTCGGTGTAGAGGCGGACCATGGCGTAGATGCCGGGGATCATGGGGAGGGGTGCGGTCCACATGCCGGAGAAGTAGTGGTAGGGCCAACACTTAACCGCCAAGGCGTCAAGGACGCTAAGAATCGCAGGAAATCTTACAAAAGGAGTGATTCAGCCGGGGAGATCCAACCTTACGGTGAGGACGCGCTCTGCAGGAGGTCGGGGATTGTTTGTATAACGAAGTCGGCGTGTTTCGCTCTATCTTCGATCTGATCGGGCCAGATTTCCTCGATGACTCTGGTGACCATGACGGTGTTCATGCCGAAGTTTCGGGCGCCTTCAAGCTCTCTTGATCCGCCATCACCGACGAAGAGGCAGTCTTCCGGCTTCAAATGAAGGAGCCTTGTGCAGATCTGATAGATCTCTTTTTCGGGCTTGATGCAGCCGACGTGGCAGGAGAAGACCGCGGTATCGAATAGGGACGATATTGGCGACTTGTCCCAGGTGGCTATCTCGGTGACATCCGCATTGCTGATCAGGCCGATTCGCTTGCCATCGGTTTTGAGCTCGCGGATGGCCGCGACTGTTTCTTCGGGAATGTTCACGATCCCCGCCTCGAATTTTTTGATCCGGCTTATTGTTGCCTCCCTTATGACTTCTGTGGGAATCGACGGGTCGATGGCATGAGCCATCCCTTCCATTATTATGAAGGGGTCCGTTTCCTCGCCTGTCAGGCGTGTGCGTGAGTTTTCGAACAACTGGTCGTTCCACGCTTCTTTGGATACGCCGAGTATGTCGCAAGTGGCCGGACCGGTCGATCGCATCGGCTCGATAGAAGTCAGTGTGTGGAAGAGATCAAATAGGATCCCTTTTTTTGCGGCGACTAGTGATGCGAGATTGTTAAAGGGCTGCGCAGAACCGTGTGACAATGGATTTCCCCCAGTATGCGTCTCCGAAATTTCGCGGTTTCAAATGAATGCCGCAAAGACACAAACAAAATCGCCGGAGCAGCGGATACTCCATCGGCCCCCGCCGGGCAACAGGCAACGTGGCCTGCCGAGGGTCAATGATATCAAAGATAGTGGGGATTAGCGACGCTGAAAGGTTTTCCTCGCAAGCTCTTCCCAGAATTTCTGGCCGGATGTGGGAATGCCGGCCAGAATGCCGTATTCGGCAACGACCTTGGGATCGGATCGCCACAATGGGTAGGGCAACTTGCCGAGGATGTGATTGAAGAAGAAGCCTTCGACAGCCAGCAGTACGACGGCAATGATAAGTCCCGATATCTTGTAAATGTCGTCAAGGAATCCCATGGTCGCTATGAGGGCCGTCGCCGCGGCCGGCGGGTGGGGGCATTTCAAGCTGATCATCACCAGAGAGATCAATCCCATACCCAGCGCCATGGAAAAAATCCGGTGCCAATTCATTATGGAGGTGTCGAAAAGATCAGCTCTTGGAAAGATTCCCGCGAATAGATGGAGCGAAAAAAGCCCTACAGCGACCGCCAGGGTGTGGGAAAGAATCAGGTTTCTGGGGCTGGCCGTCGCAGACATGGGAATATGAAACAGGATGAACGCTGAGGGTCCCAGGAATGGGAAGAGGAGCGGTAGATTCGTTAGATGGGCCGTAATCGCGATGGTCGCCAGGGAGGTCGATCCGGCAAGTAACGCAAACATCAGGGTCAGGATGCGCGGGTCCCTCACGCTCTTGTAGAGATAACCGAACTGGAGTCGTGACAGAAACGCAATCACTCGAAATAGAAGGCTTTTCTGTGGAGCCGGCTGCCTGTTCTTTTTCAAGATGAATCTCCTCTGTCCTCTGCGGCTTGAATCAGATCGTCAAAGATCCGGTCGGCGTTTCTCTCAGGCAACTCGAAAAGTGTGCGGATTTCATGAAAATCTTTCCGGATTTCGTGAACGGCATCAATCAGCACACGAGGTGTCATGTTGAGCGCTTCAATGGCGTCGTTTACCAGAAGCGTCGGGCGCTCCGGATCGGATTTCTGCACGCTTCCGGCATTCGACGCCAGGGAGATGGGCAGAGCTATCGTGTCGTCCAATCCGCAATTCTTGATTTCCTCGAACTCAAGGTTGTGGGCGCCGATGTAACAAACCATTTCTTCGTTGCAGTTCCACGACTTGACGATCCAGGCTCCCGCCTGGCCGTGATCCCAACTGAAATTCTCCCTCTCGATTTCCGAGAGTCTTCGGGTTCCACCCTTCCATTCGTCGAGGATCGGCGCGTAGTACTCCTCCCAGGACGACAGCAGGACGGGAAGCGCCAGGTCGGACAGGAGGGCAACTGTGAAGGATGCTTCTTCCTGCCCCGGCAAGAATCTTCGCGTAAAAGACTTGGCCGTCAAGGCCATGATGAGCGAATCAATCCAGAAGGCTTCGTGATCGAACAGCTTGTCCTCCGGTTCCGGCAGGGCGTCCATGATTGTGTAAGCGAGCGCGATCTCTTTGATTCTTATGAGCCCAAGCATGGCGATGGCATGCCGAACGCTGTTGATGGGAGTTCGGACGGAGAATAGAGATGAATTGGCCGTCTTGATGACCTTCGCAGCGAGTTCCGGAGAGGAAGACAGGATTGTATCGAGGCGACCGATCTCCGGCTCCGGACGGTTTATTTCGGCCATGAGTCGGGCCGCAGCCGCCGGTAAGGGTGGAATATCGGCTCTCTCCTTGAACATTGACTCGAAATTGCCGGTTGCCATCGCGGCGTGTCTCTGGATTTTCTTGAGTAAACCCATCTGGGGAGCCTGTTTGGTTGTGTAAATACCCGGCGCGAACCTTCTTATATAGTTTTCGGCGTATTCTTACGCCGACTGGAATCTTTTCCGCATAGTGGGATAGTGGGGATCGGCGGCAGATTCTGGTGGGCGTGTTGGTTTGCCGCGTCGGGCAAGAGAGATGCCGGGAAAGGGCCTAAGTTTGATACTTACTCTAAGCGGTCCGAGAAAAGTTTTTTTAAAGTTGAACCGACCCTCGGAGCGTGTCATTCTTCCATGAGAAAGCCGTGTCAGGATGGCCGACGAGTCGGCGGCTCGGCTATCCCCCCCGGACGAAGCGTTCCAACTGGTCGATATAGAGTTGCTGGCCTTCTATGATGGATTTCACGATGTCGCCGATGGAAATGACGCCGACGAGCTTGTCTCCCTCCATGATCGGCAGGTGGCGAACATATTTTTCCGTCATCATAGCCATACATTCCTCGGCGCTGTGTTGAGGCTCGGCGCACATGATGCGGGTCGTCATGATATCTTTAATAAGCGTGTCCCTGGAGGAGCGCCCCTGGAGGATGACCTTCCGGGCGTAGTCTCTCTCCGAAAGCACGCCAACCAGGTTCGAGCCTTCCATGACCATGAGGGCGCCGATTCCTTTGTCGGCCATCAGCTCGATGGCCTCGTAAACTGAAGCGCCCGGCTCGATGGAATAGACATCGTGACCCTTGGTCTGCAGCATTTCCCAGACTTTTTTCATGGGTGCCCTCCTTGTCAGTTGGATTTAGCCCTGCCTCGGGCTATTTGGGCTCCGAATAGGCCCAAACTGTTCGACCTGCCGGAGAGATGCTTCGGATTTCAGGTTGGATCATAGCATAAGTCCTTGCCTTTCCGGACCATTGTTGGTTACTGCGTCCGCCCCTGCCGACTTCGCCAAGCAACCTTCGCCAAAGTGGCTACGGCGGCTGAAAGCAGCTGCGACGGCTGAACCGGGGCGGGGCACTTTTGGGACGTCCAGGACCTGGGGCTGCGCTTCGCTTGCCCCAGGCTACTCACGTTCAGCTCCTTCGGGGCTGTGGAGGAGACGTGACCGATCGAAACGAAAAGCCGCAGGGGTGGTCGGGCATGAGGAGATCGCGGTCGGCGAGGTCGCGTTCATCAATGGGGAAGGTGCGGCAACTCAGGGGTCGCCGTTCGTAGATGGAACATACGGAGGATGATTTCGAGTTCTTGAGCAGGGGGCATTTAAACATGAGATTACAGCAGGCGCCGGTCCGGTGACAGTCGCCTCGGCGGCGTTCGAGGCTGGCCTGGACGTAACGAGGGCGAAAGTGAACCAAATAGAATCTTCGAATTTTCCCCCAGCCGAGGCGAAGGCGATGGGGAATCGGGAGGGTCTTCCTGACGGCAGGGGTGGAGTCGATGACGGGAAGGCTCTTTGCGCCTTCTCCGCTGTCCAAGAGCGGCTCCGACTGCAGCCTATTCTGCGAGGTGTCGGATGATTCCATGTGTCCTCGGGACGACAAGGTCGGCTTTTCTTCCGGGATCATTTTCCTGAAGCCGGTAGTCGACATCCATGATTTCGATGAACTCTGCTGTATATTCCTTCAATATTCCGGAATATTCAATAGTGTTGTCTCCGCGTTTCAGTTCCAGGACGACGCGCTTTCCGATGTGGCGTTCGAGAAGAGGTTCGAAGGATGTGTTCAGCCCGCCGACGACCTCCTGCTTGATCTGAGACACGTATTGGTCCTGGGAGGTCAGGGTGGCACCGGCGACAGAAGTCCCCTTTGCCTGGGTCATGAGGAGGTTTACGACTTCCAGGATGGAATCGCGGACCGTGTGGAAGAGGTTTGCGATTTTTCGGCGCATCCTTCTCGAAAAGACGGGATGGTAGGTTCTTTCCAGCTCCAGCTCCCTTTCCTTTTTTCCTTCCTCGCTGAGTTCGTCGTGAAAGCGAAGCATGGAGCGTATGTTCGGAAATTCATTCTTGTATAGGATGTAGCTTGTTTTTTGATGGCCGTCTTTTGTTTCGTGTTCGGTGGTGAAGGTGAGTTCGAGGCCGGTATGCTCGACGCGCATCTTTCCCCAAAGGGTTTTTCCTGTTATGTCCTCAATCGTGACGGAGGCGCCGTCAAAATCGCGGAGGCACTTGTCGCGGCTCCGTCGTTTCATCAACGCCGCGACGAAGGCGACAAGGGAAATGAAGATGATTGGTATGATGAGGTTCATGGAGAATCAGATCAGACAGGGATGGGCAGGATAAACGGGATTCTCGATCTATGTTCAAGATAGAGTTTCGTTTTGTTCCTATCCGCTTACACGAACGAAGGGTTTGTCAGCCTCCTATGGAGAGGGTAGTCACCGGGCCGATGCTTTCAATGCCGCCAGCCTGCAAATAGAACAAATAGGAGAGTAATCCGAATGTGGTCTTTGAATTAAGGTCCGAGTCGTCGATGTAGAACCAGGTTCCGCGGTAGCGCACTTTTACAAAAGCGTCCCAAGGATAGGAGTCCTGAGATTTTATTTGGAGGAGATCGCCGGTGATTTCCTTCCAATCGAAATAAGAGCCGTCCGCATTGCGCGTCACGGTGACGCGGTGCTCTTCTTCATGGCGCACAGGAGGCGTAACCCCCTGGGACAAGAAATACATGACGCCGAGGAGTGAACGTGTCCGGACAGTGAGTTGATCAGATCGCTCGAAAAATGGCTGCTGATTAATAATAAATTCGTTTGGTTCGGGATCCAGCTTCAGCAATTCCTTGAGTTCCTTTACTTCGGGCAGGTCCTGTGCGGAAGGGTTGATCCTGAGCGTGACCCGGATGCCGTCTTCCGATTTTCCCGTGGTGAAATCGAGGGCGCCGTCGATTTGTAATTCGCGCAATCGAGTGGTTGCTTGCACGAAGTCTTTATAGGGGGGAGCATCGACGGGCGTGGGGCCGGAGGCCCTGGACGCGTTATCGAGGCCGTTCATCTCTTGCAAGCAGAGACGCAGTACGCGCGCCACACTCCACCCTGAATCGGAAAGCATCGCGACGGATGTGATAGGAATGGGGGACAGCATTTGCTTGACGAATTCCCCGCCCTGAAGCGGCGTGTAGGTCACGGTCGGCCGTTCAAAATAGGAGATGCCGAGGTCGAAATCGACGCTCTCCTGGTCGGTGTCGGTATTCACCTGGGTCAGCGTGTTCGTTATGCCCCCTACGGAGCCCATCAGGGTTCGGGTAACGGAATCCGTGTCTCCAGAAAAGAGGCGGGGCGAAACGCCCGCAGAGTAGACCATACTGTATTGGGTAGTCACACTTCCCACTTCAAGAAAGAAGGGCGTGTCGCGGTATCTGAGGCGGACGAGGTTCAGAAGCATCTGTTGGTCGCGGGAGCGCGCGATGGCCTCGTTGTAGTTAAAGCTGGCCCCGCCGATGGTTTTCGGTCCGACCATGTTGCATCCCACAAGCGGCAGAATTATCGGGAGGATAATAACCCAGGAAAGTTTATTCATACTTGGTGTTCCTTTTCTTGTCCAGACGCCATATCCATTCGAAGGCAGGCGGGGCTGCCTCCCGAGGCGACCATTTGATTCCAGGAAAAGCAGGGTTAGCTCCCCTATTCTCCGCAACTAGGGACATAGTGTCAATGATGAGGGTCTGGCGAGGAATTCATTGACAAGGGAGTTGGCATAGGCAAAAATTGGCGCGAAATGGCGGAAAGTACCATCGAATTCATTCTGGGTTATCCCAAGACGCTGGGCTATGACTGTTCAACGTGCAAGGCGGTCTGCTGCAGCAATACGAGTCATGCGCTTTACGCCCCATCGCGCGGCTATAACGTCTTTCCCAAGAAGGAGATAGAGCGGATGATCCTTCACCGGCCGGAAGCCCAGGCGCTGGTCAGCAAGGTGAAGGGGGATATGGTCTTTCTGGCGCGAGTGCCGACCGGATGCGTTTTTCTGCGGGGGGGGAAGTGCCAAATCCATGAAGATGGAGGGTATCAGGAGAAGCCGATCGGGTGCCGTCTTTATCCGTTCTTCTTCGCGGAGATGGCGGACTGCGTGCTGGTCTATCACCACTCTTGCGCTAATCACTCCATTGATGCCGCCGAGCCGGCGCGGTGGGACGTAGAAGGGAGCTATGAGGAGTGGGTGGACAAGGGACGGCCGCCGGTGGGCTTTGAGCCGCTCATTCAGGCGTACAATACGCTGAGGTCCAGGCGGCACGGGGCGGCGGAGGAGCTGCTGAGAGTTCGCAAAGCGGTCACTCTTTACGAGCGGGAGCCAGTCCAATCGGTCCATGAGTATCTCGGGGAGATCTGGAAGGTCTTGGGAGAGAGTTCGGAGTCGTGGGATTTCGCGGGGTATCTGGAACGGGTTGAACAGGAAATGCTCCGGTGGCCGACATTGATGGTCACTGAGGCGGCTCGAAACGCAGAGTTCGCGGATACGGATCTGCTGCCAAAGTTGATACACAATCGGGCTTTCCGATGGGAAACTCTGTTCCACGATACGATCCCGATGATGAAGGTCCTCGCCGCTTACGCCTTGCTGCGCTACTACTATGCGAAAAAGATTTCGGCCAGCCGGGGCGAGCCGGCCGGCAAGGAGATTCTGCTGGAAGCTCACAGCCTGCTGGAGGTGTCCAATCCGTTTCGGGGTGCGAACCGCCGCGCGCTCCCGCTTCTGTTCGAGTTGAACGCCCTGTTCATGAAACCCGGCCGCGCCCTTTTCTGGCACAATCTCCGTCAAGGAATGCTCCGGCGCCAGAAGTGAAGGACGAAGGATGAAGAGCGAAGGACGAAGAGCGAAGGATGAAGGATGAAGAGTGAAGGACGAAGGAGGTAGCGCAGGCGTCCCGCCTGCGGATCATGGGCAAGCCTGTCCCTTCAACAAGCTCAGGGCAGGCTCTGAGTCCTTGAAGGAATGCCCATGCTACCCTGCCCTGACCGTCGGCTCAGCAGGAGCTTCGCCCTCCCGTGATCGACCGAATGAGTGGAATGGGAGGGCGAGGCTCCTGCCGAGCCGCCCAGAAATGTTCCATTAACGATGCAGAGGTCAATAAGAAACCGTACCTTTAATCGGCCCAACAGGGGGCGTGCGGAGTGAGATGAGAGTTGCAGGGCTTGTCACTTCTTTCCTAATGAGCATGATGGTGGCTCTTCCCGGCTATGCGTGGGGGCCGGATGGGCATGAGATTGTGACCGGGAAGGCAATCGGGCTCCTTCCGGAACCGCTGCATAGTCTCTTCGAGCAGCATCGTGAGGACTTGATCAGATTCAGCAACGTCCCCGATACGGTGTGGCGCAGAGAATTCCCCGAACGGGGCGATTGGCATTACATTAATATGGATGCCTTCGGGTATCACGATCCCGGGAAAGATTTCCCTCGGCAAGAGCCGGCGGCACGGTTGCTGTACGACCAGAAGAAAAGACGGGGTGGGCGTCTTCCGTGGGCTGTGAAGGATTACTATGACGAGCTGGTGCAGCGTTTCCGGGAACGGGACTGGCCGGGGGCGATTCGGAATGCCGGTTACTTGTCCCATTTCGCCGCGGAATCGACCCAACCTCTGCACGTCACGAAAAATTACAAGGGCCAGGAAACGGGAAACGTGATCTACGAGCTGGATTATGGGGATCCGAATGTTGTGGATCGAGACATTCACATCCGCTTCGAATCCGGTCTGGTGAGGCGGCACCGCGACGAGCTCGAAAAGCGAATGCAACCGTCACGGGCGGGGCGAATCTCCGATCCGGTTGAAGGCGCGTTTCGCATGCTGTCCAATTCGCTTGATCATGTTCAGCAATTGCTGCAGGCGGACAAGGAAGTGACCGAAGCCTTGGGAATTGACGAAGACTACGAGTCATTTGTCGGCAAACGGGAGGCGTATTGCTCCGCCCTCCATGAGAAGTTAGGCGACCTGCTTGTGGAACGATTGGAATTGGGGGCAGGTTTTCTGGCGGATTTGTGGGTCTCGGCGTGGGAAGAAGCGAAGAAGTGAGAAGGATGAAGGACGAAGGGAGAAGGACGAAAGACGAAATGAGTGGTAATTATTCCCCGCAATGGACTTTTCTTGTGGGGAAATCGAGCTTCAGCACACCTATCCCGCCAATTATTCATTTTCCCTGAATGTCACACGGCGGTGTCCTATAATTGACACTGCGAAGCTGGTCTGAAGACTGCCATTGGAGATTCCGGCGTGAGCTCAAGAGACGCGCTGCTTATCAGCCGCTGGGCTAAGAGCCGCGATGCGGAGGCCTTTGATGAATTGGTTTCCCGCTACGCGGGCATGGTCTACGCCACATCCAAACGCATTCTCAGAAATGACGAGGATGCAAAAGATGTCACCCAGGAATGTTTCATCTGTCTTTCCCAGAACCATCCCCGGATTCGCGCGTCTCTCGGCGGGTGGCTGCACGCCCTGGCAACCCACCGCTCCCTTAACTTCCTCAGAAGCAGCTCTCGGCGAAGGCGGCGGGAGGAAACATTCACGGAAGAGAGGCTTCGAGCCGCAAAGGTGGAGTGGAATGACATTCAGGATCACGTCGACGAGGCGATTCAGAAACTCCCCGAAAAACTCCGGTCGGCAGTAATCGACCACTTCCTTCAAAGACAGACACACGAAGAGATCGCGAAAGAAGCCGGCCTGTCACGGCGCGCTGTTTCTTACCGAATCGGCAAAGGTGTCGAAGGAATTCGGAAGTCTCTGAGGAGAAAGGGCATCTCCGTTGCCGCGGGGTCGCTTGCCGCAATGCTGTCGACTAATGCGGCTCAGGCGACACCTGCTTCGCTGGCGGCGGAACTGGGAAGAATTGCGATCTCCGGCGCTGTGGATTCTGCTGTGAAAAGTGCATCGGCCCAGGTTGTTGGCTCGTCCTGGGCAAAAACTCTTGGGGGATTGATAGCGATGAAAGGAAAACTGGCCATTTTCTCCGTGTTGTTGCTGTTCCTCGTGGGATTGCTGGTGTTTGTCCGTCGGGACCGGGAAGAACCAATTCAGTCGTCCCGACTTGTGGACCAGAATGTTGAATCAACTTCGTCGGTCGTAATGGAGCCTCCGGGGCAACAACCAGTTGAAGCAAGTCTGGCGGCGGCGACAGTGGAGAAAGACATAGGGGATGAAGAACAAACAGACATCGACCTCCCGGGACAGGATTTGGAAGATACTCGCCCACCTGATGTTCCTGAGACGAAACCTCTCGAGAAGGGGGAAATCGCCGACCCGGCGGAATATGCGTCAATTTCAGGCTATGTCCTGGAAAAGGATGGAACGCCAATACGGGGGGCGGAAATCATCCTGATGGCGGTGGGATTCACTGAGGAAGAAGCGTCAAGAGATTCCTCGGTGATTGAGACTGGTTTATCCTGGTCACACCATTTCACCGCCACGTCGAGGCATGATGGCGCGTACCAGATAACAGGGATCCGGTACAAGGGTGTCGCGATGATGTTCGTCAATGCGGAGGGGTACGGGCAGTCTCTCCGGGACATAAAAATGTTCTCGATCCAACCTGGCGAGGCGCTACAGGATGTGGATATGTTCCTTTCCCCAGGGATGAGTATAACGGGCAGGGTTTTGACCGCTGACGGGCTTCCTGTCGGCGACGCCACGGTCTTTGAATCAGGGATGGGAAGTTTGGCTCACACAGATCAGGTGGGTCGTTTTGCCATGAGCATTCGGCCGGAGGCGTCGAACCTGAATTTCATGGTTATCTCTACAACTCAAGGGAATGCCAGTTTCAAAGACCTGGAGTTTCCTCCCGGCGACTACATCGAGCTTCGCATAGAAGGGAATGCCTCTCTGGCAGGACGAGTCGTCTGGCATGACGGCACGCCGGCCGAGGGAGTGATTGTATATCTTGTGGCGCGTTGGGACGACGGCTCGACTAATGACGCACCCCAATTTGAAGCCCAGGTGGATGAGCAGGGTCGATACGATGTATCGCTAATCGATCCGGGTGTCGCGTACCATGTGAGTGTGCTGAGCGAACAAGGGACGCCCCTTTCGCCACAGGTTGATGTGGGGAAATTCGAACCGGGAGAAGTTCGAACCTGGGACTACACGATTCAAGACATAATCACGGTTCATGGCGTCCTTTTCGGTGAGCAATCAGGGGACCCGCTCCCCGGCTTCCAGATTGTCTGTGAAAAGGCTGGGAAGAGGGTCACAGAAGCACAAACAGAATCCGACGGCTCGTACGAACTGTTAATTACAGCTGGAGCGGGCAGTTATCTGATCTATCCGAAGCCTACAAAGCACAAATTGGATGAATATTTTGAGGAAGTGCTGGTGAATTACAGTCGAGAAGTGACTGCAAAAGCCGGGGAAGAACTGGGGCTCGATCTAAATATCCTCGACCCGTTCGCTATCACGGTTCGTTTTGTTGACACAGACGGTAACCCTATTCGCGGGGGCAAGGCATGGGCCTACACAATGTATGATCGCGATGGCAATACGAGCAGTATCGTCGCGTTTCTGCCTGACGGGGGCTACACCTGGACGCGATTCATGCCGGGAAGGGAATCGTGGTTGTCATTTCGCCATCAAGATTATGTCAAAGCCGAATCGACGCACCGTGTTGGAGAACCGGGAGAGGTGTTCCCGGCGGAGACAGTCACAGTATACCGGCCGAGCGGGGTGGAAGGAACGGTCGTAGACGAAGAGGGAAACCCATTCGCGGACACGCGATTTGAGATCGTTGCCTATTATGATGAGGAAAAGGAAACGAGAGTTCCGACCACTTCGGACGGGCAAGGGAATTTTGTTGTGACGGAGGGAGTGCCCGCCACAATAGTGGAGCTGGAGATCAGGACGTGGACCATCGAGCAACCTGTACAGGAGTATGTATGGGTCTCCGAACCTCTAGAGTTCCTGCCCGGATATGTTCATGATCTTGGTGAGATAGTGCTCTCGCCTTTGCCGGCGTCCTAAGCGGTCCTACCTAATTCCCGATCGTTCCCAAGTTCAACTTGGGAACGAGGGTAATGGGAGGGCGAGAGCTTGCCCTGAGCTTGCCGAAGGACTCCTGCCGAGCCGCAATTGGGTGTTTTGCTCCTCGTGTCATTCCGCCCTCTTGTCATTCCTGCGAAAGCAGGAATCCAGGATCTTATGAGGGTTGGGCATGTCTGAAGGAGCGTACTACGTCTATATTCTGAAAGGTGAATCCCCAATGGCGTAACCTTTACGAAGACCTCGTGGGTGGGAGGCAGGAAGATGGTCCTGGATTCCTGCTTTCGCAGGAATGACAGATGACCGGGTTTGCGCTGTATGGGAACCAACAATGTCCAGCTTGACAGAGAACTAGGTGGTCAGGATGAGACAACCCGCGTTGGGAGGGCAAGCCCCAACCCACGCTATTCGTCCACAGGTTTATGAAATCGTTCTTCGGGTGTATTCCGGTTGAATTTGATGCGAGTGATTTTTTCTTCAATTGGAAAGGAATCGGGCGGATTCCCGTCATTCCAGACGGTAAACCGACGATTCGTTGCGACCATGATTCCTTCAATATCCTGGTAATCGAGCCATTCGCCGTAGAACACCATCTCCGGGTCCGTACCCACGGCGGGCGAGGTGATAACGAATGCGACTTTTTCCAGGAGACCGGTCAGATGATTGAAGTAGTAGATGTACCAGTCTTCTGAGGTGTCCCCGGCGCCTTCCTCGAAAGTAACGCGGACGCGGTCGTAGGGGACTCCGTCTCTGATTTCGGGTTCGAGGGCTTCGAGGAGGACCCCGTCATCGGCGAGGCAAAAGGGGAGGCAGAACCAGTAGATCATTGTCCGGGTGTAGAAGCGCGCCTCACCCGAGCCGACCGCGTCTTCGGGAGCGACCCAGACGTCCTGGCCGTCGAACCCTTGGACATGTCCGGATTCTACCTCGAGGATTCGGACCTTGCGCGGTCCCAGGAGATATTGATGCCGTTCCGTCCGGTTCTCGCCGGCGATCTGGTTCGTGTACTGCATTCGGAACGTGACATCTTTTCGCTGGACCCATCTATTCCAGCCGCCGTGGGCCTCGATTGCGCGGCGGACAATCCGCCCGGCCTTGTTGTATGAGACCTGGGATCGCGGCGGCCCGCCCAATGGCGCCAGGCCACAGCCGCACAACAGCAGAACTGAGAGAACAATCGGGAATCGGCGCATTTCTGTGTACCTTGAAAGAGTTTGGGGAAACCTCGCAAGGAAGTTTCCCCAAATGGACAAGTATTCCAGACCTCAATCTCAACCGGACGATTCGAGGCCTCCCGCGATGATGGTGACATAGGGTCCGAAGAGGGCCGCGGCCAGAATAATCACGACCACGCCCAGGAGGATCAGGACCACCGGTTGAATCGTCGCCGAAAGCGCCTCAGCGGCCTGGTCCAGTTCCCGTTCGTAGATCTCGCCGACCTTTTGAGTGATCGTGTCCAGGGAACCCGACTCCTCCCCAGTGGCCAGCATGTCGGTAACGATGGGCGGGAAATCCGCCTCGTGACGGCGCAGAGGGGCTTCCACCCCTTCCCCTCCTTCAACAGAGTCGCGAACATCTGCCAGCACGTTCGCGAACGCTTTGTTATTCATTGACTCGCGCGTCAGGTCCAATGCAATGAGGATGGAGATCCCACTGTTGAGGAGCATGCTGAGTGTCGTTGCAAATTCCACGACTGCGGCGCGCTGAGAGATGGATTTGACGATTGGGATGTGGAGTTTTAATCGATCGATCGTCAGGCGGCCGGCCGGAGTCCGGGAATAGAACTGATACAGCAGGAAGAGGCCGACAGCAATGCCCACGGTTATGATCCAGAATACTCCACTGCGGAATATGCCGGCTATAGCAAACACAGTAGTTGTCAGTGAACCCATCTGTTCGGGGGTCATGTCGAAGTCGTTATAGAACATCTCCTCAAACACAGGCAACACGTAGCCGGCGAACAGGGCGATCACGGCAACAGCGAAAAGAACCACGGCCAACGGATAGAGCAGAGCGCCGATAATCTTCTTGCGCAGGGCATCCATTTTGTCCCGGTAGTCGACAACCCGCTGCAGCACGGTGGTCAGGTTACCGCTGGCTTCGCCCGCCTTGACCAGATTCACCAGGATATCGGGGAAAAGCTGCGGATGTTTCGAGAGTCCTTGCCAGAAGGTATTTCCTCCTTCCACCGAGTCGGCAACACCATCGACGACCCGCCCCAAGGTTCCGCTTCCGGTTCTACCAGCGGTAGTTCTCAAGCTGCGCAAAAGTGGGACGCCCGCCTCAACGAGGAGAACGATCTGACGGAAGAAGTTGGTGATCGGGTGGTAGAGTCCCCGGCGGGCGAATGGGCCGATAAAAATTTCCCCGCCTTCTTCGGCGCCCAACGGCGTAATCTCCACTTCCTCTTCCTTTCGCCGGGACCGAGGCTTCTTCGTCCTTCGTTCCGGTTCCCGAGCGGAGAGTTCCTTTTGGATTTGGTCTGCGAGATCCGCTTTCTTACGCTTTCTTTGCTGTGCCATTTGACCCCCCATAAGGTGACCATGACCTTGCGACGTCACCGAGTGATTCTTGCCACGTCTCAATTGGATGATGAATAAATCCGCTGCTCCTGTTTTTGGTTTCCGCGGTTGCCGGGGCGGAGGCGATCTTCTCCCGGATTGCAGGGATTACCTTAATGTCCTGTGGCGCTCTCCGCCCAGGATACCAATCGTACCGAGCCGTCGCCCCCCCGGGCTGCGGTCGCTTCAATCGTTACAACCCTTGCCTTCATCAGGTCGCGCGCGCCGCGGATGTCTGTCTCCGCGACGTAATTCCCCACCGCACGGATAGCATAGCGATTTGAGTCTCCTCGCCGACGGATTGTTACTGTGGCCTTACCCACTATGTCCTCTCCATCTTTGACAGGGAGCGGGATGCCCCTGCCCAGAGAGGAATCAGCGGTGCCGTCGGCGATACGGGCCAGGGCCTCGTTGATGCCCGAGACCGCAGTGTAATGCGCGATCATACTATTGGCCTCGATCTCGGCCATCTGCAATTCGATTTGCATGTTGACAATGAACGTTCCGGCAAGACCGATGAGGGTGGTCAGGGTCACCAAGGAAGCGAGCAGTGCAACTCCCTCTTCGCCGCGAGTCTTCTTATGCTGTAGTCGGATCATATTTGTTCTCATGACGTCGGTAAGGCTACAACCCGTGATCGGCGAATCAATGTGGTCGGGTAAGCCGGGCTGATACAACTCAAAGTGATTTTGACCATCTTCGGCGGGGTATCGGTGGAAGTCCATTCCTCCAGCCACCGCTGCCCGCTGCCGCGGAATTCGACGTGGAATCCGACGGCTCTTCCCTCTATCAGTGTACTCGTCGGACCTTCTGTCCCCCCGGACACCGCAAAGTAAGTCCGAACAAGGTTGAATCCATCGCTTCCTTCATCTTCAGATAGTCTGTAATAGAGCTGGTAGGTTTCTACCGAAGAACTTCCAGCAACAACCTGTTGGGAAAAAATTTCAAGATTCTCCCGAAAGAGTTCCACGTCGAGGTATCTTGCGCGATTTCCAACATTCCTGATTGCGTTTCCCGGTTTGATCGATCGCAGTTCTGCGGCAAGCTGGGTCAAGACCCCATTCATTTTGGTCTCGAGACGCGCCGTCTTGCTCGCCTTGGAATGGACATCCATGTACCGGATCATTGTGGCGGTCAGGATGGTGAAGAAAACCCCCAGGACGGCGATTACCGTGAGGAGCTCCAAAAGAGTCATTCCTGATTCATCGGGGCCTTGGCAACGGTAAGGAGGTTTTCTTTCTGCGACCATAAAGAGACAGCTTCCAATCAGTTCAGTCTGATAAATAGGAGACGAGCCGAAAGTTGCGCTCCCGCATTCTTTCCGCCCAGGTGACTTCCACCGTAGCGACCTTCAAATTCCCGGGACCTCCGGAAACGTCCACGCTCCACTTGAATTCCGCAAAAGGAAATTCCTTCCCCGTCGTGCCTTTTTCTGGAAGACTCTGTGCGCCTTTCATCAGGGTTTCCATCTTCTCCTGGGCGACAGACGCAGCAACATTGAGGTTTCGGGCTCGGTTCTTATATTCGAGGCCGGCGTCGAGCAGCTGAATGGAGATCATAAAGGCGACGGAGAGAATTGCCAGCGCGACGAGTATTTCGAGAAGGGTGAGCCCTTCAATCGCAGCGGCAGATCTTTTGGATGAACGGTCTTTCACCAGGACACTTCTCTGGGATGGGACAGCCGTCACTTCCCCCTCCTGGACCGCTTTCGATTGCGACATGGCAATTTTAGAGCGAGGCTTTCTTTCAGATAACCCAACGGGCTCCCGTTGCGCCCGAAACAGGGTCTTCCTTTGGACGACGAAATCGGAAGAGATTATGACTAACCTGTTCCCGAAAACACAAGCCTTTGCTTCTTTCAAGAGGAGAATATATCAGGAGTATGAGAAAATATCAAGAAGAAAGTGTGAATACTGACCGGAAAACTTGCGTCGATCGCAAATGGGAATAGTTCGAGAACTGGCGCGCGAGATGCTACAATTCCGTAAGGTTCAGGCAGGCCTCGGCCGACGAAGTCAGGAATTGCGCCGTGGTACGTTGGGCAGGGCTTTCCTTTGAACCGAGTTTGGAAGCGTTTCTTTGGCGCCCAGGGTATTTCCTGGAGTGCAAGAGGGTTCTGCGATGAGAACGGTACCTGTTTCCTTTCCGATCGTGTTGTTGGGCTTGTGGCTGGCGACTGGGATTGCCTATTCACAGCAGGACTCCTCCGGAGCTGACTCGCAAGAATCGCCGAATCGCGGGCGAATTACCGGCACGGTCGTGAGCGCGGTGACCGGGGAACCGATCGCAGGGGCCTATGTTGGTGTCGGTGACTTCGGGGATTCGGGCAACCACCAAAGACATCGCGAGATGGGCCTGTACGCTTCGGCAGAAAGCGACAAGGTCGGACGCTTTGTTCTGGACGGCCTTGCCGCTCGTGACGATCATCCATTCTTTGTCACCCATACTGATTATGTTCGTCATGATCAGGTTGTTTCCGTCCGGGAGAACGACCTAGTGCCGGATGTCAATGTTGCTTTAAGGCCAGCGGCGACAATCAAGGCGACCGTGGTGGACTCCGAGGGAAATCCGGTGGAAGACATTTTTCTCCTCCGGCTCGAGGCATTGGATGGGCGGATTTTCTTTCATGCAGGGCGTGATCCTCACCAGTCTTCTTTTGCATCGAGCGTATGGATAGAGGGGTTCGGCCAAGGCGAGATTCATCGGGATTTCTCTTTCACGGAGCTGGACGCAGGAGACTATTCGATAGACGTGATTCAATTCAGTATCCCGAAAGACTGGAAACCGGTGCCGGGCAATGCAGCACCCCCGTTTGACTCCTCGTCGACGACCTATCACGGAGGAATAGCACACGTTTGGGTTGAAAACGGAGAAAAGAAGGAAGTTCAGGTCAAACCAGCCGACTATGGCACCGAGGTGACTCTCAGGATCCCAAAGGATCCCCACGAGATAGGTTTTCCGCCCTTTGTGCTTGTGAGTCGCAAGCTGGGGCTGTTGCTTTGGGACGACGGAGAGCCGCACGGTCTAGAGGATGAACGCCTGGGACGTCTGGTGAAGAACGCTCTCTTCTATGGTCTGGCGCCGGGCGAAGGGGAGTTCACTATCAACAATCTGCCGCCGGGAACCTATTCGATCTTTGCGGGGCCTCTGATTTTCTTGAAAGGAGCCAAGGTCGACCTGGCGCAAGGGGACAAAATCACGGTTGAATTGCCGAAAATCGCACCGACGGATCTGAACAAGAAGTTTCGTTCATTCCACTACTATAGACTGAACGCCCGGGTCAGTCTTGATAAAGAGAAATACACAGTCGAGGAGCTGTGTCAATTCCTGACCGAGAAGATGGATAGCCGCACGCAATTCAAGGCAGATTCGTCGATCCGCGGCGAAGAGTTGACTTTGAGTCCCGGAGAGCGGTCGATCTTTGATTTGCTGGAATCGATCTATCTTGAAAAGGGCTGGAGAGTGAAATCGGAGGGAAGGGCAACCCTCGTCATTCTGCCCTCCCCCTCTGTTCTCTGATTCCCTCGGCGGTCGCCGGCAAGACTACGTCTTGGTCGCTTCCTTCTTCAGGGATTCCAGATCCTTGAGGAAGACTTCGATCGGTCTGGTTCCGGTGTATCGCCGGTAGATGTTCCCATCGCCATCGATAATGAGGGCAATGGGCAGATGATGCGCGTGAAGGAGTTCAAGAATATCGAGGGAATGGTAGACGGGGAAGGAGAAATCGCGCTTCTCCCAATAATCCTTCACAACTTCCATCCCATCCTCATCGACGGACAGGGCAATGACGTCGAAACCTTTCTCATTCAGTTCCTTGTGGCTGTGATTCAGCTTTTCAAGCCCGGGCTCGCACAGGAGGCACCAGGTCGCCAGCTTTCAGCGCCAATCAGGGTCACAGGCGGGCCACGGGCAAATCATGACGGGCGTATTAGTCGAATATGGCGCAGGGGGCGGCTTTTCCGGTGGTGACGAGACCTCTCTGGATAGGTCGAAGAGAATGAATCGTTTGACCGACATAGGTGATAGGTCTAAAATTCACCATAGCCACATTTAGACCACCCATTCTGACGCGCCAGTAGCTCAGTAGGACAGAGCAGCGGCCTTCTAAGCCGCGGGTCGGGGGTTCGAATCCCTCCTGGCGCGCTTTTCTTGTCTTGGCTTGGATCCCGCACAATATTTCTTTTGTTGTATGAGGTTTGCTCATTTTAATTGTTTTTCTCGTCAAGAATGTATTAAGATATGGATGGGCATGTAATACCAAGAAGCTTTCTTCGACAATACCTTTCTTTGCTGCGAGTCGAGCGTTTACATTCTTCCTGTGGCGTTTTTAAGCGCCGAAAAATCCAGGGACGAAAGCCCTGGAAAGAAAGGATAAACAATATGGAACGGAGAACTTTCTTACAGTCGATCCTGGTGGGTGCATTGGGTGCATCTGGAACTATGGGCATTGTAC